>C688J18823_10000824_pt1 | contig 18478 bp, 14 predicted proteins | sample HopSoiMetagenom1_FD_18823 | JGI IMG/M metagenome (IMG submission 18823) | reverse complement strand
CCGCCATCAGCGGATCGGGAAACGGATTGGCGGTGATACAGGCGCGATAGAGGATGCTCCGGGCCGTCTCGATCTCGCGGTACATCTCGGCGAGCTTCCACCGAGCTCCTTGATAGTCGGCGATCGGCTTTCCGAACACGGTGCGGTCCCGGACATAGTTGCGGGCTTCATCGAAAGCGCCTTCGGCGAGCCCGAGCGATATGCTCGGATTGAGACAGCGTTGCGTGTTGAAGGCGGTCAGCAGCTTTCGAAAGCCGTCCTCGCGAATGACGAGGTTCTCCAGCGGCAATTCGCAATCGTTGAACTGGATCTCATGCAGGTTCTCGCCGCCCATCGTGTGATAGGTTCCGGTCACCTCGAAACCCGGCGTGTCAGGCTCCAGCAGAACGCAGCCGATGCCCTCGCGGCCAGGCTTGCCGTCGATCCGCGTGAAGATGACGAACATGCCGGCCTCCCTGGCCCGGCTGATCAGCGTCTTCGTGCCGTTGAGAATGACTCGGTCGCCCCTGACGACGGCGTTGGTCCGGTAGTTCGCGACGTCGGTGCCGGCGTGCGGCTCAGTCATGCAAACGGCCAGGATGCAATCTCCTGACGTGACTTTCGGCAGGATGCGCGCGCGGATGGCATCGGGCGCGTGAGTCGCGATCACGCGGGTCTGGACGCCGGCCTCGCCGAGGGTCGCCATCGCGGTGACATAGCAAGTCTTCGCAATCTCCTCGAGCACCAGCGCCGTATCGAATACCGGCAAGCCAAGGCCGCCATATTCTTCGGGGACCGTCATGCCGAGCACGCCGATCTCGGCAAGCTTCTTCATGTTCACCCAGGGAAATGTCCCGTCCATGTACTTTTGCGCGTTTGCCTTGAACTCGCCTTGGGCAAGCTCGCGTACCGCGGCTACCATCCGTCGCTGTTGTTCGGTGAGCTGGAAGTCCATCGCTTGTCCCTTGCGGTGAAAACGGCCGTAATGGCTGAAAATATCGGTCGCGGGCGGCACAATTATAGGTCAATCTCGGCCGCGCGCGTGGGGTAACGTCATGCGCCGGGAGACGCCTGCCATGATCAAGGCTGCAGCATTGCTGGCCGCAACGCTTGTCCTCGCAGGCCCGGCAGCACGCGCGCAAACCTATCCGTCCAGACAAATCACCCTGATCATTCCCTTCACGCCCGGCGGCTCGAACGATCTGGTCGGGCGCGCCGTCGGCAAGAAGCTTTCTGAGGCGTGGGGGCAGCCGGTGGTGGTCGAAAACCGCGGTGGCGGGGGCACCCTGATCGGCACAGCTGCCGTCGCCAAAGCGCCGCCGGATGGCTACACGCTGCTCCTGGTGTCTCCGACATTCACCATCAACCCGGCGACCAGGAGGACCATGCCGTTCGACACGGCGAGGGATTTCACGCCGATTGCCTTCCTGGGCCGTGCGTCGCTGCTGGTCACGACATCGAACAAGCTGCCGGTGCAATCCGCCGGCGAGCTGTTTGCCCTGGCCAAGAGCAAACCTGGCCAGATCACCTACGCTTCGGCAGGCCTTGGCAGCATCAACCAGATTTCGACCGAACTGATCGCGCTGGCGGCAGGCGTGAAGCTCGCGCATGTTCCCTACAAGGGCGGCGCACCGGCGCTCAACGATCTCGCCGGCGGCCATGTCGACATCTACGTATCCAGCATTCCGCAGGCGCTCCAGCTCGTCCGGGGCGGCCAAATCAAGACCCTTGCGGTGACGAGCAGCCGGCGCACAGCGCTGTTGCCCGACGTGCCCACGCTTGCGGAGTGCGGGACACCGGGCGCCGATGCGGAAACGTGGTGGGGCATCGTCGGCCCGGCCGGGATGCCCGCGGATGTCGTCCATGCGCTGAACGCGGAGATCAACAAGATCCTGACATCGCCCGAGCTCGTCACGTTTCTCACCAATGAGGGCGCCGAAGCCGAGCCGATGGCGCCACAACAGTTCGGGGACATGATGCATCGGGAGATCGCGCGCTGGACCAAGGTTGCGCGCGAGGTCAATCTTTCGATCGATTAGCGGCAGTCCTGATCACCATCATCGCCACGCTGGTCTGCGCCGACCAATGAAACGAGGAGCGCACGTTGCTCTACAGGCGTCAGCTGCCACGGATGTGCGCCGTGAACAAAACGAAATCGCACCGAACGTTGAGGACCACGGCGCCGATCAACGATCACCACGGTGGGCGTACCATCGAAGTCTACCTCTGTCGTCGTGAATCCAGGTTCGGGGTCGTCACGCCTGACCTGCCTCACCGAGACCGGCACGGGCGCAGTCGCGCGCTCGTTTGCCGCCAGGCTCTCTGTCTCCGGCAGTCGAAGCGGCCACGGCTCGTTGGCGTGGCGGACGATGTCGGACAGATCTGCAGGCAGCGTCACATCCTCGCCGTTTCGTCGTCGCATCATCAGGTCGATGACAGCCTTATGGGCAGCGTGGTGGTGCTGGAGCGCGTCGGGTGTGCTTCCAAATCCGATCAGTTGCGGAAACGAAAGATCGAGCGCAACGTGCTCGGGCCGCCCCCCCACGAGAAGCTCCGCCGAGACCTCCTCCGGCCTTCCAGGATCAGTTTCGATACGAGTGACAATCAGTAACGGCGTTGTTCGTTTCATCGCGCATCTTACCTTTTCAGAAACGAAAACACTGCATCACCGGTCGGCCCCATGTCTATAAGTTGCTGGGGTGTTACCAGCGTGGATACAGCGTTTCGGGGGTCACGAATGGCGATCCGTCCGTCCTGCATCACGGAGTCGACGATGACCCAGTGATCGCCGCCTTCAACCCGTAGAATAACGCTCGCCTGGGTGTTGTCGATATAGCCCTTCAAATGTGTGGCAAGGCTCTCCGGTGTCGATATGTCTTTCGGTATCGTACCTCCGCGCCACGCTCGTCCGGGGACGGGCGCTACGTCGGTCAATGCGGCCTCCAGTCCCTTGGTCTGAAAGCCGCCCTCGAAGACGGTGTGGCCGATGACGGACCTGGGCTCGAAGTGGCGCGAGGCTGCGAGCGCCGACTGATCCACTTCCGTGCCGAGCCGACCGGCTGACATCTCGCCACACGCAGCGCCGCACCAGTTCCCCTCACGCTGTTGCACCTGGGCAAATGGATTCTCAGGATACGGCTCGCCCACCATCCGGCCACCGCCGGCGCCCCCGGGTCTGCTGGCGCCCCTGGTGACCGCGGCTGCGGTGTCTTCGGTGACGGCGGCGGCTTTGCCGACGTCCCCGGTGACGGCAGTCGCTTTGCCGACGTCCCCGGTCACGGCGGCCGCTTTGCCGACGTCGCCGGTGATGGCGGCGGCTTTGCCGACGTCCCCCGTGATGGCGGTTGCTCTGCCGATGTCCCCCGTGATGGCCGCAGCTTTGCCGACGTCCCCCACCGCAGCTGCTTCTCCGCCCGGAACGAAGAACAGGCCGATGGTTCCGGCGGCGTTGCCGACGAATTTTGCCGGGTCCTTGTTGAAGCTCGTGGCGGCGCTGTCCCACAGCGCGCCCGCCAGCCGCGCATTGCCTTTCGGATCGGCGATCCAGCTGGTGGGCTGAGTCAGGTTCGCGATCTTGCCCAGGGACTCGACGGCCTCGCCGGCGGATTTGAGACGCGCGACGTTCGCGCCTGGATTGGCCGCCCACTCCAGCGGATTGGTCAGCGAATTGACGCCGTCGGCGAGCTTCACGATCCCCTTGCCGGCGTCGTAGAGCGATGTCCCGACCCCTTCGACAAGCCCGATCTGGTCGGAGGCGAGTTTTCCCGCGACGCCGCCGCTTTCACGCAACCAGGCGCGGCCTTCGTCGACCTTGTGCTCGAGCTGCTGTTCCTTCGAATCGATCCAGGCGCCGATCTGCTGTTTTTTCGCATCCACGTCGCGGACGACCGTTGCGACGGCATTCGCCCCCGCCTTGGCATCTTCGACCGCGGTGTTCCAGGCATCGCTGGCAGCCTTCGAGGTTTTCTCTGCGGCGTGTCCGATGCCGTCGCCGGCTTGCTTGAGGAGTCCACCAACATTGTCGAGCAATCCCATCGCGGTCTCTCCTTCGTCCCGACGCTCAGGGGGCGGTCGCTCTTATGACGAAAGACGTAACCGGTTCAGTGATCTTTATCACATTCCGCGAGTCCTGCGGGAAATGACCGCCGAATGTGACGGGCACAAATCTTACCGTGGTTGGCGCTGCATTAAGCCTTAGAGGCTCATGGTCTGCTCTTGACCTATGGCAGGCCTTTACTGGGCGGAGCCAGCGCCTTCTTCGCGCTCAGTCGCCACAACCGGACTTGGCACCATTAGCGGAGTGGACGAAGGTCTCTGCAGGTTGAAAAGCGATCGTAGTGTCCGGCGGCCCCGCGACGGGAGGGGTTCCTTTTTGCTTGCCGCCGGTGTTTGCTCTGCACGGCGGAGAACGGGCATGCAGGGATCGCTGGGAGAAAAGATCGGCGAAGGCGTCTTCGCCGATGTCCACGCCTGGGCGCCCGGTCAGGTTGTCAAGCTGTCCAAGCCGGGTATCCCGCAGTGGGTCGTCCAGCACGAAACGCAAATGACCCGCGCGGTCTTCGCCGCCGGCGGCCCGGCGCCGGAGGTGCTCGGCGAAGTAACCCTGGACGGCCGCTTCGGCATCGTGCTGCCGCGGTTCGATGGGCCGACCCTGCTGCAGGCTGTGCGCAGCGGCGCCATCACGCGTGAACAAGCGGGCGCCATCCTCGCGACGCTCTGCCTTGCCGTTCACAAGACGCGACTGCCGCCGGACGCCCTCTCGCTGCGCGAGGCGATGGACGCCCGATTGCAGTTCGGCGGCCGCGTGCTTCCGGAGCGCATCACCACCGGCGTCCTCGCGCTGATCGAGCACCTCGCGCCCGACGACGTGCTGTGCCATTCCGATCTCCACCCCAGCAACGTGATCATGACGGCGCAAGGTCCGAGACTGATCGACTGGCTCGGCGCGGCGCGTGCGCCGGCCGCCTACGAGATGGCGCAGTGCCATGTCCTGATTGCCGAGCTTGACCCGGAACACGCCGACGATCCGGAGCGGGCCATAGTCAGTTCGGTTCTGCAGGCGGAGTATGCGCGGCTGGCCGGCATAGCCCCTGCGGCGCTGACGGCGGCGATGCAGCCCTATTTGCCGATCGTCCGCGTCTTCCTCCTGCTCGGCGGGGCCATGCCTGACATGCGGGAGCGGCTGATCCAGCGCGTCGAGGCGGCCCTGCGCCCGGAAGGCTGAATGGTTTTGGTCGCGCGCGAGAGCCGGAGCGGCCTGTCGAAGCGAGCCGTCAGTATCTCCTTCGGTCAAAAGGCGACCTTGCGGATAGCATCGAATTAGGTCCACTGAGGGCCAAAAGGGGACCCGACCCCCAGATCCGCAAGCCCGATCGCGCATCAGCAAACTTCCCGAAGAGGCCAGATCACCCGGCCAGGTGCGCGCGCACACGTGCTACTTGAGCTGCGCGGCGCTGGTGATGAGGTAGAGGTCCGGCTTGTCCTTGTTCGCGTCGTACACCTTCGCGTACGCGTATCCGCTCGAGCCCTTCACGGTGCTCGAGAAGCTGTCGCCTGTGATCGCCTGTTTTCCGAGCGACTTGCCATCTTGAATGATCTCGACGGTCGAACCGGGCTTGAGGTGCGAGAGGTTGAACGTCGCTTCGCCCTTCTTCGACGTATCGACCGAGACGCGCGCATTCTGATCCGTCGACACCCACGTCTTGCCCGCCTGCACAGCAGCCTTGATCGTGTCGCGATCCGTGCTACCGCCGCTGTCGATCATCGTGAACGCGATCGGCTTCTTATGGTCCGGTCCGTGATCGTCCATGCCCGAGATCGCCGCGGGGAACAGACCGCGATCGTAGAAGTTGCGCTCGGTCCACTTGAGCACGTTTTCGACGTTGCCGCTGGTGAACCCACCCTTGTTCCAGACTTCGATCATGTCGAACGGCTCGGCCTGATCTTTGGGCAAGGTGTACTTCAGGGCCGTCGCCGAAGGCGTCTTGTCACCGAGCTGCTCGGCCTTTTCGATGTACGTATACTCCGGGTGATGGAACGCGAGGAGCCCGCCTGCTTTGACAACCGCGGCCTTCTCGTCCTTCGGCGAAGCGCCGCAGCTGAGCCCAGACGAGCTCTGCAGCTTGCTATCGATGAACCAGATGCCGGTGTGATGCGCGACGTTCGATCCGTTGCGATTGATCGTGACGTGACACTCGGATCCCAAGATCGCGACCGGCTCGCTCGGTCCCGCCTTGCAGCTCTGCTTCGGGTTGTAGAATCCGCCGTGCTCCATGAACACGAGCACATCGGCTTTGCCTTTGTAGAAGTCGCAATCGTCCTGCATCGACACTTTGCGCGGTTTCGGATCGTGGTGATCTTCGAGATGGATGTGCGGCAAGACGCGGATCGGGTTCGACTGCGGCCCGGCGTTGATGCCCGTGCTGCGCGTCCGCGTGTTCGGTTGATCGTTGTCCGCGACGCGCACCGGCTTCGTTGCATTTTCGCTCGAGTGAGGATTGTTCAGAGTGCCTCGCGTCTCTGAGCCGGCTTTGCTGTCCTTGCCCTGCGTGTCGTACAGCGGCGCGCCCTGTTTGCCGGTCGGGCTGCCAAGGTTGATCGGCGGCCGGGTCGCAAGAACGAAGGGGAGTGACTTTGACGTATCCCGCGAATGCGCTGAAGTATGCTCACCTTTTGAAGATGGCATCCCGGACGCATTGCTCGAGGTCGTCGATTGGCTGACCGCCTCTTTGAAGTCCTCCACCTGTTCTAGCGAAGCGCCACCGGAGTTTTGCAGTGGAACGTTCGTGTTGACCGTACCAGCGGGCCCTATTGTCATTTGCCTCTGCCTTTCCTATCGCCCATGCCCTCGGGTTCACGAAGACCCACAAGGCGTACGGGCCTGCAGCTTGCCTTGCCGCGCGTGCTTCATGCGCACGCTCCCGGGCATGGTGGTGCTATGGTAACGAAGGGACGCAACCGGTTCAGTGAGCTTCGGCACATTCAGCTGGGCGCTGATGTGCTGCGAAGACCGTTTCGCCCAATGCAAACGCGAACGCCGACCAAATAATACGAGCTGGCAAGTGTCCGTGGTGCATCGTGAGCGGTTGTTTTTCCTCACCTTTGCTGCAGGCGGGTTAGCCAGCAATATGCGTTCCGTCATGAAGAAAGCAGTTCGCAACACGATTTCGGATGTTGTTGACGCGCTCGGCTCCAGCGCCGTCGTTGGAGCGACGATGTCAGTGTCGCATATCACAGAAGGACGGATTTGCTTGTGCCTTTGTGGACGGCGACGTCATAGGCACCCGAGCGTCGGCATGAAGCGGGCGCGGACAACTCTTGAAGCTTGGCTGCCGTGGGGAAGCATCGGGCGATGCTGACCTATCGACCAATGTCTGAGTATGGCCGCGACAATCAAGAGAGGGAAACAAAAATGAACGAGATCACGCCGCGGTTCCTGCCGTTGGACTACCTGAGGAAAGAACCCGACGCGGAAGCGTCGAAATTCCAACTCGCACTGAATGAAGGCAACGCACGTGGGCCCAATGGCCAGCGTCAAGGCCCTGTTCTGCCGCAGTCGCAATTCTTCTACGCCGATCCGAATGGCCCAGGTGGCACCGGGCACGGCTCGGGCAGCGCAGTCGGCACGAGCGGCTCAAGCGGCACGGGAAATGCGGTGCCCGGTACGCACGGCACGAAACAGGTGGAGACCAAAAATCATGCGGACGGGACCACGACGGTCAAGCTCAAGGACTTCAAGCCACCGGGCTGGGAGGACGCCCGTGGCGAAAAGGATGCTTGTTACAGACTCGCCTGCTCCGGGGCATCCCAAACCGTTCCTGCTGGAAAGGACGTGACCGGCGGCGGCGGTATCATCCTCTACGACGATAAAACCGGACTTGGATCGGACATTATTAAGAATCCTGCGCAGCGGATCCACACCGACAAGGACGCCAGCGCTGTCGCTCTCGAACAGATCAAACGTCACATTGACGACGGGAGGGCTGTCGTCGCCGGCGTCAGCGAGCCTGCTAGCAGCGCAATCGTCAACGGACCCAGAATGGAAAATGGAAAAGAAAAGGCGGGCACGCAACCGGTAACCAACCACTTCGTCGCAGTCTACGGGTATGAGACGGACGCTAAGGGCAAGATCACCGGCTTGTACGCCAAAGACAACGCTGTCCCTGGCGCCCCCGATATTTTCTTCAAAGTCGGTGCCGACGGGTCGATCACCAAGCCGGAGGACCCAAAAGCCCCCAGTGATTACATGAAGGAGGAGTACCAGCTCTCCGAAGTCAAGTTCCACGAGGGGTTTGAGTACAAAGGCCAGCTCCGGCCGAAAAACGACGCCGGCGACATCATGTTCTGGCCTTGATCCGCCCTGGTAACCGTCGAAGGCGATTACGACTGGGTGGCCAAGACCGGCAGGGACGAGGAAAGGCGGCGTGAGATGGCATTGCCCTGAGCGCCGTCCGCCGCCGCTCGCACGAGCTGGAATAGCGTCACCGGCTCAGGCACGCCTTTGAGTTCATGGCTGCCGCGCTCCTCGGCGACAAACAGGCCAGGATCTGGCGTTGGACTCTCGCCGTCATGGAAGAACAGAGAAATCAATTCGGTTTTCAGCAAAACGCTGAATGTACTCGGACATGCCGAGCTTTTCGAGCCAGTCGGCGATTTGCTGCATCCCGGCCCCTCCGTTGTGGACCGACAGGACACAAAGGCTACCAGACGCGCCGACTTATTGCAGCGCTCGCAGCTGGGTCGCATTTCCGATCAGGGGCTACTTTCGGACTCATGCACCGCAGCAAAACGGGCCTACTCGATCACGTCGTCGGCGCGTGCAAAGCAGCTCGTAAAGGGATTGAGCAGCACGATGAGGTGCTGCCCGACTCCATATGATCCGCCAAGAGGTCATAAGGGGATCGCCTCTTTGGGGGTGAGAGGCGGGCAGCCGGCTTTCTGATCCGCAAAGCTAATAACCGTAGTAACCGCCGCCATAACCGCCGCCGTAGCCGCCGTCATAACCGGCGCCATAATAGCCGCCACGGTCCCAACCGCCACCGTAGCCACAGCAGGGCGGCGGAGCATAGACGCGGCAGCAGGGCGGCGGAGGAGGCGGGACATAGGCTTGGCAGCCGCAGCCGCCCCCGCCCGCGTAATAGCCGCCGCTTCGATATCCTCCGCCGGCGGGACCATAGCCACCGCGGTAGTAGCCATCAGCTTCGGCCCTGGAAGGAATGGTGGCGGCAGCGAGTGCGAGAACTGCCGCGGACACAACGGCTATCCTGCCGAATTTCAGCATCATGACACGCTCCTGTTATTTTTCTGGCGGTGAGCCCGCACTTGGATTGGAGTTTGCCAACAGAGACGTCAAACAAGGCGCAAGCTGGGATTTCCGGGCGGCTATCTCGCGATATCGCCCGATATGGTTAAGCCGAGGACCGTCGGATGGTTCGCCGACGCCTTTCCTTCTGGACTTTCTACTTCGACAACATCGCGGGCAGCGGCCTGGGCGGATGCCGGCGATCTTGACCTCGGTCAGATTGAACGTTGCCCAACCGGGAGCAGAGCCTCGCGTGAGAGCGCGGCAGCACGGCGTCGCGCAGCAACGATCAGTGACGGCTTGATCTGCTCAAGCCAACAAACCGCAAGCATTGCGCGACGCTTCCTGGACGCCGTTCTTATCAAGACCGAGCTTTTGCAAGTGTCCCGGAAAAGATGCGATTAGAGCTCAGAAGTGATAGTTCACACCGACGCGCACCACGTTCGACGGGAAACTAGACGAGACTGAAGCCGGAAGGACCGCCCCCTGCGACAGGCCGAGGTAGAGATATTCAACCTTGGCCGACCAGTTCGGACCAAAACCGAATGGAGCGAGTGCGAATTCAGCGCCGGCTCCGATCGTCCAGCCCGCATGTCCGCTGGTATCCGACAGCCCGCCGCGCGTGGCCGTGCTGATGCCGACGGCGAGGCCTGCCGTGCCATAGAGGAACACGACGTTGTTGACGACGTAACCGGCCCGCCCGCGCACAGTTGCGAACCATGGGTTGGAGAACTGGTAATCGGCGAACGTTGCGCTGGCATTCGAGAGGTTGAAATCCGACTCGACGCCATACACAAATGGACCGTTCTGCCAGTTGTAGCCACCCTGTATGCCGCCAGTGACCCCGCTCGGACTGAGGCCGCCAACATTCGAGGTCCACTGGAAGCCAGCATTGGCACCAACATAAGGACCCAGCCAGAGACAGGGCAGCAGCGGCGGTGGTGGCAGCACAGGAGGGAGTGGCGGCGCGTAAGGCGCCGGCCCATATTGGGGAGGAGGCACGCCGTAGGGAATGCGCGCATCGGCCGCATTCGCCGAAGCGACTGCAAGCATCATAACCAAGACTGACCCACCCGGCGCCAAAGAGCTTTGGCACCGCCAACTAAAATTCATGGCGACCTCTACAAGTGTCGCCCACCGAGCCCGTTCATCGAAGTAGCGGAACCGAGTTAATACAGCGCTAACGCGCGCCGCTGATCGCACGCGCCCGTGGTCGTATACGCGCGATCAGCGCAGCCTCGGTGCTCTCAGCCTTTGGCTGACGTTCGCCTCATGCGCGGCAACAAGAGCTGCGGAATGCCCCGGGAGTCGCCGAGCAATCTGACCTTTCTAGCGAGGTGCACGCCGTAGAAAATCCCGGATTGCACGATTTACCAATATCGGATGTGACTGCATCGGGAGGTGACCAGCATCGTCGATCCGAACCACGATTGCATTCGGCGCATAGTCGTGGAGTTTATCCAGTAGACCGGGCAAGCAGACAGGGTCTTGCATTCCCCACAGAACCAACGTTGGAACATCGACCCGAAGTGATGTGGTAGCGGGAGGCTCTGCTACATCAGCAAAGAACCGGGCAGCGAGGTCCGGCATTTCTGTCTGAGCTGCATCGGAGATGGAAGAAGGCACCTTGATGGGATCCGCGCGGTAGTAATTGTACCATGTCGGATAAGGGGCAATAGCAGTGTAATAATTTCGTTCGTATTGCGATGCCTCGATTTGCGCCGGGCTATTGCGCATCTCACGGAGCAGGATGGCGGGGTGCTGCGCATTGAGAATGACCAGCCGTTCAACAAGGTTTGGATAGGCCGAAGCAAACACCCAGGCAATGTAACCACCCCAGTCATTGCCCACTAGAATGCACCGCTCACGACCAAAATGCCGAAGCAGGGCATGCACATCACCGAGCAATCTCGGCATGGCATAGGCCTCGACTGCCTCCGGTTGGCCTGATGGCGAAAACCCTCGCAAGGTGGGAGCAACCACCATGTGGTCTCGGCTAAACTCGGCGAGCTGGCTTGTGTAAATCGCCCAGCTGTCCGGGGCACCGTGCAGAAACAGCATGAGCTCGCCTTCTCCCGCCTGGACAAAGTAGAGCTTCACTTTGTCGCCGTCGGCGTAGCCCTCCATGAGACCGGTTTGACAGGCGCCCGGGCGCGGCCAGATGGTCACCGAAGCGAAAGCCGCCAGCGATAGGCTGGCACTCGCCGTGAGCAGATATCGTCGATCAACAGAAGGCGGGAGGACTGTACGCATATGACTTCGTCGCCCCGATTGGCTGAACGCAAATCATATCGGTTTGCTCTCAAAGTCGGCAATGGGACCAGGAGCAGAAGTAGATGCCGAGTTTCGCGTCGTCACAGGACGGCCTCGACGAGGCCCAAAGCCCTTCTTCCTGCGCTTCGGGATACCAGTTCGACGGGGCTTTCTCCAAAACCTCCAAGAGTCACGCTCGAGCCACTGACGAGATTGGCAAAGCTCTCATTTCGTCAGAGGGGCGTCCATGACGAGGCTTTTCGATAGTTTGCGTCTCCCCGCAAGCGCGGGGAGACGCAGTGTACTTTCGACGTGGCGACCATCTCGCCTTACACCGCATACACCGAGGATTTCGGCAACGGAAACACCGGGTCCTGCGTCCTGATGTTGGTCGGCCAAACCACCGAGATATGCTCGCCGGCATTCTGCATCACGACCGGGGTCGAGCGTTCGTTCTGGCCGGAGAGCGGCGTGCCGGGCCGATAGAATTTTACGCCGTAGCCCTGGATGGTGCCGCCCGGCGGGATGTCGACGTCGAGCGCCGCCTTGCGAATGGCCTCGGGATCAAAACCGCCGTATTTTTCCTTGGCGACGGGCAGCACATTGTTGAGCAGGATCCAGGTCTGGTTGAAGCCCATCGAGCAGTGCGGCGGAACGTCGGTCGCGCCGGTCTTCTCCTTGTAGCGTGCGATCATGATTTTGGTGAGATCGCCGATGCCGGGCGCCAGTTTGGCGGAATCGAGCAGCTGCGCTGGCACCGGATCGATGTTGCAGAAATTGTCGATGTCGGCGGCGAACGTCGCACGCAACTTGTCGAGCTGGCTGTAGCCCGCGCCGGCGCCGAACAGCATCTTGAACTTGAGGCCGTTCTCGCGCGCCTGACGCAGGAACAGGGTGATATCAGGATTGTATCCCGCGTGCGAAATCACGTCGGCCTTGGCGCGCTTGAGCTTGGTCACCAGCACCGAGAGGTCGGGCGCGGACGCCGAATAACCTTCCCTGAGCACGACCTGAAGGCCGGCCTCCTTGGAATAAGCCTCGTCGGCGGCGGCGACCCCGACACCATAGGGGCCGTCTTCGTGGATCAGCGCGACCTTGACGTCCTTGGGCTCCATGCCGAGCTTGGCCTTGGCGTGCTCGCTGATGAAGCCCGCAAACGCCTGGCCATACTGGTCGGAATGAATCTGCGCGCGGAAGACGTATTGCAGGTTCTTGTCCTTGAACACGGCGGTCGAAACCGCGGTCGTGATCCAGAGGATCTTTTTCTGCTGCTCGACCTTGGCGGCGAGCGGGACCGCGTGCGAACTGGCATAAACGCCGTTGATGATGTCGATCTTTTCCTGGTCGATCAGGCGATTGGCCTCGTTGATCGCCACGTCGGGCTTGCTCTGGGAATCGGCGGCGATCGGGGCGATCTTGTACTTGCCGCCGATGCCGCCCTTCTCGTTGACGAGGTCGATGGCAATCTGGGCGCCGATCGAGGAGGCAACCGATCCACCCGCAGCAAACGGCCCGGTCAAGTCGTAGATCAGGCCGATGCGCACTGTCTCGGCTTGTGCCTGCGCGCGGGTCCAGTCGAGGCTGAATGCGGCGGCGGCAGCGGCAGAAGTCTTCAGCAGCGTTCTGCGTGAAGTCGGCATCGTGTCCTCCCACTGAATTATCGTTATCGCCCGGACCGGTTTTTCCGGCTTTCAGGCAAGTATTTGGACAATGCGGAAAGAAGTCAACCTGCGCCCGCGCGCCATGGGGCGGTATGACTGCAGAAACGTGCGGCCACGCCGGCGAGGGCCGGCAGGACTCACCAACTAAAGTCTGAGAGATTCCTTCGTCCGGCGGCCAGCCGACTCCCCGCAACGCGGATCTCGTCCAGTTCGGCGTTCGGCCAGTCTGCCGCCATTCGCATAACGCGCTATCGCCGTTTGCCGCGCGCCGACGTGCGCGTGATCCTTATCCTGCCATGGGTTCGCGGCAGAAATTGCGCGCCGCGGGCGCTGAGGAATTCCAGCATGGCGCGTGCCGGCGGCAGCAGGATCTTGTCCTTTCGGGAAAGGACAAACCATTGCCTGATGACGGGAAGACCAACCACGTCGAGCGTGACCAGCCGCCGCTCGTCGAGTTCGGTAGCAACCGTGTGCGCCGAAATGAATGCAATTCCGAGACCCGCGATCACAGCCTGCTTGATCGTCTCATTGCTGCTCATCGCCATGCCGATTTTCGGCCGAATGCGCGCCGTTTCGAACAGTTGCTCCATCAGGCCGCGCGTGCCGGAACCGGGTTCGCGCGTCAAAAATGTTTCGTCGGCAAGGTCGCTCAGCGGGACGCGGGATTTTCGCACCAGGCGGTGGCTGGTCGGCGCGATGATGACATGAGGATGATCGCCGATCGGGTGAACGTCCATGTCGATGTCAGCCGGTGGGCGGCCCATGATCGCGAAATCGAGATCATAGCCGCGCAGCGCTTCGCCAATCTCCTGCCGGTTTCCGATCGAGAGCGTGACGTCGATGTTCGGATGCCGTTTCGAGAATCCGGAGATCATGAACGGGACGAAATATTTCGCGGTGCTGACGGCGCCGATCGAGATGCGGCCCGCGGTCTTTCCAGCCATCATCTCGAGCGAGGTCTCGCAATCCGCAATTGCCGCTTCGATACGCTCGGACAGCGACAGCACCTCGCGCCCGGCATCGGTCAACAGCATGCCGTCGCTGGTGCGCTGAATCAGCGGCAGGCCTGCAAGCTCCTGCAGATTGCGGATCTGCAGCGTGACGGCCGGCTGCGTGAGGTGCAGGTGTTTGGCGGCGGCGGTAACCGACCGGTCGCGGTGAACGGCCGCGAGCGCGCGCAGCTGGCGGATGGTTAATTCCCGCGGAAATCTGCCTGCCATGGGTCACCATTATAAGAAAAACTTTGCCAAAGCCAAAGATAAGAAAATTTCACTAATTTTGCAAACTGGGTTGTTCTTGGAACGCGAAGTGCCGAACGGCATGACGCGTTGGAGTGGCTCCGAAGAGGGCGCCAATCGGGGAACGGCCATGGACGCACGCATAACCCTATGCTCGCATCTCGATCACGCAGGGTCGGAGACGCCGACCGGCCCGGCCGTGGCCGCTGTGATCGAGGCGATTGCCACTGCCGCGATCGGCCTTTCCGATCTCATCGCCGACGGACCGCTGGCGGGCATCACCGGACGAACCCGTGGCGTCAATTCCGATGGCGACCATCAGAAGGATATCGACCTCGCCGCCGACGCGATGATGCGCGCGGCGTTACGCGCCACCCCGGTCGCGGCCGTCCTGTCCGAGGAGCTGGATCTGCCTGAAGTGCTCAACGCCGAGGCCTCGCTCTGCGTCGCCATCGATCCGCTCGACGGATCGGCCAACCTGGAAAACAACATTTCGGTCGGAACCATCTTTTCGATTCGTTCGCGTGGCAACGATCTCATCTCCACCTTCTTCGAGCCGGGCACGGCGCAGTGTGCCGCGGGTTTCGTGGTCTACGGCCCTCAGACCACGCTGGTGCTGGCGTTCGACGAGCGTGTCGACATCTTCATTCTGGACCGGCGCAACAGGGAATTCCTGCTGATCGCGCGCCGTGTGAGGATTGCGCCCAACACGCCTGAGTTCGCCATCAACGCGTCGAACCAGCGGCACTGGCATGGGCCAGTGCGGACCTATATCGACGATTGCCTCGCCGGCACCAGCGGCAACGGTTCGGCCGATTTCAATATGCGCTGGATCGGCTCGCTGGTCGCGGAGTCGCTTCGCATTCTCGTTCGCGGCGGCGTGTTCCTGTATCCAGCCGATGCGCGCCCGGGATATCGCGACGGACGTCTTCGCCTGCTTTACGAAGCGCATCCGATGGCGCTGGTGATGGAGTGGGCAGGCGGGGCCGCGACCACCGGCCGCCGGCGCATTCTCGAACTTTCGGCGAAAACCCCGCACCAGCGGGTGCCGCTGATCATGGGCTCGACGCGCGGCGTTCGCGACGTTGCCGCCATTCATGAAGGCATCGAACCGATGTTCGACAATAGCGACGCGCCGCTGTTTGCGCGGCGCGGCCTGTTTCGCTAGATCCGGAAAGAGCAGATGTCCCGCAGCTATCCCATCATCTCGATTACCGGCTCGTCCGGCGCCGGCACGACCTCGGTGAAGAAGACGTTTGAAAACATCTTCCGCCGCGAGAAGGTCGCAGCCGCCTATGTCGAGGGCGACGCCTTCCACCGCTACAACCGCATTGAGATGCGCACGAAAATGGCCGAGGAGGCCGAGCGCGGCAATAAGCATTTCAGCCATTTCAGTCCGGAAACAAACCTGTTCGAGGAACTGGAGAAATTGTTCCGCGACTACGGCGAGGCCGGGACCGGAACCGTCAGGCACTATGTCCACGATCATGACGAGGCCAGGCTCCATGACGCAGATCCCGGCACCTTCACCGAATGGACGCCGTTGCCAGAAAAATCGGATCTGCTGTTCTATGAAGGCCTGCATGGCGCGGTTGTGACCGACAAGGTCAATATCGCGCAGCATGCCGATCTCAAGATCGGCGTCGTTCCCGTCATCAATCTGGAATGGATCCAGAAGCTGCATCGCGACCGCAGCGACCGCGGCTACACCGCCGAGGCGGTGACCGATACCATCCTGCGGCGGATGCCGGACTACATCAATTACATCTGCCCGCAATTCACCGAGACCGACATCAACTTCCAGCGTGTGCCGACGGTAGACACGTCGAACCCGTTCATTGCGCGCTGGATACCGACGCCCGACGAGTCGATGGTGGTGATCCGGCTCAAAAATCCGCGCGGCATCGACTTTCCCTATCTGCTGTCGATGATCCCCAACAGCTTCATGTCGCGCGCCAATTCGATCGTGATCCACGGATCGAAGCTCGATCTCGCGATGCAGCTCATCCTCACCCCGCTGATCCTGCAACTGATCGAACGCAAGAGGCGCATGCTATGAATGATCTCGCTCTGTCCCGTATCGCCACCCAGCCGGACGTCTCGCATGCCGAAATGGCGAACGCGATCCGCTTTCTGGCCATCGACGCCGTCGAAAACGCGAAGTCGGGCCATCCCGGCATGCCGATGGGCATGGCCGATGTGGCCACCGTGCTGTTTTCGCGCTTCCTCAAATTCGATGCGTCCGATCCGGCGTGGCCGGATCGTGACCGGTTCGTGTTGTCCGCCGGTCACGGCTCGATGCTGCTGTATGCGCTGCTGCATCTGACCGGCTACGCGGGTGTAACGACGGGCGAGCTGAAGGCGTTCAGGCAATGGGGATCAAAAACCCCCGGCCATCCGGAATATGGGCATACGCCCGGCGTGGAGACGACCACGGGGCCGCTGGGGCAGGGGATCGCGACCGCGGTCGGCATGGCGCTGGCGGAGCGCCTGATGAATGCGCGTTTCGGCGACGATCTCGTCGATCACTACACCTATGTCATCGCCGGCGACGGCTGCCTGATGGAGGGCCTCAGCCAGGAAGCGATTTCGCTGGCGGGACATCTCAAGCTCGGCCGCTTGATCGTGCTGTATGACGACAATGAAATCTCGATCGACGGATCGACGTCACTGTCATGCTCGGATGACCAGCTCGCGCGCTTCAAGGCGTCGGGCTGGTCGGCGACCCGGATCGATGGCCATGATCCCGAGGCGATTGCCGCGGCGATCCGGCAGGCCCGGCATGACAGCCGGCCATCCCTGATTGCCTGCCGCACGGTGATTGGTTTCGGCGCACCCAACCGTCAGGGGACGGAAAAGGCGCATGGCGCACCGCTCGGTGCGGATGAAATCGAGAAAACGCGCAGCGCGCTGGACTGGCCACACGCGCCATTTCAGGTTCCAGAGGCTGTCGCCGATGCCTGGCGCGAAATCGGCGCCCAGGGACATGCGGCGCGGCGGGCATGGATCGAGCGCAGCAGACGCCTCAGTTCGACAGGGCGGTCGCCGTTCCATGACGCGCTGAATCGAAAGCTGTCCTGTGGATATGCCGACGTAATGGCGCAGATACGATCCCGGTTCGGCACCGAACGGCCGAAAATCGCCACCCGGCAGGCCTCGCAATTGGTGATCGACGTGATTGCAGAAGCGCTGCCCAATCTGCTGGGCGGTTCGGCGGACCTGACCCATTCGAACCTGACGCGCGCGAAGACGCAGCAACCAGTGCGGCCTGATGCTTTCGATGGCAGTTATATCCATTACGGCGTTCGCGAGCATGCCATGGCGGCTGCGATGAACGGTATCGCGCTGCATGGCGGCTTCATCCCATATGGCGGCACGTTTCTCAGCTTTGCCGATTACAGCCGCCCTGCGATCCGGCTGGCCGCATTGATGGGGATCCGCGTCATCCATGTAATGACGCACGACTCGATCGGGTTGGGCGAAGACGGTCCGACGCATCAGCCGGTCGAGCATCTGGCTTCGCTGCGGGCGATACCGAACCTGCTGGTATTCCGCCCGGGCGACGCGGTCGAGACGGCGGAGGCGTGGGACTGCGCTCTGCAGGCAGACACAAGCCCTTCGGTGCTGTGCCTGTCGCGGCAAGCGCTCCCGACTTTCCGCGAAGAGATCAACGAAACCAATCTGGTCGCGTTCGGCGCTTACGTCGTCGTCGAACCGCAGGAGGGGCGCGACGTCACCTTGATCGCAACCGGCTCCGAAGTGTCGATCGCGCTTGAGGCGGCAAAGCTGCTGGAGAAAGACAACGTCCGCGCCGCGGTCGTCTCGGCGCCGTGCTTCGAACTGTTTCGCCGGCAATCCCGCGAATACCGCACCGCCGTTCTGGGACGCGTGCCGAGGGTCGGGGTCGAAGCCGCGGTCGAAGGCGACTGGGCGCGCTGGCTTGGCGATGTCGGCGAATTCATCGGCATGACCGGCTTCGGCGCCTCGGCGCCGGCCGAAACGCTTTACCGTGAATTCGGCATCACCGCCGAGGAGGCGGCGAAAGC
>C688J18823_10000823_pt1 | contig 18489 bp, 19 predicted proteins | sample HopSoiMetagenom1_FD_18823 | JGI IMG/M metagenome (IMG submission 18823) | reverse complement strand
GCCTGGGCACCGCGGTGTCAGACGAATGGGCCAACAAGCTCGGCGGGTCGGTGCCGTCGTGGCCGGCGTTCTCCGACTCTGCGGACGCGTTGGCGTCGTTGGCCGACGACTACAAGCTGATCATCGTCTCCAACGTGCACCGTGACGGATTCGCGGGAAGCAACCCACGCCTCGGCGTTACGTTCGACAAGATCATCACCGCCGAGGATGTCGGGGCGTACAAACCGGCCCCGAATCACTTCGAAGCCCTAGACGCCGCACTGGCGGAGCTCGGCGTGCCGCGAGAACGTCTGCTGCACGTAGCGCAAAGCCTTCGCCACGACCATGTGCCGGCAAAGCGCTACGGGCTCGCCTCGGTATGGCTCAACCGCCGCCACGACCGCCCGGGTTGGGGTGCAACACCCAAACCGGATGAGGAATTCAGCTACGCCATGGAGTTTCCCTCGATGGCGGACTTCGCCGCGGCCGCTCGGGAGAGTAAGCCCAGATGATCTGCTGACCGCCGACAACGGGCTAGTGTGAGCACGGTCATATCGATTGAACGCTGTCGCGTTCGAAGTCGAAAGGCCGTGCGACATGACCATATTCAGCTCCTCCCCGATAGGCATATTCCGCCGTAAGCCCGTCGATGAAGTCGTGCCGGAAGATCTGCAGGAAGGTGGCGGACTCCAGCGTGTGCTGGGCTTGTGGCAGCTCACCGCGATCGGGATAGGCGGCATCATCGGCGCCGGTATCTTCTCCCTCGCCGGAGCAGTGGCCAGAGAATCCGCCGGCCCGGGAGTGCTCTTCTCGTTTCTGATCGCCGGCGTCGCTAGCGCCTGCGCCGCCTTGTCGTACGCGGAGTTCGCGAGCATTGTCCCCAAGGCCGGGTCGGCGTACACCTATGGCTACGTCGTCCTGGGCGAGGGCGTCGGTTGGTTCATCGGCTGGGACCTGTTGCTCGAGTACACCGCCATCGTCGCCGTGGTCGGCATCGGGATCTCCGGCTACTTCGGCTTCCTCATCGAACAGATCGGCCTGAACCTGCCCGAATGGATGCTCGGTGCACCGGGCAGTGACCCCGACCACCCAGGCCGCGTGGTCGATCTGTTCGCACTGCTGTTGTGCCTGTTGATCGCCTTCATTCTGACCCGGGGCGTGCGCAATGCGGCTCGCGTGGAAAGCCTGCTCGTTTGGCTCAAGGTCGCCGTCGTCATCCTGATCGTCGGCCTCGGTGTCTTCTACGTGAACACCCACAACTACACGCCATTCCTGCCGTTTGGGTGGGCCGGGGTGTTCGCCGGCGCGTCGGTCGTCTTTTTCGCGGTCTTCGGGTACGACGCGATGAGCACAGCGGCCGAGGAATCTTCGGAGGCTCGCCGTGTGTTGCCGAAAGCCATCATGCTGTCGCTGGGGATCTCGATGACCCTTTACGTGCTGGCCTGCCTGGTGCTGACCGGGATGGTGAAGTACGCCGAGGTCGACCCGGAGTCCGCGTTCGCGCAGGCATTCGAGAGTGTCGGACTGCCATGGATCGCGACCCTGATCTCGGTCGGTGCCATTCTCGGCATTGCGACCGTGATGTGGACGTTCATGTACGCCGTTACCCGGGTGTGGTTCTCGATGTCCCGCGACGGTTTACTGCCCAAGTGGTTCGCCGCCGTCGACGCCAAACACCGGGTGCCAGTGCGGGTCACCTGGATCGTGGGCATCGGCTCGGGCCTGATCGCCGGCTTCTTGCCGATCGCCGAGGCCGCCCAGCTGACCAATATCGGGATCCTGCTCGCCTTCGCGGTTGTGTGCACCGCGGTCATCGTGTTGCGCTACCGGTCTCCCGAGATCGAGCGCGGCTTCCGCACTCCCGGCATGCCGGTCATCCCCCTCATCGGGGTCGCCTCTTCAATCTGGTTGACCACCTACCTGACGACGATCACCTGGCTGCGGTTCGCCGTGTGGCTGGTGATCGGACTGGTGGTCTACGGGCTCTACGGCTACCGCCACTCACACTTGAACACCGCTCGGACCCAGAGGGAGTCGACGACTTAGGCGCGTCGTCCTCGACACTGCGGGGAGATCGCAACTTTGACCGGATTCGCGATCTCACTGCAGTTTCGGCGAAGCGGCTAGCTCAGAAGGCGGCCTCGGGCAGGCGCATGATCTCGTCGTCGAGGTTCTCGATGACGCCGCGTAGCGCCGCGAGGTTCGGCAGCATGTTGGCGGCGAAGAACGTCGCGGTGGCGATCTTGCCTCGATAGAACGCCTCGTCGCCCTTCGACCCGGTGAGCGCGGCTTGCGCCACATTGGCCTGCACGAGCAGTCGCCAACCGATGAGCAGGTCTCCGATGGCGAGCAGGAAGCGAACCGAGACGAGGCCGATTTTGTAGATCTCCGTTGGCTGTTCGGGAGCGGACATCAGGTAGCCGGTCAACGTGGTCGTCATCGCCTGGACATGTTCCAGCGCGGTGCGCAGTTGGTCGGCCTGGGTTTTCAACTCCGCGTCGCAGGTGTCAATGGACTGGGTGATCTGCGCCGCGACGTGTGCCAGCGCCTCCCCACGGTCGCGAACGATCTTGCGGAAGAACAGATCAAGCGCCTGGATCGCGGTGGTGCCCTCGTACAGCGAGTCGATCTTGGCGTCACGGATGTACTGCTCGATCGGATAGTCCTGCAGGAAGCCCGAACCGCCGAAGGTTTGCAGCGACTCCGTCAGGAGTTCATAGGCGCGTTCGGAGCCAACGCCCTTGACTATCGGCAGCAGCAGGTCGTCGACGCGGTGTGCCATCTGGGGGCTGGCACCCGAAACCTGTTGAGCAACATCATCGTTCTGATGGGCAGCGGCATACATGTACAAGGCCCGCAGACCTTCGGCATAGGCCTTCTGCGTAATCAAGCTGCGCCGCACATCCGGATGGTGGATGATCGTCACCCGTGGTGCGGCCTTGTCGGTCATCTGGGTCATATCGGCGCCCTGCACCCGTTCCTTCGCGAACGCAAGCGCGTTGAGGTAGCCGGTGGACAGCGCGCCGGTCGACTTGACGCCGATCGTCATGCGCGCGTTCTCGATCACGGTGAACATCTGCGCGATGCCGTTGTGGACGTCGCCCACCAGATAGCCGACGGCGGGAATGCCGTGTGCGCCGAACGTCAATTCGCATGTGGGGGAGGACTTCAGCCCCATCTTGTGTTCCAGCCCGGTCGCGAAGACGCCGTTGCGGGGGCCGAGGTCGAGCGTGTCGGGATCGAACAGATACTTCGGCACATAGAACAGGCTCAATCCCTTGGTGCCTGGCCCCGCGCCGTCCGGTCGCGCCAGCACCAAGTGGAAGATGTTCTCGGCGGTATCACCGACATCGCCACCGGAGATGAACCGCTTCACGCCCTCGATGTGCCACGTTCCGTCGGATTGTGCGATGGCTTTGGTGCGGCCCGCGCCGACATCGGAGCCGGCATCCGGCTCGGTCAACACCATGGTCGCCGCCCAGCCCCGCTCCACGCCCATTGCGGCCCAACGCTTTTGCTGTTCGTTGCCCTCGACATAGAGTGCATGGGCCATCGCGGGACCCAGCGCGTACCAGAAGGCCGCCGACGGGTTGGCGCATACCAGCATCTCGTGGATCGCCCACGTCAGAGGCGCGGGCGCCGGAACACCGCCGATCTCCTCGGCGATCCCCATGCGCCACCATTCGGCGTCCTTGATCGCCTGCACCGACTTCGCCAATTCGCTGGGCACGCTGATGGTGTGATGCTCCGGGTCGAAGACAGGGGGATTGCGGTCCGCCGCGGCGAACGACTCGGCGACTGGACCCTCCGCCAACCGAGCGACCTCGTCGAGCATTGTGCGCACCGTGTCGGCATCGAGATCGCCGTAGCGGCCCGACGCGAGAACGTCGCCGAGGTTCAATACCTCGAACAAGTTGAACTCGATGTCACGGACATTGGCGATGTAGTGGCCCAACGCATTTCCCTCCGCTTAGCAAACTGAAGGAAGTGTGGCGGAGCAGGCAAAACGTACGCAACCGTAACCACGCGCAAGCTACGGTGACGGAACCGTAGGGTGCGAGGTCACTGTCATCCTATGTGATGGGCGTCACACCGTGGCAACTCTGCGTGGACGTCGGCGCGGGCTCCGTCGAAGCTGAGATGTCCCTTGATGGGAAGACATTCGGGCGGCGGGTCCTCGTAGCTCCACGCCACATCGGCGACGACCGTGTCGCCGACCACCGCAGCCCAGTACGTCGCATAGCCCTTGTAGTTGCAGTAGCTGCTGGTCTCGGTTCGGCGCAGGATGTCGGTGCGGACGACCGACGGATGGACATAGAGCCGAGGTTCCAGCGCCGTCTCGAACACGATCACCGTGTCTGCGGTGTCGACGAGTGTCGCACCGGCGACGCTGACCCGCAGCCCCCGGTTCGTGGGTCGGCAATCGACGCGGTGATAGGGATTGGGTGGGTAGTGGACGAGCGTGCGCCCCTCTTCGAGCCACGTGTCGACCGCGTACCACGGCACATGGACGTATCCCGGCGCCTCCGGTTCGGGCTCGCTGGGAAGGTCGCCGACATCGTCGGCCGGGAACGCGTAGCTGAGCGGGTGATCGCGGCGGTGCACCATCAGCGCCCGTTCGGTGTCGATGACGAGTTGGCCGTTGCGAATCGCCTGAACTCGACGCGGATGCGGCTCGAGGAGGACGAGATCGTCGGGCAATGGGGAGGAGAACCAGCCGGCAGGATCCTTGCTGAGCGGGCCGCGCCCGGCGACAAGACTCATTTCGGGGCTCCGATCATCGCAAGTGCCTCCAGCTTTACAAACGTTGCGCGAGCTGTCACGACCGGGCTGGGACGATCCGCCCAGACTCGACCTTTACAGATCATCATAAAACTGTCACGCTCTTCTTATGCCCGCTGTGGGAGTACGTCGTGGATAGGACACCGATGGCAACACCATCCTTCAACGTCGATGACAAGGCCGCGGGCGCGGGCAGGATTCTTCGGTATCAACTCAATGTCCTCGCATCTACCGCCGAGGACGTTGTGCAGTCGGCGGGCGGATGGTTGTACGACCGCGCGAGGGCCGGCTGGGATGTCAACGTGTTCGTCGCTGGCGGCGATCCCCGACCGCTCGTCATTCTGGGCGCGACGGCGCTCGATCTGGACGAGGGTCTTCTGTCTATGGTGCGGGGCGCGTCGCATGGCGCGGCGTTGGCGGTCAGCGCCGATCTACTAGGCGCAGACATCCGCGTGCGCGACGAGATCCTTCGAGTGTTGAAGCACGGACTCACCGAAGTCACCGTCTGGGGTACGCGCTGGCCGGCCGAACTGGGTCGTCAGGCCGATTCGATTGAGCACGGGATGAGCTTGGCCGCACGGGCTTTCAAGTCGTACGCCCTTGTCGCCGCCGATGCTGCGACGGATTCGGTCACACCGACCGAGACGCTTTTCCGAGTCGGAACCGGTTCATTCCGCCCGCTGTACTCCGTCTGAAGCGGTCTACCTGATCCAGCCGCGACGGCGCAGCCACCAGTCACGTACCACCGCGATGACGATGAGGATGGCGAACGCGATCAGGAACCCGTCCTCGATGTGTCCGACATGGTTGCCGCGCAGCATCAGAAGCAGAAACCCCGCTGACAGCAGCCCGCCGATGTGGATCAGCCGGTAGTTCTCCTTCGACCAGCCCCACTGCGCGGATGGCACATCTTCGACGTCAACGCCGGTGTGACGTTCCACCTCAGTGCTGGCCACGGCTGCTCCTCACGGTCGGCTGGCATCTGCAGACATTCTGACACAGGTCTACTACGCGGCGCCGTACACCCGTTGCCTGCCATTGATGCCGCCCGAAATTCGCGGTAGAGAAACAGGATGCAATTTTGGAGCGGCACACCGTTCATGAGGAGCACCGAGATCCTCGCGGTGGCGCGGATGTTCGACGACGCCGGCTACGACGGGTTGATCTGCTCCGACCACCTCATCTACCCACGGGAGCTTTCCTCGCCCTATCCGGATTCGACGACGGGTAAGCCGGGGTGGCCACCCGAAACGGCGTGGCCGGACTCCTGGGTGCTCATCGGCGCGATGGCCGCGGTCACCGGTCGACTGCGCTTCTCCAACGCGGTTTACGTCGCACCCGCCCGGCCGCTTCTGGAGGTGGCCAAGCAGGTCGCGACCGCGTCCGTGCTCTCCGAGGGCCGGGTGTCGCTTGGTGTCGGCGTCGGCTGGATGCGCGAGGAATACGAGCTGTTGGGTCAGGACTTCGACACCCGCGGCAAGCGGCTCAACGAAATGATCCCCGCGTTGCGGGAGCTGTGGCGCGGCGGCTGGGTGTCGTGGAGTGGCCAGTATTACCAAGTGCCCGAGGTGATGATCGAACCCCATCCCGAGGCGCCGGTGCCCATTCTGTGCGGGGGCGAATCCGATGCGGCGCTGCGGCGGGCGGCCCGGCTGTGTGACGGCTGGGTCGGCTATGCCTACGCATGGGACGACGCGGTCGGTTACGTGGAGAAGCTGACAGCCTTGCGCCGGGAGTACGGCCGCGAGAACGAGCCGTTCGACATCCTTCTGGCGCTGCTCGAACCGCCGACGTCCGATCTGTACAAGCGTGCCGAGGACATCGGCATCACGGCGGTGATGTCGGTGCCGTGGATGGGCGTGGATCTGCCGCCGGGCGATGTTGAACGCTACCGCGGGCCGATCGAACGCTTCGCCGAAACCATCATCGAGAAGGTGCACTGACCGGCGGCGTCGTCCGGTCACTGCCACAATGCCAGCCATGAGCGACGACTATCCGCGCGACATGGTCGGTTACGGACCCAACCCGCCGCACCCCCAGTGGCCGGGCGGAGCGAACATCGCCGTGCAGTTCGTCCTCAACTACGAGGAGGGCGCCGAAAACAATGTGCTGCACGGCGATCAGGCGTCGGAGACTTTCCTGTCCGAAATCATTGGTGCACAGCCCTTTCCGAACCGGCACATGTCCATGGAGTCGCTCTATGAATACGGGTCGCGCGCCGGGTTGTGGCGCGTGCTGCGCGTTTTCGACCGACGCGGGCTGCCGCTGACGATCTTTGGCGTAGCGATGGCGCTCGCGCGCAATCCGCAAGCCGTCGCGGCGTTCTTGGCGCGCGGCGACGAGATCGCATGCCACGGTTTGCGTTGGCTCAGCTATCAACTCGTCGAGCCCGAAGTCGAGCGCACGCACCTCGCCGAGGCCGTGCGGCTGATGACCGAGTTGACCGGTGAGGTGCCGCTCGGGTGGTATGCCGGCCGCGACTCGCCGCAGACCCGGCGACTTGTCGTCGAGCACGGCGGCTTCCTGTACGACTCCGATTCCTACGCTGACGACTTGCCGTACTGGACGGCCGTAGATGGCACCGACCACTTGGTGGTGCCCTACACGCTGGACACCAACGACATGCGGTTCGCGATCCCGGGCGGATTCGGAAGCGGCGACGAGTTCTTTACGCATTTGCGCGACGCGTTCGACGTGCTCTATGCCGAAGGCGCGGCGGGCTCGCCGAAGATGCTGTCAATCGGACTGCACTGCCGGCTGGTAGGCCGGCCGGCGCGCGTCGCCGCACTTGAGCGCTTCCTCGATCACGTGCAGGCCCACGAGAAGGTGTGGATCACGCGCCGCATCGACATCGCGCGGCACTGGATTGCACACTTCCCGCCGGGTTAGACGGATATCGTTGGCTTTGTGGCTGATTCGTCAGACGATGAGATCCGAGCACTGATTGCGTGCCTCTACGGGGCGATGGACAAACAGGACACGTCGACGTTCGACGAGTTGGTGTCGCCACGGGTCGTCGTCGAGGTAGGTAGTTCGGCGCCGATCGGATTGGACGAATGGCGCGCCCACCTGCAGGCGTTCTACCGTGGGTTTCCGGACGGCCGTCACCAGATCGAGGAGCTCCTCGTGGCCGGTTCGCACGGTATCTCTCGGTGCCGTTTCGTCGGAACCCACACCGGCGAATTCCAGGGACGCTCGCCCACCGGCAAGAAGGTCTCCGTCGGGGTGATCCACATCGACCGATTCCAGGGCGACATGGTCGTGGCGCACCGCGGCCAGATCGACATGCACGGGCTATTCGCGCAGCTCGACGGCGATTAGGTGGGCGCGGCACCAAACTGACACTTGCCGTGACACCACAGTGATGTCACCATGACACCATGGAGTTGCAGCCGTATGTCGACGCGGTGCGCCACGAGCTGTCCGTGGCCGCCGCCGCGGGCGGACAGGATGCCGAATCGCTTGCCGAGCGGTTGAGCGCGCCGCTGGAATCGGCAATCCGGCTGGCATTGCTCGAGGCACTGTCCGAGGCGGCCGAGCAGATCACCCGCGATCTCGCCCCAGGCTCGGTCGACGTGCGGCTGCGTGGCCGCGACCCCGAGTTCACGGTGTCGCCCGGCATGGAGGGTGGGGCCGAACTGACCGAACCATTCCATGTCGGCGCACCCGAATCCGAGGACGACGGCGGCACCTGGCGGGTGACGCTGCGGCTACCAGAACACCTGCGACCACGGGTCGACGCGGCCGCGCGCCGGGACGGGCTGTCGGTAAACACCTGGCTCGTTCGTGCAGTCACCGCCGCACTGGGTGGCAATGCGCGACGTCCGCGAGGCGACTCCGGCAAGCAGTTCAGCGGCTGGGTCCGCTAATCCACGAAACCGAGGAGGAGAAACAATGCCCACTTTCCAAACCCCCCAACCGATCACCGCGACGGTGGAGATCTCCGCCGGCGCCGTGCGGCTCGCCGCGGGTGACCGTGACGACACCGTCGTCGAGGTGCGGCCCCGTGACGAATCCCGCAGTCACGACGTCAAGGCCGCCGAGCAGGTGCGAGTCGACTTCAACAACGGCACGCTCCTGGTGTCGAGCCGCCGCGGCTTTTCCTTCCCGCGTAGGGGGGCGGTCGTCGTCGACGTCGCCCTGCCGTGCGGCTCCCGGCTCCAAGCGTCCGCCGCATCGGCGGACATCACCGCCGACGGCCAGTACGGCGACTGCAAATTCGCCTCTGCCAGCGGTGACCTGGAGGTCGGCTCTGCGGTCGGAAATCTCAAGGCGGACACCGCATCCGGCGGCATCACCGTTCACGGCATCAACGGTTCGGCATCTGTGTCGACGGCCTCCGGTGACGCCACGATCGGTGATCTCGACGGTGATGTGAAGTTCCGTGCCGCGAGCGGCTCGCTGAGCGTCACACGCCTCCATGGAAACATCAACGCGCAGACCGCTTCTGGCGATGTCAACGTCGCGACGGCCATCAACGGCGGTGTGTCCGTGCAGACCGGCAGCGGCGAGCTCGTCGTCGGCATCGCCGAAGGCACTGCGGCCCAGCTTGATTTGCGCACCGACTCCGGCGAAGTCCGCAACTCGCTGACGCCGTCGGATGGTCCTTCAGAAGGTGACGAGACACTCGTCGTGCATGCGCGGATCGGCTCTGGCGACATCGTCGTGCAGCGGGCGACCGCCGACTCGATGTCCTAGGCGGGGCCGGTCACAACCAGTTGATGGCCGTCGCAGAGCCGGAGAACGAACTCTCGCATTCCCCACGGCTGTTCGACTGGTGGTGCGGCAATGTCGCCTCCCGCTGCGACCGCACGCCGGTACGACGAATCGAACTGGGCGCCGACATCAACATTGACGGTGACGGGCGCGATTGGCGACGCCGTCGCCACCAGCCGAACACATGGGCCAACGCTAATCCGACGGGCTTTTCCGTCTCGCGCACGACCCACAGGTGCGCTCCCGCGCGTTCGAGACCTTCCGTCAAATCGCGGCGCGTATCGGCGACGTCGACGCGCAATGGTGTGTGCCACCAACGCATTACGTCGGCGTCGCTGTACGCCGCGTGCAGCATCTGCGCATCACGGCCTGGATCCAAGGGGGCCAACAACAGCCGGGCAGTCGTCAGCTCCACAAGAAGTAGGCTAGCCGCCATCCGGGTCGAACCGGAATACGCTGAGCTGGCCGGCCAAGCCTGCGAACTCATCGGGAGCGCCGTCGCGCACCAGGCCCGCGCGTTTGGCGAACCCGACGCCGACCGGCACCTTGACCGCGAATGTCCGCAGCACGGGCCGTGATTGCGCCGTGTCCAGTTCCACGATCTTGACGCGTCGCGATTTACGTCCGCGTGACAATGTCCCCGCACCGGCCGCGCGCGCGTTGGACGCCCAGTCGGCGCCCGGATAACCGGCCACAACGTAGAGGCCGCCGTCGTGCTCGAACGGCGTCATCGGGGTGCTGCGCGGCTTTCCGGTTTTTCTGCCCGGCACCGTCAGGACCATCGCCGGGCCTGTCGGGATGCCGAGCTTCTGGACCGCCATCATGAATTTGTTCATCGGCTTGAGGTACCGCGGTGGACGGAATTCCGGCATGGCGTGTCTCCCTTAGTGATTGATGAATAGGTCTTGGTGCGCGGATACGGCGTCGGCGAAGGTCTGGGCGGACCGGCCGAGGATCTTCTCCACCTCGTGTGTCACCAATGCCGGCTTCGAAACCGTCGCCTCGAGGAACGCGATGTAGGCGTCGGCGAACTCGGGTGAGAAGCCGAGGCCGAGGAAGCGCTGGCGCACCAGTTCGGCCGGCACCTCCTGGTAGCGCAGCGGGCGCCCGAGGACGGTCCCGATGACCTCCACCATTTCCGTGTTGGTGAACGCCTGCGGTCCGGTCAACGGAATCTTGCGGCCGATGAGCTCGTCGGTGAGTAGCGCTTTGGCGGCCACGGCGGAGATGTCACGGTCGACGATCGGTGCGGTCGAGGCCGTCGCGTACGGCCCGTTGACCACATCACCCGCCTGGATCTGTGGTGCCCACATGCCAAAGAAGTTGGTGATGAACACGGTTGGGCGCAGGCTCACCCACTCCAACCCGGAGTCGACGGCGAGCTGCTCCACTTCCTTGTTGCGATCACCTCGAAACCGTGACGGCTGGCGCGAGAAGTCGTCGTCGGCGTTGATGGCCGACAGCGCAACGAGGCGTGTGACACCTTCGCGGCGCGCCCGACGCACCAGAGGTTCGAGTTCGTCGCCGAGTGCTCGGGAGTTGAGGAACACCGCCGAGGCACCGGGCAGACCTTCTGCCGCGGTGCCCACCACCTTGACGCCATCAGGAAAGCGTGCGGTGTCCGGCTGTCGGGTGACGGCGCGGACCTCGACGCCGGCTGCTGCGAGTTGGGTGACCAGTGGGCGGCCGACGTTGCCGGTTGCGCCCGTGATGAGAATTGCGTTCATGAAGGCAAGGACGGTGTCGCTCCCGGAAAAGTTACACAGCGGCCCGTGTAACTTTTCCCTCCGCCGCTTCGTCATTACTGCATGAGCACCCGAAGACGATCGCGAGTGAGGATCGCAGCGAGGAACGAGCGAGGACCGGAGCGAGCGGGAGTCGAGGCAGTGAGCGCTGCACCGTCGGTCGAAGCGGCGTGGCGCAGCCACCGACCGTATCTGGTGAATCTGGCCTACCAGATGCTGGGCGACGTCGGGGAGGCAGAGGACGTCGCCCAGGAGGCATTCCTTCGGCTGTCGCGGGCCGACGCGTCGCAGATCGACGACGTCCGTGCCTGGCTGACCGTGGTCGCGGGGCGGCTTTGCCTGGACCAGATGCGGTCGGCGCGAGCCCGCCACGAACAACCGGACGAATCAGGTGCTCTCGATGTCACCCAGTCGCGGGAGGTCGACCCCGCGGACCGGGTCACCCTCGACGACGAAGTCCGCACCGCGCTGCTGGAGGTGCTGCGGCGGCTGAGCCCCGGCGAGCGGGTGGCGTTCGTCCTTCACGACGTGTTTCAGATGCCGTTCGAGGAGATCGCCGAGGCAGTGGGGCGGCCGGTCGGCACCTGTCGCCAGCTCGCGCGGCGAGCCCGGGCGAAGTTCACCGGCGCGTCGCCGCGGCTCGCTGACGTCAGCGACTCCCAACATCAGGTCGTCACCGACCGGTTCATCACCGCGTGCGCCAACGGCGATCTGCAAGCGCTGACCGCCGTTTTGGACCCGACCGTCTGGGGCGTCGGCACGGTCCTTGGCGACTTCGCCCCGCCGCCGCAGATCAATCACGGTGCCGACGAGGTGGCCACAAACCTGCTGCGCTACCTGGGCCACGGCGCCACGCTGGTCACCGGACCGGTCGGCGAACCGGTGCTGCTCGCGTTCGCCGAACGGCGGCTGTTCGCGGTGCTGGTGCTGACGGTGCGCGACAACTTGATCCTGAAGATCGAGGCGACGGTCGATCCGTCGGCGGCTAGTACAGCCTGAGCAGACGCAAAGTCGCCCAGTTCGGGCCGGAATTGTGCGAGTTTGCGTCTCACTCGCCGAAAGTTGTGACGCCCGGCGCGGCACAATAGGACGGTGAGCAGAACCCGAGTGTTGATACTCGGCAGCACCGGCTCTATCGGCACCCAGGCGCTGGACGTCATAGCCGCCAATCCCGACCGCTTCGAGGTCGTCGGGTTGGCGGCCGGCGGCGGCAATCCCGGCCTGCTGGCCCAACAGCGTGCCGAGACGGGCGTGACGAACATCGCCGTCGCCGACGACGCCGCGGCCGCCCAGGTCGGCGACGTCACCTACGCAGGCCCGGATGCCGTCACCAGCCTCGTCGAGAACACCGAGGCCGACGTGGTGCTCAACGCCCTGGTGGGCGCGCTCGGGCTGAAGCCGACGCTGGCGGCGCTTGCCACCGGCTCCCGGCTCGCCTTGGCGAACAAGGAATCGCTGGTCGCGGGCGGCCCGCTGGTGCTCAAGGCCGCCACGCCCGGCCAGATCGTGCCCGTCGACTCCGAGCACTCGGCGATGGCGCAATGCCTGCGCGGCGGCACGTCCGACGAGGTGGGCAAGATCGTGCTGACGGCGTCGGGCGGGCCGTTCCGCGGCTGGACCGCCGCGCGGCTCGAGGACGTCACGCCGGAGCAGGCCGGCGCCCATCCCACCTGGTCCATGGGTCCGATGAACACGCTGAACTCGGCGTCGCTGGTCAACAAGGGCCTGGAGTTGATCGAGACCCATCTGCTTTTCGGCGTCCCCTACGACCGCATCGAGGTCGTCGTTCACCCGCAGTCGATCGTGCACTCGATGGTGACCTTCACCGACGGCTCGACCCTGGCCCAGGCCAGCCCGCCGGACATGAAGCTGCCCATCGCGCTGGCACTGGGCTGGCCGTCCCGGGTCCCCGAAGCGGCTCTGGCCTGGGACTTCACCACCGCCTCGACGTGGGAGTTCGAGCCACTCGACGCCGAGGAATTCCCGGCGGTCGAGCTGGCGCGCGAGGCGGGCAGGAAGGGCGGCTGCCTGACCGCGGTCTACAACGCCGCCAACGAAGAGGCCGCGGCGGCCTTCCTCGCGGGCCGCATCCGGTTCCCGGCCATCGTGCGAACGATTGCCGAGGTCCTGCGCGCTGCCGACCAGTGGACCGCCGAACCCGCTACCGTGGAAGACGTACTTGATGCGCAACACTGGGCCCGCGACCGGGCAAAGGGCGCAGTTTCCCGGGAGGTCGTCACCACCAAATGATGATGTGGATCATCGGCGTCGCATTCTTTGCGCTCTGCATCCTGGTATCGGTGGCGCTGCACGAATGCGGCCACATGTGGGCGGCGCGCGCGACCGGAATGAAGGTGCGCCGCTACTTCGTCGGCTTCGGCCCGACGCTGTGGTCGACGCGTCGGCCCAACAAGCTCGGCTACACCGAATACGGCCTCAAGGCGGTCCCGCTTGGCGGCTTCTGCGATATCGCAGGCATGACCGCGATCGAGGAGATTGCACCCGAAGACCAGCGTTACGCGATGTACCGGCAGAAAACCTGGAAGCGGGCGGTGGTGCTGTTCGCCGGGCCGGCCATGAACTTCGTCATCGGCTTGGTGCTGATCTACGGGATGGCGCTGTTTTGGGGACTTCCGAACCTGCATCCGCAGCCGGCCGCCTATGTCGCTGAAACCACCTGTGCCGCATCGGAAATCAGCAAGGGCGAGATGGGCCATTGCACGGGGGACGGACCGGCAGCGGCCGCAGGTATCAAGTCCGGCGACATCATCGTCAAGGTCGGCGACAAGGATGTCCACAACCCTGACGAGATGGTGGCCGCGGTGCGCGCGCTGACCGGGCCGACGCAGTTCGTCATCGAACGCGACGGAACGCGGTTCACCACGATGGTCGACGTCACCCGGACCCAGCGCTGGACCTCCGACACCGCCCAGGGACCGTCCACCGTCGGCGCGGTCGGCATCTCTGCCGCCGAATTCGGGCCCGTCAAGTATGAGCAGTTCAACCCCGTGACTGCGATACCGGGCACCGTTGCGTTCACCGGTGACCTCGCCGTCGAACTGGGCAAGTCGCTGGCGAAGATCCCCACCAAGATCGGCGCGCTGGTGCACTCCATCGGCGGCGGTGAACGGGATCCGGAGACACCGATCAGCGTCGTGGGCGCGTCGATAATCGGCGGCGACGCGTTCGAGCATGGCTATTTCATGGCGTTCTGGTTCTTCCTGGCCCAGCTGAACTTCGTGCTCGGCGCCATCAACCTGGTCCCGCTGCTGCCGTTCGACGGCGGCCACATCGCGATTGCCGTGTTCGAGAAGATCCGAAATATGATCCGCAAGGCTCGCGGCATGGTGGCCGCGGCGCCGGTGAACTACCTCAGGCTCATGCCAGCCACCTACGTCATCTTGGTCGTGGTGATCGGCTATATGGCGCTAACGGTGACCGCTGACTTCGTCAACCCGATCAGACCGTTCCAGTAGGAGACATCGATGGCCACCGGCCAACAAATTGGTCTAGGTATGCCGGCACCTCCGGCACCGACTCTCGCGCCGCGCCGCAAGACCCGCCAGCTCATGGTCGGCAACGTCGGCATCGGCAGCGACCATCCCGTCGCGGTCCAGTCGATGACGACCACCAAGACGCATGACGTCAACGCGACGCTGCAGCAGATCGCAGAGCTGACCGCGACCGGCTGCGACATCGTCCGAGTGGCGTGCCCTCGGCAGGAGGACGCCGACGCACTATCCGAGATCGCCAAGCACAGTCAGATCCCGGTGATCGCCGACATCCACTTCCAGCCGAAGTACATCTTCGCCGCGATTGACGCCGGCTGCGCTGCGGTGCGTGTAAACCCCGGCAACATCAAGGAATTCGACGGCCGAGTCGCCGAGGTGGCCAAGGCGGCGGGTGCGGCGGGCATCCCGATCCGCATCGGCGTCAACGCCGGATCGCTCGACAAGCGGTTCATGGCCAAGTACGGCAAGGCCACCCCCGAGGCACTGGTGGAAAGTGCGCTGTGGGAGGCGTCGCTGTTCGAGGAGCACGGCTTCGGCGACATCAAGATCAGCGTCAAGCACAACGACCCGGTGGTCATGGTCGCCGCGTACGAGCAACTGGCCGCCCAGTGCGACTACCCGCTGCACCTCGGCGTCACCGAGGCCGGTCCGGCCTTCCAGGGCACGGTCAAGTCCGCGGTCGCGTTCGGTGCCCTGCTGTCGCGGGGGATCGGCGACACGATCCGGGTGTCGCTCTCGGCGCCGCCGATCGAAGAGGTCAAGGTCGGCAACCAGATCCTGGAGTCGCTGAATTTGCGGCCGCGCAGGCTGGAGATCGTGTCGTGCCCGTCATGCGGGCGCGCACAGGTCGACGTCTACACGCTGGCCAACGAAGTCAGCGCCGGCCTGGAGGGCATGGAAATTCCGTTGCGCGTGGCGGTGATGGGTTGTGTCGTCAACGGTCCCGGCGAGGCGCGTGAGGCAGACCTCGGTGTGGCGTCCGGAAACGGCAAGGGGCAGATCTTCGTCAAGGGCGAGGTGATCAAGACGGTGCCGGAGGCGCAGATCGTCGAGACTTTGATCGAAGAGGCCATGCGAATTGCTGACGAGCGTGGCGACGAATCAAGTGCGAGCGGTTCGCCGGTTGTGACCGTAAGCTAGGCATGACCCTGTGAGCAGGGTCACCGATCGTCAGGTTTCCGCAGAAAGACCCTCCATGTCGGCTCCGCCGCTATTTCGCCTCGTCGACGAGCGACGGGTGTCAGTGGTCCGTGACGCCACGGCGGTTCGCCAGGTTCTCGACGACGATCCCGTCGGTTCCTGCATGGTCGCTTCGCGGGTCGCCGAGCATGGTATCGAGCCGTCCGCGATCGGCGGTGAGCTCTGGACGCGGCGGCGGGCCAGCGAATCACTGTGCTTCGCGGGCGCGAACCTCATTCCACTGCGTGGCGACCTCCATGATCTGAATGCGTTCGCGGACAAGGCGATGAGCACCGCGCGCCGCTGTTCGTCGCTGGTGGGCCGCTCCGAATTCGTGATACCGATGTGGCGGCGCCTCGAGCACGCGTGGGGCCCGGCGCGCGATGTGCGCGACGATCAGCCGCTGATGGCGTTGAGCACAGCGCCGCAATCGCCGATCGACCCGGCCGTGCGCCCGGTTCGGGTCGACGAACTCGACGCCTATCTGGTGGCGGCCATCGACATGTTCATCGGCGAGGTCGGTGTCGATCCGCGCATCGGTGACGGCGGACGCGGCTACCGGCGGCGGGTCGCGGGCCTGATTGCCGCGGGCCGCGCGTGGGCCCGCTTCGAGCGCGGCCAGGTCGTCTTCAAGGCCGAGGTCGGATCGCAGTCGCCGTCTGTCGGGCAGATCCAGGGCGTGTGGGTGCATCCCGATTGGCGCGGACGCGGCATCGGCACGGCGGGCACCGCGACGCTGGCGTCGGCGGTACTGCGCAGCGGACGCATCGCAAGCCTCTATGTCAACAGCTTCAACACCGTCGCGCGGGCCACTTATGCACGCATCGGGTTCAACCAGGTCGGCAGTTTCGCGACCGTCCTGCTGGATTAGCAGCGGATGCCGTGTAGACCACGGTACGTCGCGCCGCGGTGGCCGCGATCCTGCCGAAAGGAGCGTACTGCCGGGTAGGCCGCTGGCCGGGTGGTTACCCTTCACAGCATGACCGACCCCGACCGCACAGTCGCACGCAGGGAGATCGCCGACGCCTTGGTCCGCGCGCTCGAACGGCGACACGAGATGCTCGATGTCGTTGTGGAATCCGAGGATTACGACGCCGCCATCGAATCGATCGCGACGGCGCTCGGCACGTCGCTGGTCGCTGCCGAAGCGGTGCTCAGGTTGTCCTTCGACCGGCTCACCAAGGTGTCGCGCCGCAGGATCGCCGCAGAACTCGAGGATCTGAACAGCCAGCTCAGCTTTATCGAGCAGCTGGCGAGCACGGGCCAGAACCTGGTGCTGCGGCCGTTCGCAGCGGAAAAGGACCGCGACATCTTCGCCGCCCGCACCGACGATGTGCGCGCGGCGGGCGACGGATCCGGTGCGCCCGCCGGTGACCTCGACGACGAGATTCGCGCCGCCGTGAGCCGGGTCGACGCCGAAGAGGCGGTGTGGCTGGTGGCGATCGACGGATCGGACAAGATCGGCATGGTCTTCGGCGAGCTGGCCGGCGGCGAGGTCAATGTCCGCATCTGGATTCACCCTGAATTCCGCAAGCTGGGGTATGGCACGGCCGCGCTGCGCAAGTCGCGTTCGGAGATGGCCGCGTACTTCCCGGCGGTGCCGCTGGTGGTCCGGGCGCCGGCCGCCGGGGCCTAGGTCGCCCTTTCGCCAGTTCTGCCTGAGGGCCGTGCTTGCTGCCGAATCACGACCCTGCGGCAGAAATCGGTGCGCCTCCGCGAATTGAAGGTCTCGGGTTCGTAACATCAGCCCCAATGGCATCTTTAGTCTCACGAGTGACGGCAAGCCTGACGGTTGCGATGGTCGTGGCGACGACTCTCGGGTTTGTCACTGCATGCACGCCCAAACCGAATGGACCCGAACCCGTCGCCGAGAAGTTCTTCGCCGCGCTGGCCACCGGCGACACCGGGGCCGCCGCCGACCTCAGCGACAAGCCCGCCGACGCGCGGGCCGCCCTCAACGAGGCGTGGGCCGGTCTGCAGGCGGTCCGGTTGGACGCGCAGATTCTGGGCTCCAAGTACGCCGAGGACACCGGCAGCATCGCGTACCGCTACACCTGGCACCTGCCGAAGAACCGGACGTGGACCTACGACGGGCAACTGAACATGGTCCGCGACGAGGGCAAGTGGGAGGTCCGCTGGAGCGCCACCGGGTTGCATCCGCGGCTCGGCGAACACCAGACCTTCGCGCTGCGCGCCGACCCGCCGCGCCGAGCGTCCGTCAACGAGCGAGGCGGCACCGACGTGCTGGTGCCCGGCAACCTGTATCACTATGCGCTGGACGCGAAGTCNGCCGGCGGCGCGTTGATGCCGACCGCGCGGGCCGTGGCAGATGCGCTGCGGCCGTTCGACAACGCGTTGGACCCGCAGCTGCTCGCGGAGCAGGCCAGCTCGTCGAAGGACCCGCTGAGCCTCATCACGCTGCGCCAGTCCGATCACGACCGGGTGGCCGGCGCGATCGCGGCGCTGCCCGGGGTGGTGGTCACGCCGCAGGCCGAACTGTTGCCCACTGACGATTCGTTCGCACCCGACATCGTCAGCCAGGTCAAGACCGCCGTGGTCGACGAACTCGACGGCGC
>C688J18823_10000822_pt1 | contig 18531 bp, 15 predicted proteins | sample HopSoiMetagenom1_FD_18823 | JGI IMG/M metagenome (IMG submission 18823) | reverse complement strand
CAAAGAGCTTGGCTGGAAAATCGAGACAAAGTCCAGACGACCATAACCTTCGGTTTTGAGTGTTATTCAACACTCATTGAGCGATTGCAGACGACTCTACAGTCGCGGTCGCTTTCCGGAATGCGAGGAAAAGCAGCGCAGTAGAAACTATCGGATACAAGTAGGGTGCTAGGTTGAAGAACTGAAAGGGAGCAATGCCGATGTTCCCGACGCCCGTTGCGGCTCCCACGCTCATTCCGACGGGTCCACGGCTAACCCAAAAGATCCCGACTGAAAGGTCGTACACGATCAGTGCGGCGGATGTTGTAGCGTGCATGATTACGCCTGACCTTTTTAATCGGAGCAACTGAAATCCTGACAGAAGAAACAGTATCAAGAAGCAGAAATTCATTGCGGTCATTGCCACAAAGTCGATTTTGAAATATGGCGTGTCCGCGCTGGAGCTAAGCGCGAACACTCCGCTCCACACAGACATAAAAATGAAATAGAGACCACAGAGGCTGAGGGCAGCATCCAGAACGCCTATCGTTCTCAATACCGCTTTGGACCATGTCGGCATTCGAATGTGTCGGGATTTTACACCCACCGGGTACTTGGCGAAATATCTCTATTACACTCACAATCACCTTTTGATCGTTTTCTGATCGTCGATCACATCAAACGGGAGCAGCAGGTTCGGCGGAAAGGAAAAAAGTCATGGTCCAAGCCTGAACCAAGGTCGGTGGGGTTCCATTCGCCAGTGCTCACAATTCAATTTCCAGTTCTCAGCCATGATGAATTACACCGCTGATCGAAAAGCCTGTCTGTGAGGTTTGGAAACAAGATTCTTGACGTGGGGGCCGGGATAAGTCGCCAAGTCGATGCTTCCATTGTTTCGCACTGAGCTGCGGATAGAAACCCAACTGCATTTCCCAGCGTCTCGCCTGCCCTGCGCGATCCGCCTGCAGGTGTTCCATTGAGTCACGACAATGCTGGCGGTGAATGCAACGCGACGATGACAGTATGCGTAAGGATGCACGAAGGCTGAACGAAGCAAAAAGGCGAAACGCGCAGATATTTAAAAATGTTGACGAAAGCCGCACAAATACTGGCTAGGAGATCGTGAAGGGGCCAGTCAGGCGCTAACCTCTCTCCGCTGAATTCCCTGCTAACAGGGAAAAATACAGGGAATTTGGCGAATCTAGAGCCGCAAATCGGCAGTCCAATCTCTCTAGTCCCCACATTCTGCTGGACGAATGGGGCGCTCGATTCAAATCGGAAACAGAGAAGTAACAGGGGCGTATCAGGGAGCTAATCAGCTGTTTCAGACCGTGAACAGGATTTTATTGTCCACCAACACTGCAATGTAGTCGCTTGATGCAACCGCTTTTCAACAACCGATCACCGTTTTGCTTGGTGATGGCGGCGGAAATCCAAGCTGCGCGCGCTGCTCTGCCCAGTCGAGAGGCAGATAACGCCAACATAATTTATTGACGGTCAGATCGGAAGGATGGCCCCCGCCGAGGATAGCTTCGAGGATGTCCGGAGCAAGAAAGGCACACCCCAAAATCCGGCGAAAATATTCCGTCTTGAGGCCCATTCGTTTGGCAGCCAGGTTGCGGTTTGCGTTGTTACCGGCCAGCACCTCCTCTCTCCACTTATGAGCTCGTGCAATGGCCTTCAGTATTGGTGTGATGATTTCTGACTCCGATAATGCGGGATTTACTACGAGCCGCATTTCTTTGCCGCAACGTTTCAGCTTCGCCTCGACCGTAAGATAAACCAAGTGATCCGACTCCGGCTCATGCAATTGGGACTTGAAGGACCCGGCCGATTGATGCACGGCGATACAAGCGCGGAGTTCATTCCGGCTCGTTTCTAGGTCCAACTTGTCTGCCTGAACCACTATGCGCCGGACCACCTTCCGCACAAAATCTTGCATGGTGGTCGGAGAAGCCATTGACAACTCCGCCGGCAGTTTTCTTGCACCGATGAGGAGCTGTTGTGTCACCTCGGGATGGTCCTCACGAAGCGAGAGCGTCTCCATCAGTTCATTCGGTGATCGGAGGAAGGATTGGAGCTTGGCGGAAATCTGCCTTTCGGTGTCGTATGCTGGCAGCCGTGAAGCATTGCTTTGTTTGCCGAAGTCTAGGCCAGCTCTTGGCAAGAAATAGTAGCGGTATCTCCTCCCATTTTTCACAGTGTGAGAGGGGTTGGACACGGATGTTTTGACTTCGTCGAGACGGTTGCTACAACCGTGAAGACCATCCTGGGCGGGTGCCAACAACCCGCTCAGGTTTGCGCAGCGTAGGCCCTTGTGACGTGACTTGTGTCGTAACCCTAGCATCCATGCCGCTACATTCCAGCCTTGAGGAAATGTCAGGCGCGCCAGCATCAAGCAGCATGGCTGGAGTGATTCGGTACGCGGCTAGGTAGAAGTCCGACGGCGATTGAATGCCGAAGTACGAGCCTACGACGTAGGCCACAGCCTCAGCCTCCAATTCCCGTTGCTGCTTGTCAATCTCTTTGCCATCGCGGGTCCTAATCCGCTTGCCGTCAGGAGTGAAGTGCAACAGCGAATGGGCGACCTCATGTGCCAGCGTCCCTGCTTGCGTCGTGACGTTCGTCTCGCTAGTTCTGATTTCGATCTCGGTTCCCTTCGACGTGCCTGCCCGCGCCATTGAGCGAACACTTCTCGACGAAGCGCACCGCGGAAGTGACTACCCGCAGGATGCTTGTGCTCGTCGCAGCCGCATGTCTAATGACGGCTTCATGCTCAAGAACGCAGGGCAAGCCACAGGAGCCTCCTGGGCCAACCGTCGATGTGCCCGAGTTTGTGATTGCGGTCAAACTCTCGCCACGAGCGGAAACTCGTCTTAAGAGTATTCACGAGTCCATCGAGGTCCTTGCTATGTTCGACGGCGATCCCTTGCCGGGACAGGGCAAGTACAATCCGCCTAATCGAGACGTAGTGCTAGGGAGCGCAAAAAAGGCCCGTCGATGCGAGCAATGAGGCGAGATTCAAATAGTCATGCGGAAACAATGGGACGGGGAACCATTTGACATAAGTGGAGACGAATGCGCAAGGCGCAGAAGAAGCCCTACTATGCCGCGACGCGACAATCGGCGCCAGCGTAAGCCATGGACACGCGAGGAAGACCGGCAGATAACGGCCAAATGCAGGCCCACCGACGGCTCGTTCTGCTCGAATTTAGCAGCCGTCCTGTATAGCTGCTCAAACTTTTCGCTCCCGTCGCGCTCCCGAACCCGCCACGCCGACCTGCATTTAAAAGATGGAGTTAACCTAAATCGAATATCCCTCGTCCCGCCGATCAAAGACTGTTGGGATCCGGTTCATGGTTCAAAGGACCAAGTCACCAATTGTTCTGTTACTAACCTCGATGCGGCCCGGAAGGATGTTTCGCGAGTGATGCGGCCATCAGAGAACTGAGAACTTGCGCACTTGTTCCCTTCGAAGTTCTGAGTGATTGGTAACCCCAATTCTTGACTTGACACTAACTCAGAATTGTTCAATGATCTGCGCTATTCAATGGTCCGGGGCCGGGCCGAGCCCGCGATCGATTCTCCTGTTAGGTGATGTATATGACCCGCTCATCTGAGGTCCTCTCGGCCGACTGGATCGCCGATTTTCCTCCTCCTCGCTCACTACCGCTTGATCAGGAAGCGTTGCGTATCTACGAGCGCGCCTACTACATCGGCGCTCAAACAGAAAGTGTGGGGGACCCTCCCGTCAGCTTCACGACTGTGATGGCTGCCCTGCTGCTCGGGGAAGACGATACCAGTTGCTGGTTCGCTCAGCAGGCCAACTCGGTGGGACCGGATTCCGGAAGAGTATTCAAGGAAAAAAATATCAACCAACTGGTTCAACAGAGGGCCGCCGGTCAGCGTGGAAAACCTACCCCCCCGCGTCTCTCCACGGACAAGCATCTGCTAACCTCGTCAGCCCGCGCGGTGTTGCAAAATTCCGAGGCTTGGGCGCAAAAGGTTGGCGGAAATGATATCGGAGTGCGGCACTTGGTGGCTTCGTACGTACTGAATCCTCCGCCTTACCACCGGTCGCAAATGACTGCGTGGGGCTTCAAAGAGTCAGAGTGGCGCACGACGTTCTTTGCATGGGTCCCACAACACTTCCTCTGGGAGGCATGGACTGATGCCGGCCAGCGGCCGGCTCCGACCCGGGGTGTGCCGGTCTTCGAATCGGTACAGGCGAAAGGTTCTTCGCTCGATTGGCCAGGAGACACCGACGCCATGAAGATTCTGGAACAAGCGGCGCGAATCCATGCGCGCCGCGAGGATCGGTGGCTCCTCCTCCAGACGGTTCTTTACGCGCTGCTCGAAACCGCGTTGAAGGATGCAAAAGTACTAACAGCAGTCCAGCCGCTGTGGGATGCGATTCAGTCGGTGAAGCGATATGACCAAGAGACACTGAACAAATATTGCGCAAAGCCCAGTTCGGACCAGACGCAGCAGGCTCGCTTCTCGAGTTTGGACATCAGCCCGCGAGTGCTCAACTCACTGGAAACCGCGCGCGAACTTGCCATGACCAGCCTGGTGCATCAGTCACGAGCGTCCAATGGCGAGTTGAAAGTTGGGCCACTACATATCGCCGGGGCCATGGTCTCGAGACGGGTGGACGCTGAGCAGGAATTCGCCGCTCTCGGCCTCGATTCACAGTCGCTGCGAGCCAAGCTCGTTCTCTTTGCAACGCAACAAGGGGAGTCGGAAGATGTTTGGCGGGAGATGTTGGGTGAGGAAGAGACTCTGCTCGTCGGACGGCCCGTAGAACTCAATAGCGATGAACCCGAAGCCGTAGTGCGCTTGGATGAAAATTGGCAGCTCGACCCACTGGCGATCCGTCCCGATGTGGAGGCGTTTGCAACTCTTCTCGCCTGCAAGACTCTTCAGCCTCCCCTTTCAATTGGCCTTTTCGGTCCGTGGGGCTCGGGAAAGACCACGTTTCTCAAGCGACTACGACAAGCGGTGGACCGCCGTACGGCGGAAGCAAAACAAGCGAGTGGTTCCCAAACGTTCCCCTACGTCTCCAACGTCGTACACATCGAGTTCAACGCTTGGCACTACTCAGAGGATGCGCTGGTATCGAGCCTCGTAGATGCCATTTTTCGCGCCCTCAGCGGGTTCATCAAGGATGAAGAGGTCGTTGCAGGAAAGAAGTGGCGCGATCAGAAATGGGAGGCTCTCGAGAGCACGAAGCGCAAGGTCCAAGCCGCGCAGGAATGGCAAACCGCTGCGTTCGCCGCCGTAACTGCCCGCGAAAAGGATTTAGCAGAAAAAAGGACGGCGGCAGCAAGGAGCGTCACAACCTGGCAAAACGTGGTGGGCGTTGCATGGGACACAGCGAAACAAAACCTTCTGAGCGACAAAGTTGTAAAAGAGAGTGGCGTTCTCGATGCCTTTGGAGACACTGTCAAGAACACGGACGAACTCCAGGCTCGCCTCAACCATATTCGGAACAGACCCGGCCGCATGTTAAGCGACCTCGGATGGGGTCGATCCCTTCTATTTGCAGGGATGATGCTCGTTCTGCCACCAGTGATTGGGTGGTCGGTGGGTAGGGTCTTGCACTTGAGCCAGACGAGCGAACTGCTCTCGACTGCCACGGCACTTCTGTCGGTGGTCGCGGTGTGGGCCCGAGCGGCTACGGGAGCAATGGCCAAAGTAGACGGGGCGATCACAAAGGTAGCCGACGCATTCGATCAGAAAGTTTCGTCGGCTCCGACCGTGATACAAGCCCAAGCCGAATTGCATGTCGCGCGGGCCAGCGCGGAAACCACAGCAGCAGGTCTGGAGGCTGCTCGCAGCGAACTTGCTCAAGCCCAGACAGAAGTAGCGAAAGCGTCCCTGCCCGTCCAGATGCTGCGCCTGGTGACAAGCCGAAGCGAGGACATGTCTTACAAGAAAGAACTGACGACGCTCTCTCTCGCGCGCGCGGATCTGGAGAACTTGAGCACCATCCTACGGGACCAGCGCGGGGACGCCTCTTCTTCTGACGGCACAGCACGAGCCGTTGATCGTATCATCCTCTATATCGACGATCTCGACCGATGCCGGCCGGAAGATGTTGTCCGCGTACTGCAGTTGGCCCACATGCTGCTGGCGTTCGAGCTCTTCGTAGTGGTGGTGGCCGTTGACGCCCGCTGGGTAGAACAGGCACTCGGGAATCAGTATCGCTGGCTGGAAAAGAGCGACCGCCGTGTAGTGGGAGGGCAGCCGCCCAGCGCCAACAGGGCGTTTGAGGACGAGCCGATCGGCGTCACGGCTCAAGATTACCTGGAGAAAATTTTCCAGATTGCCTTCTGGCTTGAGCCTATGACGGCGCCACGAGCCGCGTCGTACTTGGCTTCGTTGGTGCGAAATCCATTGCGCGAGCCGCCTGCAGCGACAGATGGCCGCGCGGTTTTACAAACGAACGGTGGGCCAACTCCCATGAGCGGCAAGATTGAAATTACCGCACTGGAACTCGACTATATGCGGGCACTGGCGGCGTACGTCGGACCGTCTCCGCGCCGCGTCAAGCGTCTCGTGAACGCCTACCGGCTGATCAAGGCCCGAATGTCCGATGCGCAGCTTAACGCGTTCTTGACTGACCGGCCGTCACAGGGGGATGGTCCATATCAGATTGTCATCGGCTTGCTCGTAATCGGAACCGGCTCCCAGGCCGAGGCGGCCCAGATCCTCAAGGAACTGGCTGAATGGGATCCTCGTGGCAAGTATGAGGATGTCATCGAGCGATTTGAACAACGCAAACTTCCAGATTGGACCGTGGCAGCCCGAGTCATCGAGACGTTGATGCGGACGCAACGCGCCAAAGATGTTTCCGAATTGCGCGGGTGGGCGAGAAGAGTCGGCAGATTCCTTCTACATCGGCCTATTGAGGAATTGCACCTAGTCACGCCAGTTCCCATAGCAAATCCTGAACAGGACGTGGCCGCAGACTAGTTCTATTTGGATTAGTGAGCCTCACGCGTTTGGGGCGAGTCTGGCAAGACGTACACAACGTTCCCATTGACCAACGTGATCGGACACTTCAAATGGTCGATCTGATTAGTGCATCGCCCGCTATAGCAAGTTTGTGACGCTCGGAAGCCTTTTGGCTGTCGGCGATCTCACGTTGGCACCCATAAAGGTGAAGCAAATAGCACCAAAACCGTCCGAGGTTCCCGGCTGAAGTGCCCGTTCCGGTATCTGCTCGTCTAATGGCAGGCCAAGTAACACCATAGCAGCGTCGACTGGATCATTTCTCAGATCTGTTCTGTAACTCAGCTGTAGTGTTGGCAAGCTTTATACTTCGCTTGTGCAATGAGGTATTCTTTGCATTGAGAGGCAAAGATATTTGAGCGAGCACGGAAAGAACGTCGCTGTCATTGCGATTCATGGAGTCGGCCAGCATCTGTCCGGGGCATCGGCTGATGCAGTTTCTACCCTATTGTTCTCACTCGGTCGCGACAGCCACAGCAATGGGACTGCGACCTATCCCGGGTTCGCGATCAAGTCAATCGGTCTACCGCTTCGCAAGGTTCAATCAGCTTCCTATGACTTGAATACGGCAAACGAGCGCGTTAAAGAATCCAAGAAGTGGTGGGTGCGGCTTTGGGGAATTTTCGACGAGCGCCGCGGGTATCTCTCGGCTCACAGGCGGGACAAGCCCAAGCCACTGGGATACGAAGAACGCGAACTTCGGCCGAGGGAACCTGATCGTGGCGAATACGGTTACCAGTTCATGCTCACGCAGCTGGCCGGCTATAAGGGCGACGTGGACCGCAATTTTGAAACCGTTCGTCTCGAAGGCGAACGCCAGGGCACTCCGTCCGCTAAGGTACATATTTACGATGCTCATTATTCCGATCTGACAAAACCCGAGAGCAGCGTCCTGGCTTTCTTTTTCTCCTTTTACCAACTCTTGTTTCATCTGTGCAGCCTCAGTCTGATCTCGGTTTATTGGGCAGAAACCGAGAACGTCAAGGCGGAGAAAGAAAAGTTCGAGAAAGAAGAAAGACAAGAGGCCGAACTGGGCGCAGGTCAAAGCATAAAAGAAACCAGCAGATACAAGCCACGAATTTGGCGATGGCGGATCATGTCTTCAGTTCACGCCACGTCCGTTCGTCTACTGACGATGGCTATTCCAATTTTGAACGTGGTCCTGCTTGAGATTGCGGCCAATGCGTTTGTGGATAAAACCCACGCTAAGACTTGGGCAATGGGTGTTGCAGTCTCGTTTACGGCGGTACTCTCTTTGGGAGCGACCTTCCTTATCTTGAGGCAGAATGATTCGCCTCCACGTCCTTTCTTGTGGGCGGCCGTCCCATTTCTAGGCTCAGCTCTGGGCACCGGACTTATTAGCGGCGTCGCTTCTCTCTACCTGCACTACTTTCAGCTTGGAATCTCCTTTCCCGAAAGCCTTCTGGTATTGAATTGGCTGCTCACGGCAGGTCTTATGTTGGGTCTGGTGGCGAAGAAGTTCGACGAATTGCGGCCGGGCGCCTTCGTGCTCTCTGTTGTGATCTACGGGCTTGACGCGCTTTTGTTTTTACTTTACCTGCTGCCCAGAGCAGCAAGGCTGCATGTTGCCGCCGAGAATCAACTTGCGACCGCCTCTCTCTGGGCCGTGCAATGGATCTTCGGCGAGTTGGTTCTGGCGTGGCTCTTGTGCCTCGTGTGCGCTTTCCTCGGCTGGTGGCCGTTGAGTTGGCTGTGTAAACGTGGGATCGAGAATGACAATTCCCGGCTCGCTCGCGCGATTGCTGCGTTTCGAACGGGTCGGTTCGCATTTGCCGTGCCCGCCACATTGTTCGTGATTGTCACAAGCGTTTTATGGTCGGGCGTATTGGTGTACGGATCTAACAAGTTGAGAGCCTTTGAAGGCGTCCCACAGGAAGTTGAGAACTGGGAAGATTCTTCTCCAGCAATCCGTGAGTTACTAATTCCCAAGGGTTAGAACGGTGCAAACATGGATCGGGTGTGTTAACGCCGAAGAGCCGACGGACAACTGTTTTCATCCCAAGACCCAGGACAGAGCTCAGCGGAAAGTTCAGGGCACAATCCAAGGCGTTAGTCCAAGGACAGACCAAGGATCGATTCAGGACCAAGGCAAAAAGCAGGGAACGATTGACGGTACGCTGCTGTACGCAAATTCCACGAACGATTATTGGACGAACTACCTCAGAGGTCTCCTGTTGGTCAGCGTCACTCCGGCACTTCCGATCACGATGTCCATATTCGGGTTCTCCTTGTTTCTGCTGATCTGGGCCGTTCTTCCTTCTGTGATTTTCGAGCTTAATCCTGAGTGGACGCAGAACCCGCGTGCTGATCGCACTCCCTCAATGGGCAAATGGTTATCGCGCGGTCTTGACAATGTCGCCATTCTCACGCGATTGCTATGGATTGCGATTGTCCCTGTCCCTCTAATTTTCTTTGCCATAGATTGGCATACGCTGCTCCATTCCATTCCAAATTCTGACTTCTCAACCATTTTTGGATTGCGATTTCCGCACTTTTACGGTTGGCTATTAAACCCCGCCAGTAGATACATGTTACGCTTCATCGAAAGCACTGGACTGTACCTAGCCGTTTCGGCCGCCGCCATATCAGCTTTCATATTGAAATCTCTTACTACGGTGCTGGATACCATCCTCGACGTCGACAACTATCTCCGCACGTCGCCCATCGACAATTCACCGCGTGCTCGTATCGCTGAACGCTGCACTTCCCTGCTTCGCTACATTGCCAATTATCGTGACGACAAGAACCGTCCCTACTCAAAGGTGATCATCGTGGCCCACAGTTTGGGTTCGATGGTGACGATCGATTTGTTGCGTTACCTTGAGCGCTCGGGAAAGGACAGTCCTGATAGAGATCTGGCGCGTTATGGATTCCGCAGAGAATACCATCACCAGAATGCGCCTGAACTGCCCATCTACGTTTTTTCAATGGGAAGTCCTCTCCGGCAGTTGCTGAACCGCTTCTTCCCTCACCTGTACTGGTGGGTCTCGGATATTCCTGCGGAACAAGTTGATGGAACCGCTGCGAGTCCTGTAATAGAGGTGGTCACGTCCGAGACCGTTGCGGTGACTATTGCGCCTTTGTCCGCCGGAACAAAGCATGGCGTATATAGCTTCGCCACAGGGGTGTGAGGTGCAGCTTCAACCTAAATTTGAGAGGAGTTGAATTTGGGCCGACACTGACGCTTGCAGCTCCAGATATGCCGTAAACCCTGATCCTCATGAGGCTATTGGCCAAGGTCGTGGCGCGGTTTTGGTTACACTGACGTAGACCAATCTTTTCCGATGAGCTGGGAGTCGTAAAGTTCTGAAGTGAAGCTGGTCGTCAAGCAGCATGTCAACGTTATCGGCCCGATGTCTCGGAACTTCAGAGGTCACGACAATGAAGAAAAAACACACGACTGCCAAGAAGGCGAAGCGTACGAAGCGGAAAATTAAAACAACGTCCAGGAAAACAGTTGTGCGCTTTCCTAGCACTGTCGGCCAAGACGTTGATGGATGTGACGTTGCTGTTACCAATGCAACCTTGGATCATGAACTCCCCCCGGCCAAAGGAGGGGTGGCCTGACATGGCTTATTCATTAACCTGGCTGCTTCAAGTACTGCAGGATGCTGGTCTAAAAGTCGCCCCCCTGGATGGATGGGAAGCCCGTGGAAATGGCGATGTTCAAACGACAGTGGGCGTGATATGCCACCACACCGCCGGGCCAAGAAATGGCAACATGCCAAGCCTTAACACTCTCCTCAATGGACGCTCTGATCTCGCCGGGCCTCTTGCTCAACTTGGTCTGGGTCGCGATGGCACCTTCTATGTGATCGCTGCTGGAAAGTGTAATCATGCAGGCCAAGGCAGTTGGCAGGGAGTCACCACCGGCAACTCCAGTTTCATCGGTATCGAGGCCGAGAATACAGGGCTCTCGGACGATACACCTTGGCCAGACGTGCAAACGGATGCCTATCGCCGCGGTGCCGCTGCTATTTTGAAGCGAATTGGGAAGACGGCTGACTCTGTGGCCGGTCACAAAGAATATGCATTGCCTCCCGGTCGCAAAGACGATCCTGATTTCGACATGGTTGCATTCCGCTCAGGGGTTGCCGCGATCCTTGCAGGCATAGCCCCTGCCCCCACACTGATTCCAGCGATTGAGCCTGCGGCCCAGCCGGGGGAATCCGCAGCCCGACCCACGCTCCGTCGCCCCTTGACGGGGGAGTTGGTGAAACAGGTACAGGCGAAGGTTGGAGTTGTCGTCGACGGCAACTTCGGAGCAAAAACCGAGGCAGCCGTGCGCGCGTTCCAACAGGCTCATGGGGCTGTCCCCGATGGCATTGTCGGACCAAGAACGTGGGCTTTGCTCGATGCTGTGCCAACGCCGGTTTAGGGACCTCTGAAAAGTCGCGTGGAAGCAGCTGTCATCGAGGGATTGGCAGGTTATAGTTGCGTCCTCATCATCATTCTGCATCCGAAATGGAGAGCACGATGCGAATATGTAAAGCAGAGGTTCGGCATCCAACAAGTATGGTTCGACTCGTCCTGGTGTGGCTTGTCTCAACTAACCTGCTTTCCGGAGGGCAAACTGTCGACTTCGGTAGCTGCCAAGCCGACAAGAACAACACTAGTGCGAGCCCCACATACGTCGGAACTAGTGCCAACGCAACACCGGGTAGCGTGAGCAAGTTGCCCATCCGATCTCTTCTGTACGACGGATCTCAAACGCGAATCTACACTCGTTATATGCCTTGGTTTGGCGATACGCATCATCTGGATGTCGGGTATCGTTCAAACGACCAACAGCAGATAGCTCGCCAAGTCGCGGATATGATGAGTCGCGGTATTCAGGGCGCAATCGTGGACTGGTATGGTCCGCACTCAGGTTTCAAGAATGAGAGCACGATTTTATTGATGAAGGAAGCGGAACGTCAGAATTTTGAATTTGCAATTTCGGAAGATGCCGGAGCTCTTGCGGAATGCAAACAATCTGGTTGCGACCCGACTGAGTATCTGATTGCTGATCTGCGGTATGCCGCTGAGCATTTTGAGTCTTCGCCCGCTTACGTACATATTGATCGCCGGCCGGCCGTGTTCTTTTTTGGGCTAGAAAAATATTCCATCGATTGGGATCGAGTGCGACAGTTACTGCGTGAAAGACCGCTCTTGTTCTTCCGAAACTCGGGATCGCTCAGCGATCCGAATGCGGACGGTGCGTATGCTTGGATCGCCCCCGAGACAATCGGCCCCACTGACCCTATGGGCCTGCAGTATCTGGAGCGCTTCTATTCGAAAGCTCAGAAGTCGAGCAAGATTGTCATGGGGTCGGCGTACAAAGGATTCGATGACTCAAAGGCCAGCTGGGGGCAAGGCCGGGTTATCAAGCAAGAATGCGGCGAAACATGGCTCTCCACCTTCACTGAAGCCTCTCACTTCTACTCTTCCAACCATCAATTGCCAGCTCTGATTATTCCGACCTGGAATGATTACGAGGAAGGGACCGAGATTGAAACCGGCATTGACAACTGTGTTCGAATTCAGGCGAGACTAAACTCCGAGGACCTCAGCTGGACTGTTGTCGGACCGGAGAAGACCATTGATCATTACGCAGTACTTGCTGAACGAGGATCCGAATGGATTGAGGCGGCGAGTATTCCAGCGACGACGCACTCGCTAGCGTTGCATGAACTCAATCTTCGCGGAAAGTGGACTGCGGTTTGTGTCGAGTCGGTTGGCAAGGCTTCCATTTTGAATCACTTCTCAAGGCGCATCCAAATCCCGGACTCGAACCCTTGAGAGCTGAAGCGGAACACTCCGCTGGTGCATTGGGCTTTTAGCGCACACGCACCGAAACGTTTGCGGGTCCGGATGTAGGCATAGGTGCGGTTCCGCATACTGCGGCCACCATAGTTCAGTTGCTCCCCCGCCGGATTGCGATAGCTGTTGCTCTCGGGTTCGTACGTAAACCGCTCGGGACCGAAGAAGGGGCTGTTCTTTCGCTGGATACTGTCCCGGGTTCGCATATAGGGCGTGATGCTCCAATCCGCCAACCATTGCAAGAACTCCCCGTTCCCGTACGTCGTGTCGGCCGCTACCGATTCTGGCTCTCGCCTTGCCATTGCGTGAAGCGAGTGAGCATGTTCTGCGCGGCCCCGGTTTCCTGACTCATCCGTGCTGCCGTCGCTTGTACTCCCACGGTTACGCAACTGTGATTGTCGATCAGATAGTTGTCGTAGTACCCCAGCCGAGCCGGCGTGCCGCCCTTGGTGGCGTAAGTTGAGTCCGGATCGGTGGTCGAAACCTGGTCCTGTTCATGAATTGGTTCTTCCGCCGGGTTCTGCTGTTCTAGGTCCTGCAGATACTGACGCACCGTGTGATGGACCTGTGCCGCTTCCCCCAACTGTTCCCGTGGAATCCGACTCTCCTTGGCAGCGTTTGCTTCCACGAAGCTGCCATCCACCGACAGATGTTTCCCCTGCACCAATCCCACTTCTACTCACTGACGCACGATCTTTTCAAACAGCTCCTCGAACAGCTTCGATTCCTGAAACCGCCCGTGCCGGTTTTTGGAGAACGTAGAGTGATGCGGAATCTCCTGATCGAAGCCCAGCCCGGTGAACCAGCGCCACGCCAGGTGCATCCGCAACTCCTCCACCAACTTCCGTTCGCTGGTGATGCCGTACAAATAGCCGATCAGCAGAATGCGCAACAGAAGCTCGGGATCAATCGAGGGGCGACCGTTCTCGCTGTAGCTGCTTCACAATCGCTCGCGCACAAANTCAATACTGATGTGCTTCTCGATGAGCCGCAGCAGATGGTTTTCGGGACCTGATCTTCCAGCGGAAGTAATAAAACAGAGCTGCGGAGGCGGTCGTGTTGCCCCATCATGATTAGCAGCCTCCAACCATGAGAATCAACCAGAGCATGGCAACTTTACTTTCTTCTAACATGCTTCTGCTGATCTCAGCCTGCGAATCGACGTGACTTTTTCAACACCCGCACCGGATATCACTCTTACATCATGGCTGAGTCAAGGACACACAGCAGCACTACTTGGGCAATACTGTCACTGAGATTTGGAACTTCGGCAACCTGGATATCGGTGGCAATATCGGCAGTCACCCCGACCTTGAACTATCGTATCGGTACACCTGCGACAGCGCCTACAACAACTGCAAGTACAAAGAAGTCTACGACGTCATGCAGACCTACGGGCTAGTGCGATGGACCTGCTATATCCTGCAGGCCAATGGGACATATCAGCAACAGAGCCAGAGCATATTCAACAACGTTACTAGCGGCGGGGCACCACAACCCTATTTTCCTTGCGGACTCCCGCAATGATTGCAGAATTCACCAGGCGGCTTTTCCCAGCCGCCTTTTTTGATTACAAGCCTGAGGGAATAGTGCAACCGGTGTCTAGCCGCTTCCTAGGTTCTCGGAGCCGTTCAGGGAAGCCAAAGGATTCGAGCCTTGACACCTGACACCGAGTCGTCACTCTCCAGACAACCGGACCTCCACGGCATGCAGTGATCGGCCAAAGTCACTGCTTTGTGACATTGGAATGGCAAGGTTCTTGCTAAACAGCGACCGGACCACTCGCTTTAGGAAAACACTGGAACGATTTGCGCAGGTTGGCGGACCTTCAAGACGGTTCCTGCAGGAATCGGCGAAGGCGCTCCCGGCCTTCCTGTGCGAGTTCAAGCTCGATACCATTCCCGAATTGCGGGTGCCGAGTCACAACGCGCCCGGTGCCGCACACTTTCTCATCTCCGAGCCAGAGCGCGACGGAAACTTTCGCCCCTAATTCCATAGTGATACTCATGTGCACGTAGCAACCGCTCTCTGACAGATCCGCGGTTTCCGTTCGAACAGGAACTCCGGACTCTTCGGACCTCAGCTCAATTTGTATAGCTTTTGTATCACGCCGAAATTTGCGACGCTCTGTGTCAGGCCAGTCACTCATATTCGCCCCTATCTGAGAGATATACGCCAATGCAGTACACGGCAAGATCTTTGCAAGGACGGCGAACCTTGGAAAGCAGTAGTTTGGCGGTCACTCGGAGCGCAACGCTTGCATCACGTCGACGCGTGCAGCGCGTGCAGCGGGCAGCACCGACGCGACAACCGCGACGGTCATCAAAACGAAGGCAGAGACAAACACCGGCAATGCGCCCGGCATCTTCACTTCCAGAAAATATCTTCCCGCCACGCGCGCCAGCGCGAACCCGAATGCTCCGCCTGCAAAGACGCCAGCCGCAGCCATGGCGGCACCCTCTGCCAGAACACCTCTGAGAAGATGTCGCGGCCGCGACCCCAGGGCCAGCCGGATGCCAAACTCCCGCGTGCGCGCGCTGACTGAAAACGCCAGCACGCCGGCGACTCCAACCACCGCGATCGCCAACGCGACAGCGGCGAACACGCCGAACACAAGCGAGTTCAATCGGTCCGGCGTGAGCACTTCAGCGCGCACATCTGCGAGAGTGGCAGCATGCTCGACAGGCTGATCGGCGGACATCTCGCGAATAACGCGCGTGACTGCCGGAACCAGTGCATAAGGATTTGCACTCGTGTGAATGAAAAGGCGTCCACCAAAGATTGGGCCTTCGTCAAAAGGACTGTACACGGTGACCGTGGGTTCGGGAACGACATGTCCATCGTCAAGATCCGCTGTGACGCCAATGATGCGACGCGGCGCCATCATGCGCGCCTTTTCTGCTTCGCTCCCGGAAGCGAATTGCAACACAGGATCGGTCCAATAGACATGCCGATTGACGGCATCCTGTTTGGGAAACATGCGCTGTGCAAGCGTCTGGCTGACGATAACGACAGGCTCTGNATTACTATTCTGATTATCGAGCGCGTTGAAATCGCGGCCGACAATCATGGGAACACCCAGCGCCGCAAAAAAACCGGGAGAGATGCTACGCCACTGCGCCCGGGGATCTTCTACGTTGGCGGCATGGGCATGACCATCCCCTGAGAATTGAAAACCATAGCCGGTATCGCGCCACGGAACCACATTGCCGAATGCTGTTTCGCTCACGCCCGGCAAAGCATCAATGCGGCGCATCGATTCTTTGTAGAAATCGACGACCTGCTGCGACGTCTTACCGAAAGCCATAGCCGGGACGTCGATGGCCAGGACGTGCTGCGTGTCCAAACCCGTCTGCGTTTTTTGCAATGCGATCAGCGTCGCGATCAAGGCACTTGCACCGGCCAGCAGCACGAATGACGCGCCGATCTGCGTCACTGCGAAAATTCGCTGGCGGCGGCTCGTGCTGCCAGTGACCCGTACGCTTCCGCTGGATGGGCTCAGTCCACTGGGCGTGCCGGAAGAGGGCAGGCGCGGGACAAATGCGAGAATCACCGCGGCGACAATCGCCAGCGCCGCACCGACCCAAAGCAAGCTCGAATCGACTCTGAAATCGAGAGCGCGGACGGAAAAGCGCGAGGCATAGCGAGCCAGGACGGCCACCATCGGCTGCGCGCTCAATACACCGAGTGCGGCGCCAGCCCCGCAAAGCAGAAGACTTTCGGCCAACAGCATGCGGCGCAACGAGCCTTTGCTTGCGCCCAGCGCCACGCGCACCGCCAGCTCACCTTCGCGGCGAACCGCCCGTGCCAGAATCAGATTGGCAACATTGGAACACGCGATGATGAAGACCAGCCCCGACGCGGCGAGCAGCACGAGTAGTACGGTCCGGGCGCCCGACGTGATCTCGTCACGAAGCAATTTCACCCCGATCTGAAAGTCCGCCTCCTGCGCATAGGCTTCGGGATGGTCCTTCTCCATCGCGGAGTAGGCGGAACGCAACTCAGCACGAGCCTGATCGAGAGTAACTCCGGGAGCGAGACGGCCGAAAAGCTCAGTCATGCGATGGATGCGGCCGGTGATCATGGTCGCGGAAAGATGATGCGGACTCGTGACCACGTTGGCGATGATTTCGGTATCTTGGGGATAGGGGACGCAGGGCTCGAGGACGCCAATGACCGTGGCAGAGCGATCCCCGAGGCTGCCGAGGCGAACTGTTTTGCCTAAGACCGAAGGATCCTTGTGAAAAGCTGTCGCCCAGAAACGGTAGGTGAGAACGACGACACCGGCGGCCTTGGGACCGTCGTCTTCAGGCCCAATAAGGCGACCGAGCACGGCACGAAGGCCCATCACCTCGAAATAGTTGCCGCCGACGACGCCACCTCGAATTGAGCGAGGCTCACGGAGGCCGATCATGGTGAAGTCCATGGTTGAGAAGTCGCCGAACGCGCTCACGGTTTTCACACTCGAACGCAAGTCCTGGATCTCGGGTACGGAAAATGTAGAGTTTTCATTGCCGATGCCGGGAGCGCTTTGCCGGACGTAGATCAGCCGGTCCTCGCCGCGATTGACAAGGGGCTTGAGCAGAACCCCGCGCACCAGCGTGAAAATGGCAGCGTTCGCACCGATGCCGAGAGACAGGGTGAGAATTACGGCGATCGCCAACCCTGGGGTACGAATTAACGAGTTAAATGCAACTCTCAGATCGCGAACGAATGACATTTTCTTAGCCTCCCTGCCGAGGATCAGCATCACGCCTGCCCGAACTAAACGTATTGATCATTCTTTCCCTCGTGGCGCGCCCTCATCGCGAGGTATCCTTTCGCCGTCGCCGCTCGCTTGCCTTTATGATTTCGCTCAGATCCGCAACCGGCCGTATCTCAATCGGTCCAAGTCCATACTTAAAGCCTGGTTGCTGTGAGATCAGCTGAACCGCCTGATTGAGGTCTCGCGCCTCAAGGATTTGAATGCCCCCAAGCTGTTCCTTGCTTTCTGCATAGGGGCCATCAGTCGTCGCGACTTTGCGGTTTTTCCAGTACAGGGTCAACGCGGTCTCCGGAGGCTGACGAGGTATTTCGGCGACAAGATGTCCGTTGGCGCGCAGATGGTCGTTGTACTCAAAGCATTCGTCGAACGTTCGGTGTCGCTCGTCCTGGCTCATCCCTTCGAATTTTCCTGGCTCGATGTATCCCAAACATATGTATTTCACTGTTCTTCTCCTCATGGCGGGAGCCAGCCCAGCCTTGCCCGCTGATCGTTCATCCTATAGTCGTCGCGCATAGAAAAAATCGACAGCCGAGGCGAATTGTTTCTAGAGCCGGCGAAACAGAACAGTTCGGTTGCTTCCGAAGGCAAGCGCCAAGCCAAGGTCGCTTGCCCGGAAAGGCGGCCATCCGGCCGAGTGACGAGAAGCAGGTTCAACTAAGCCGCCGCCACCGCCCTTAGCCGGGTCTCCGAGATAGCCTGCCTTTGTTTTACGCTCAGTTGCTCGCGCATGACGATCATCAAACCTTCAGCTTCTTATTTCGCCTGCGTCAGCCCCGCAACAACTGCAGCAAGTTTATCGAGTATCTGGTTCCAGCCCTCTAATTGACCGCTATTTTTCGCGCTCTCCATGGGTTCATTTCCAATGAAGGTGAGTTTCGTCTGGCCGTTTCCTAGATCCTCAAAGATGGTCACGTCGTACGCACCCTCTATGGCCTCATGTTCTATTC
>C688J18823_10000821_pt1 | contig 18532 bp, 15 predicted proteins | sample HopSoiMetagenom1_FD_18823 | JGI IMG/M metagenome (IMG submission 18823) | reverse complement strand
GTCCGCCGCCAAATCCGCCGGTTGGGATGATCAGCGGCAGACAACCGGGCCCGGCGCATCCGCCTCGGCCTCTTCGGCGAGCGTTGCTGAGGAGAAGTAAAACGACGATGAAGATGATGAAGATGGCGAACGGTGGAATTCCACCGTTACCGCTCGACGGGTAATCAACAGCCGGGGCCGGCAGCGGCGGCGGGACGAGTGCTGTGTCCAGAGTGAAGTTGAACTCCTTCGCAAACCGCTCGGCCGTTCGCAGCGTGACGAGCTCCAAACCGGTGCTATAGTCCTTCTGCATGAACGCGGGCGTCGCCTCGCGGCAGATGTCACCCGCGTCCGCATCCGTAATAAATCCCTCGGCGCCGCGACCCGTGGCGATGAAACAATGCCCGCGACCATCCTTGCTGGTCTCCTTGGGAACGAGAAGGATCACCGCCCCGGCGTTTCGGGTCGGATCGCCCGGATTCCCGATCTTGCCAACCTTCCATTCCCGGCCGATCTGGAGCGCGACTTCCTGCACGTCGCGTGTGCCGATTTCCGGTAGAGTGACGATCGCCATCTCGCCCCTCGATTTTGTCCGAACGTCCTCCGCGATGCGTTCCATGCGTTGAACAGCGTCCGGCTGCAGCACGTGCGCGAAGTCGTTCACCAGCCCGGTCGGCGGCGGGATCTGGATGCCTTGTGTAAGGAGGAGGAGCCATGCGGCTCGCAGCGCGGCGATCATGGTCGCCGTCGAAGGAAGGCCGATCAGAACCGAAGTAAGTATCTAATCTCCCTTGATTTCATGGTTTGGCAGGAGGTCTATTTAGCAGATGATTCGACCCCAAGTCAACCGCATCCGTGGCATCGTCGCGCTCGCACTCACTATCGCCTGTGCACCTGCAAGTAACACGCGACAAACCGCGGAAAGCACTGCCGTCATTCCTGGCGCGACCGTCAAAGCTGCTGCTGCTCGCGCACCGACCGACTCCAATATTACGCGCGCCGACCTCGCGCGGATTCAGGGAAGCGCGACAGCACCGCTCTGGGTGATCGAAGTCAGCGACTTCCAGTGCCCGTACTGCAAGCAATGGCACGATCAAACCTATCCGATGCTACTGCAACAGTACGTCAAAACCGGAAAGATTCGGTTGGCTTACGTGAATTTCCCGCTGGCCATTCACGTCCATGCCTTTCCGGCGGCGGAAGCGGCAATGTGCGCCGGTGCGCAAGCCAAATTCTGGCCAATGCATGATGCGCTTTTCTCGTCGCAGAACAGCTGGGAAACCCTTGGATCTCCCACAGCGGCCTTCGATTCGCTGGCGCGGTCCACTGGAGTGGACATGACACGCTGGCGCGACTGCATGAAGTCGGGCGAGATGCGCCCCCTCATCGAAGCCGATCACGATCGGGCTGAGCGCGCCGGCGCGAGCGCTACGCCGAGCTTTATGATCGGCAACAAGCTCCTTGTCGGAGCGCAGTCACTCGATGAGCTCCGCACGGCGATCGACTCGGCCATGGTAAGAAATCGACAGCAGTGAATTCGCTGCTGCGAATTCCCTACGCGGTAGCGGGCCAGGTCGCCGAAGTATTCGTCCGGGCAACTCCCGGCGGTGAGTCCAAGTTTCGGCGCGGCCTTAGCGCACGTCGTGGACTGACCGGACGATACCAGCGGTGGGCCGCAGCGACGCGCGATCCCGCCAGGTTACTCGCCTGGTTTCATGCGCCGTCGGTAGGGGAAGGCCTTCAGGCACTTCCGGTCATCGAGCTGCTCCGTGCGCGGCGGCCCGACATTCAAATCGTCTACACTTTTTACTCTCCGAGCGCCGAGAGGTTTGCTCTGGGTGTAAAGGCCGATTTCACGGATTTCCTGCCGTTCGATACCGCCGCCCACGCGGANGCGATCGTCTCAGCGCTTCGCCCCGACGCGCTGATCTTCAGCAAGCTGGATATCTGGCCCGCGCTCACCGAGCATGCGACGGCATCTGGAGTGCCGGTGGGCGTGATCAGCGCGACACTGCCCGAGTCTTCAGGACGACGCGGAGTTTTTGCTCGCGCGTTGCTTGGCGACGCGTATCGCGCAATCGAGCGGGTGGGGGCCATCGACGAGGACGACGCGGATCGTCTGCGCGAGCAGGGTGTGCGCGCCGATCGAATCAGTGTCACCGGCGACACCCGATACGACCAGGTCTGGGCCAGAGCCAGGCGGGCGCCTTCGTCCCTTGTAGAGTCGCTGCGATCATCCCGGCCGACGCTGGTAGCCGGATCGACATGGCCGCCCGACGAAGCGCACCTGTTCCCTGCCTGGCTTCGCATTCTCGAAAAAATTCCTGATGCCAGGCTGATTATTGCGCCGCACGAGGCCAGCAACTCCCATCTTGGCCCGATCGACTCATGGGCTCGCTCGACCGGATTGACCCTCGCGCACCTCGATTCAGCAGATGCTTCCAGTGCCGACGTCATTCTCGTCGACCGCTACGGGGTCCTCGGCGACCTTTACGCACTGGCGGACGTCGCCTACGTCGGCGGCGGATTTCATTCGGCCGGCTTGCACTCGGTTCTCGAGCCCGCCGCATTCGGAGCGCCGGTGCTATTCGGCCCGCGCAACGAGAAGAGCAGGGACGCGGCGAAGCTCATTCAATCGGGCGGCGGCGCGCAGATCAAAGGCTTGGCGGATCTAACCATTCGCCTGAGCGATTGGCTTGGATCCGCGACTGCGCGCGATGCCGCCGGCTCACTGGCGCGAGAAACGGTGCAGACCGGACTTGGAGCTGCCGAGCGATCCTACGAGCTGGTGACTACTTTGCTCCCTCGGCGAGAGCCGGGGCCGGGTGAACCGGGGGGCGATAAGTAACGGCGCTCGTACTTGGCTTGTGCACGAAGAAGCCCTGAACCAGATGCACGCCGAGCGATTTCACCATCTCGAATTCTTCCTTGCGCTCGACACCTTCGGCGATGACCATCGCGCCGTGCTCGTTGGCGAATCGCACCATCGTCTCTACAAGATTCTGCTTGATGAAGTTCTGATCGATGCAGTTGATCAGCGACATATCGAGCTTGATGAAATCCGGTTCGAGGTTGGCGATTGATCCTAGACCGGCGTAGCCGCTTCCGGCGTCGTCGACTGCGAAGCGGTAGCCCGCGTCCCGGAATTCCTTGAGGCGGCCTCGGAATTTCGGATAGTCCTTGATGGCAGTACGCTCGGTGATCTCGATCACCACTCGGGTCGGGTCCTTGACGTGGAGGGCTTTCACGTCGAACGAAGGATCCGCGAAGTCTGCCGGGTCGACGTTCATGAACAGTAGCTCGCCATCCTTTAGCAGCTTGCCCATTCCTTCGATCGCGCGGTCCCGGCAGAGACGGCTCAAGTCCCAGATAAGATCGGACTGGGCAGCGATTTCGAACATCACCTCAGGGCTTCGCATGCTGCGCATCGTTCCGCGTGCCAGCGCCTCATAGCCGAACACCTTCTGGCTGTCGGTGATGACGATGGGGTGGTACTCGATATACAGCCCACGACTGCGGAGCGTGTCGCGCAGGTCGGAAACTTTCTTCGCCTGCTCGCGGTGCTCGAGACTCTTCGACGCATTCGCCGCTTCCCGGATGCCGCGATAGATCTGCCTCTCCATTCGCAGCTTCGGGTTGTAAACGACGTGTGCCCGCCCGACGAAGATATCGAACAGGGCCGCGATGTCCTCGCCGTGCACGCGCTCGATCTCCGACGAAACTGCTTCCTTCAGGCCGGCTGTGATCTCGGTGATCTCGGCGTCAGTCGCGGCGGGGGTGTCGTCCTGCGGCACGTGAAAGAACACGAAGTCGTCGTCGTTTGGAAAAGCGACCATGAGCTTCGATGAGGCGAGCGGACTCTTGTTCAGAAAATCGCGCATCGCCTCGCCCGTCGTCTCGAGCACGCTATCCAGTTTCTCCCAGCCGTAAACTTCCTCGACCTTGGAGTATCTGTCGAAGTTGAAATAGAGAATGACGATCTCTCCGCGATCCTGGACCGCCTTACGGACGCTGTCGATGGTGGCAGCGACGGTCGGCAGGCGCGTCAACGAGTCGCGCAGAAGCTGGTGATAGTCCACGCTCAACGACGTGAAGCGGCAGCAGAAGTGCCGGTGGAGGCGTTGGGCGCAAGGAGCTTCACATTGCGCTCGACGGTCGCGGCGAGACGGGAGAGCTCGAACGGCTTTTCGACGAAGTCATCGGCGCCCGTTTGCAGCGCCTGGCGCTTGTTAACCCAGTCGTCGAGCGCGGTCACCATTACTACGCGAACACTTTTGCCAAGCGTCGCGTGCTGCTTGATCTCCCGGCAGACCTGCCAGCCATCGCGGCCAGGCATCATGACGTCGAGAAGAACGAGGGCCGGCTTGACTTCCTCGAACGCCTTGAGGGCATCATCACCATTATATGCGACTGTAATGGGAAACCCGCGCGCTTCGAGATAGTCGCGGATGATGTGCGCGTTGTCCGGGTTGTCGTCGACCACCAGAATAGGTGGGTGTGAGGTATCTGACATAAGCGATTGTGTGAAATGATGTTATGGCCCTTTCGGGCGCAATTCGCAAGCCAGTGGTAGCCTCGTTTCTTGAGGGTTTACCGCGATAGAACGCTTATTTCGGTCTTGCGCTCACTGTCTTGACATTGGCCGGCACGGGTAGCAGCGTGCATTGAGATCAATCTTTGGGGCGAACATGCAACGCGGCAGCATCCTTTGTTTGTTGGGATTTACTATAGTCGGCGCGCAGAGTGCGCCCGCCCAAGGGCTATCGAGCCCGAAAGCGGGCTACAGTGTAAGCGGGGTCGTACGCGATGAGAACAATAACCCCGTTTCAGAAGCGCAGATTTCCCTGTCGCGGCCTGGAGAGGCAGCACGCCTGTTTCGAACCACGACTGACGGAACGTACAGCTTCACTGGGCTGCCTGGGGGTTCTGTCCTTCTGAGCGTGAGACGTCTTGGATTCCATGGAGCTTCCCTCACCGTCGATGTCGGACCGGCCATGGGCGGGGACCCGTTTGATTTTCATCTGAGAGAAATTCCGAGCGATGTGGCCGAGGTGGTCGTCGAAGGCGCGAAGGGCCATCTTGACGAATTCTACGACCACAGAACGAACAACAACTTCGCGAAGTTCTTCGATCGCAAGGAGATTGAGAAGCGTCACCCTGTCTTCCTGAGCGACTTATTGCGCACCGTTCCTGGCGCGAGCATTTATGCCTCGGAACGGTCGGGCAATCGTGTCATGCTTCGCGATTGCAAGCCGATGGTGTGGCTGGATGGAATGCGCGCACAAGGCGCGGAGCTGGACGAAGTCGTTGGTCCCACGGACGTAGCCGGCTTGGAGGTGTATCCGTCATCCGCAGGACTGCCGCCCCAGTACCAGGACCGCAACAATCGTATGTGCGGTGCGATTGTCGTCTGGACCAAGAATCAGTAGAACGAATCGACTTGCGCTCCGACAGGGAGATCTGTCAGATAAAAAAGGCCCCTCGATCTCTCGAGGGGCCTTTTTGCGTTCCTTACTGGCGCAGGATCAGGTCCCGTTCTGTACACCGCACGAAGCTCCCGGATACGTCGGAGCGGCGGTCGGTGCCTTGTCCCACCAGACTCTGGTGGCAAGGTTGTCAGCACCTTGATCTGCCACGGCAGCCTGAACGGCGTCCGCGTTCACCGTGTTCTCGAGAGTTGGATACTCGAGCCGGCGGGGTACGCTGGTTTGAGTTGCATCCACACCTGCGACGACCGTAGTCGGCACACAGGTGCGGCGCCATTCAGCCCAGGCCGTTCCACCATCGGTGAAGAGCGCAATCCACTTCTGTTGCGCGATCTGCACCTGACCCGCGACTCCTCCCTTGTAAGCAACCGAAGGCTGCGCGAGGTACGCTGCTATCGCTGTAGCCGAGATCTGCTGAGAGGCCGGCGCAACTGCGCTCCATTGCTGGAGTGATGCCGTGATGCCGGCGTTGTAATAACCAGCCGCCTGCGCCGGAGTGAGACCAGCCATCCCCCTCTCAGCCGCTTCGGCGAGAATGAAATTCATTTCCGCCGCAGTCAACACAAAGGTGGGGAGCTTCTGGCCCGTACCACCGAAGACAGGGCCGTACGTCGTCTTGCCGGCATAGAAGATCGCACCGGGACGGGACGTCGTCGTGAAATACGGAACAGCCTTGTTGGGCAGAATTCCGTTGGGTGAGCCCGCATACCTCGGCGCGTTTGGATCGACCGTAGGCTGTGCGTAAATCGGCGTTCTTGGATCGTTCAATGATGTGAGCTGATCCATCAGCCGGTTTGACATACGCCAGTCGTCGCGGCCACCCAGGCTGCTCGACCAGGGGTTGTTGTACACACCATCGCCTGGCCACGGGAATACCGCGTTGTCGGCGTTCGTCAGAATCAGACCGCCTGGCGCTGCCATCGCTGCCGCGAGCTGAGTCGAGGCGAGCGCTGGAGCAACGTTGACAATCCGCATCGCGAGGCGAGCCCTGAGCGAGTTGGCGAACTTCTGCCACTTGGCAGGGTTACCCGCGTAAATCGGGTCAGCGCCGCCAAGCGTGTTGCTCGCTCCCGTCAGATCCTTCGCTGCCTTGTCCAGAACCGCGAAGAAATCAGTATAGATGTCCTGCTGTTTGTCGTACGTGGGAGAGAGACTGGCCCCTACCTCGTCGCCCTTGAGCGCGGACGAATAAGGTATATCGCCCCACGAATCAGTAAGGTACATGAAGCCCAACGTCCGAAGCGCGTTTGCCGGAGCATAACTACCCGGCTCGTTAGCGGCGGTCGCTTTCGCGATGATCTGCGTCAAATCCTTAAGCTCGGCCGAATACGCACCGTTGAAAGATCCTTCGGTGTCGGACGCATGGATCCGGACGTAGCGATCCTCGTCGTTGTACTGCACTTCCGACAGGTGCTGCACGATCCACTCGGTGGTGCGCAGATCGTATGCGCCGCCGAACCATCGCGACACCTCTACCCGACTCGCGTCGGTGAACAGGGGCCCGGGCGGAACGTCCTCCGGGCTGTTGGGATTTTTATTGAGGTCGGTGATCTTGTCGTTGTTACAGGCGAGTGCAGCAACCGCCAGAACAACTCCCGCGCCGACTCTCCAGAGTCTTTTGTTTGTCATCGAATGTAATATCTCAGTGAGAGAGAGTTATGGCGTTATGCGGACGTTGAAGCCCCACACCCGCGCGTTCGGCAATGATGCGAATTCGATTCCCTGAACGTTTCCAGTCTGATACGAGAACTCAGGGTCGATGTTCGGCACCGAGGTCCACGTCTTCAGATTGCGCCCGGTGAGCGAAATGCTGATGGCGCTGCTGTTCAGCCGATCGACGAATGCGCGCGGCAAATCCATGGAGATCGACAACTCACGCAACTTGGTATAACTGGCATCGTACACGTGGTCCTCGAGCACTGGACCGCAATTGTACGCGATGCACTGCCAGTAGGTCTCGGCATCGACGCTAGTGGTGTTGGGCTGGCCCGTGTCCGCGTCGATTCCCTTGACGACGATACCTGGGTTGTCCCAATCGACCTCGCGGCCCTTGAGGGTCCGCGGAAAGATGCCGGTGAAATCGCCCCACAGGTTCGTGATGCTGGCGATTTTGCCTCCGCGCCGGAAATCGAGCAGGCCGTAGAGGCGGATGTTCTTGAACGTCAGTGTGTTGCCCCAGCCACCGGTCCACTGCGGCTGNACGCTGCCGAAGTAGTGCGACATGGCCGTGTTCTCCGCGAACGGGAGACCGTCGCGAGTCAGCAGATTGCCGTTTTCGTCCCTCGCCCAGGCGTTGCCGACAATTGCACCATAAGGCTCGTCCAGACGTGCCTCGAGGCGTGTTGCGTGGGCAGTACCGAGGAGAAGAGTCGTGACGCCCGGAGCGAGCTCGGCGATCCGGCTGACGTTTCTTCCGTAGTTGAAGGTCGAGTTCCAGGTGACTCCTGCGTCCGTCTGAATCGGCGTGATTCCGAGCAGGAACTCCTGGCCCTTGTTGGTGATCTTGCCGGCGTTGATCGCCTTCTGAACAAAGCCGGTAGCCTGTGACACCGGCGCGTTGAAGATCTGGTTTTTCGTGTATTTGTCGTAAAGGCTGCCGTCGAACGTGATGCGACCGTCGAGCATGCTCAGCTCGAGTCCAAGCTCGTTCGAGTGCGTTATCTCGGGCTTGAGCTCGGCGTTTGCAAGAACGTCACCGAGGGTGAACTGCGGCAAGCCAATGTACTTGGAGCTTAGACCGCTGTAGGTCGTCAGCAGCTGATACGGTGCGGCGTCGCTACCTACCTGGGCAGTGGATGCGCGCAGCTTGGCATAGCTCAGCCAACGGTTCTTCAGCGCCGGAACGGCATCGGTCAACACGAACGCGGTGTTCAGCGACGGATAGAAGTACGAGTTGTTGTTCTTCGGCAACGTCGATGACCAGTCGTTGCGCGCAGTACCGCCAATAGTCCACCAGCCGTTCAGCGTGGCGTCGAGCTCGCCGTAAACGCTGTTGACCTGACGCCGCTGGGTGTTCTGAGTCAGCGTCGGAGCAATCGCCGCGTTCGAGACGTTATAGATGTCGGGAACAGTCAAGCCGCCCGTTGAAGCGCTATTCGAGTTGAAGTTACTGCGCCGGGTTGCTCCGCCGCCGAGTGCATTGAACTGCAGGCGAGAGCCCAGTGACCGGTTCGCCCTCACGATGAGATCGGTGGTGTTCTCGTTGTTGTAGTCGTTGATGTTGGTGAAGCCACCGTAGTATCTCGGGTCAACGATCGTTCCCTGACGCGAATCTCCCGGGGCAAAACGTTGATCGATATTGAACCGATAGATATCCGATCCGGTCCGGAGGGTAGCATCGACACCCTCAGCGAAGTTGTAGTTCGCCGACACGTTGCCGATGAACCGATCGCGAGTGTCGCCGATTGGATTCGCGTATTGCAGCCAGTAAGGGTTGTTGTGAAAGCTGTAATTCCAATTGTATTCACGGCCTTCCGGTCCGTTGTTGACCAAGGCGCCCTGCTGATAGTTGCGAAGCGCATTCAGATCGACCTGACGTCCAAACCAGACGAACTGCTCCAGGACGCTCTGCGTGTAACCCACGCCCGGCCGGTTGGCTCCCGCATTCCGGACATACTGAAGGCTGGCGTCAGAGCTGAGGCGATCGTTGATCTTCAGCGAGGCATTGAGAAGACCGTTTGTCTTGTGGAAAGAGTTGTTGGGGATATACCCCTCGATCTGATCAGAACCGAACGAGATGCGTGCGTTCGCCCGTTCCGTTCCGCCACTGAATGCGATGTTGTTCGAGAACGTGTGACCCGTATTGAAGAAGCTGTACACGTTGTCAGGATGCGCTACCCAGGGCTGTTGCGGCCCCGTGAACTGATCGATCAACCGCCCGTCGAGGCGTGGACCAAAGCTCTGGTCGTTGTAGTCCTGAACACCACCGCCCTGGCCGTCCACGAACTGGAACTGACCGCCGGACCCCTGACCGTACAGNTTCTGGTACTCAGGCAGAATGGACGGATTTTCCCACGTGTAGGTTGAGCTCAACTCGGTGCGCATCTTCCCCGCCGTAGCGCTGCCTTTCTTCGTCGTCATGATGATGACGCCGTTCGCAGCGCGTGAGCCGTAGAGAGCTGCGGCGTTGGGGCCCTTGAGGATCGTCACCGTCGCGACGTCTTCGGGGTTGATGTCGGCGATCGCGCTGCCGAAATCCCAACCGCCGGCTACGCTGGCTCCGTTGGCGACCGATCCGGAATTCCCGACGGAGCGATCGGCGTTGGAGACTGCCACGCCATCAACGATGAACAAGGGAGAGTTGTCGCCGCTGATCGAGTTCACACCCCGTAGCGTGATTCTGCTCGACCCACCCTGGGTGCCCGAGCCAGTGATGTTGACTCCCGAGACCTTACCCTGAAGGCTGTTGACGACGTTCATCGTCTTGGTCTCGTTGACCTCCGACGTGCTCAACTGCTGCTGCGCAGTGCCGAGCTGGCTCCTCTCTCGGGTCTCGCCGAGAGCGGTAACGACGACGCCTTGCAACTCGGTCGCCGTGGTCGAGAGGCTGAAGTTCTGTGTGACTGCCGATCCGTTGAGGGCCAGAGTCACCGAGCTTGGCGCGAAGCCGAGCCTACGTGCGACGACGGTGACCGAGCTCCCCGTGGCCGACGCGGGAGCGACGAACGTATATCGCCCCTCAGCGTCCGTAAAAGCGCCAACGCGCATTGTTGGAATGCTGACGCTGGCGCCGACAACTGGTGCACCACCGCCGCCAGTGACCTGGCCGCTGATGGTCGTTCCCTGCGCCTGAGCGAGAGCCGGGGCAAGCCCGAACACGCTCGCGATCGCAAGGAATCGAGAGATCTTACCTGTCATTCCCATACACACCTCGCAGAAAGTGAAACTGGGATGATTCCATCGCGTATGTCGTGTGAGACCGGGCGGCCTCAACGCATCGCGACTATGTGGGCTGCATGTGTGCGCAAGCGTCTGGCAGTTCTCCGCCGCGCAAACGATGCAGATGGGCATTCCCAAGCCCCCAGCCCGGGGCCTCGGGAATGCCGGATATGCTCTAACTATAGAAGGCCTGTCACCGCAAAGTCAACGTTTCCCATTTACACAGATGTCAGGTCAGCAGCAGATCCATAACTAGGTCGGCTCCGACGCAACAAAAAGGGCGAAGCCCGGAAGCTTCGCCCTTTTATTACTTACGAGGCCCTGCTATCTCGCGGTGGCCTTCTCCGTCACAACGCGAACCTTGTCGTTCAGGACCTGCATGAAGCCGCCGCTGACATTGAAGCGCCGGCCGGAGCCTCCAAGACGAAGCTCTCCGTTCCCGAGCAGTGCCATCAGAGGCGCATGACCGGTAAGGATGCCCACCTCGCCGTCGTAAGCCGGCGCCACGACAGACTCCGTCTCGCCCTCAAACAAGACGGCTTCCGGAGAAATCACCGACACTTTGAGCATTACGAGTTCGACAGCTTCTGCGCGGTCTCGACCACGCCGTCGATGCCGCCCTGCATGAAGAACGCCTGCTCCGGATACTGATCGAACTCCCCGGCGACCAGCCTCTCAAAGGATGAGATCGTCTCTTCCAGCTTCACGTACTGGCCCTTGATACCGGTGAACTGCTCCGCGACCGCAAATGGCTGCGACATGAAGCGCTGAATGCGGCGGGCGCGGCCAACCACCAGCTTGTCTTCCTCCGACAGTTCGTCCATTCCGAGAATCGCGATGATGTCCTGCAGCTCCTTGTAGCGCTGCAGAATTCGCTGTACGTCCGTCGCAACCTTATAGTGGCGGTCGCCGATGAACTGCGCGTCGAGGATTCGGGACGAAGAAGCGAGCGGATCGACCGCCGGGTAAATGCCAAGCTCGGTAATCGCGCGTGACAGCACGACCGTCGCGTCGAGGTGTGCAAAGGCAGTCGCCGGCGCCGGATCCGTGATGTCGTCGGCAGGCACGTAGATCGCCTGCACCGACGTGATCGAGCCGTTCTTCGTGGAAGTGATGCGCTCCTGGAGGTCGCCCATCTCCGTCGCCAGAGTCGGCTGATATCCCACCGCGCTCGGCATACGCCCGAGCAGCGCGGACACCTCAGAGCCGGCCTGGGTAAAGCGGAAGATATTATCGATAAAGACCAGCACGTCGGCATTTTCGACGTCGCGGAAATACTCGGCGACCGTCAGGCCGCTCAGACCGACGCGCAAACGGGCTCCCGGCGGCTCGTTCATTTGTCCGTAGATGAGAGCGGCCGAGTTGATGACTCCCGACTCTTTCATCTCGAGGTACAGATCGTTTCCTTCGCGCGTACGCTCGCCGACGCCGCAGAACACCGACTTACCGCCATGTCCCTTGGCGACGTTGTTAATCAGCTCCATGATGACGACGGTCTTGCCGACGCCGGCGCCGCCGAAGAGTCCGATCTTTCCGCCCTTTACGAATGGCGCGATGAGGTCGACGACCTTGATACCGGTCTCAAAGATTTCTGTTTTGGGCTCGAGGTTCGCGAACTCAGGGGCCGGCCGGTGAATTGGCCACCGTTCGACACTCGCCGGAATCTCCGGCCCATTGTCGACGGGGTTGCCAAGCACGTTCAGAATTCTGCCGAGCGCAGCCTCGCCAACCGGAACCCTGATCGGCCCGCCGGTATCCTCGACGCTCATTCCGCGTACGACGGCGTCGGTCGACGACATCGCGACTGCGCGAACCTGATTGCGTCCGATGTGCTGCTGCACTTCCACGGTGACGTCGATGTCAGCGCCGGAATCGGACTTCTCGCGGATGCGAAGCGCATTGTAAAGCTCGGGCAGGTGCTCCGACTCGAATTCGACGTCGAGCACGGGTCCGATGACCTGCACTACCTTGCCGACGTTCTTCGCCTTCTTCGAATCGGCATCAGACTGGGCGGCCTTTTTTCTCTCAGTGCGAACGGCTGTTGCCATGATTACCCCTGTAGTGCAGCGGCACCGCCGACGATTTCGGCGATTTCCTGCGTGATCTGCGCCTGACGGGCGCGGTTGAAGGTGCGGCGTAGAACGTTGAGCATCTCACCTGCGTTATCAGTTGCGTTTTTCATTGCAGTGCGCTGCGCGCTCTGAAACCCCGCCTCGTTTTCGACGAGCGCGCGGTAGATGGAATTGCGCACGTACGACGGCAGAAGCTGAGTAAGAATCACTTCTGCCGATGGCATCAGGATGTAATCGGGCTGCGCGCCTTTGCGCTCCGGCGGCGTCACCGGTAACACCTGCTGCGAAGTCGGCGGAGTAGATAGCGCCGAGTTGAACTTCGAGTAGATGACGTAAACCGCGTCGATGTCGCCGGACCCGAATCTTTCGATCAGTGCGTCGACGAGCTCGGCGGCGTTAGCCCCCGTCGGTTGGCCGGTGATGTCGGTCCTGCTGGATGCCACTTCGCGTCCAACGTAGCGGAAGTATCCCAAGCCCTTCTTGCCGACGACATGAAGCTCCTGCTCGACTCCCTGCTCGGTGAGCCGCGCCAGAAGATTCCGCGCTTCCTTGAGGATGTTCGCGTTAAATGCGCCGGCCAGTCCACGATTGCTCGTGAGCAGAATGATCGCGGCTTTTTTTGTCGCCACGGGCTGGCGCATCAGTGGGAACTTCTCGGCCAGTTCCGGCGTGTAAAGGTTGGCGATGACTTCGGTCAGCGAGTTGGCGTAAGGACGCGCGGCAACGACGCGATCCTGCGCGCGCTTCATTTTGGAAGTGGCGACCATCTCCATCGTCCGGGTGATCTTCCGGGTGTTCTCGACGGACTTGATTCGCCCTTTTAGCTCACGGCCCTTCGCCATTCGTCAGCGCTTTTCCGCGGTGAATTGCTGATTGAACTGATCGATCGCTCTCTTGAGATCGGCTTCGGTCTCCTTCGACAGCACTTTCTCCGAGCGAACCCTCTGGGTGATCTGCGGGAACTGCTTCTCGGCGAACTCCAGGAAGCCTCGCTCCCAGTTCTTGAGCCGATTCACCGGAATCTGATCGAGGAGACCGTTGGTGACCGCGTAAATCACCATCACCTGCTGCTCGACGGCCATCGGCTGGTACTGTGGCTGTTTCAGCACTTCTACGGTGCGAGCGCCGCGCTCCAGCTGCTTCTTGGTCGCCGCATCGAGATCCGATGCAAAGGACGAGAACGCCTCGAGCTCACGATACTGAGCGAGGTCGAGACGAAGTCTGCCGGCGACGGAGCGCATCGCCTTCACCTGCGCCGAGCCGCCNACGCGAGAGACAGAGATGCCGACGTTGACGGCGGGACGAACACCGGCGAAGAACAGATCCGCCTCGAGAAAGATCTGGCCGTCGGTGATCGAGATGACGTTGGTCGGGATGTACGCCGAGACGTCTCCAGCCTGTGTCTCGATGATGGGCAGCGCGGTGAGCGAGCCACCTGCTTTCTTGATGGTGGTGCCGTCGACGATCGACGAATCTTCGCTCAGCTTCGCAGCTCTCTCGAGCAGGCGTGAGTGGAGATAGAAGACGTCTCCGGGGAACGCTTCGCGTCCCGGAGGTCGGCGCAGAACCAGGGAAAGCTGGCGGTACGCGGCTGCCTGCTTGGACAAATCGTCGTAGACGCAAAGGGTCGGCAGCCCTTCGTCGTACATGAAGTACTCGGCCATCGCGCAACCCGAGTAAGGCGCGATGTACTGCATCGGCGCCGGATCGGACGCACCGGCGACGACTACTATGGTGTACTCCATCGCCCCGGCCTGGCGCAGCTTCTCGACCACCGATGCTACGGTCGAATTCTTCTGGCCGATGGCGACGTAAACGCAGATGACGCCGGTTCCCTTCTGATTGATGATTGTATCGATCGCGATCGCAGTCTTGCCGGTGCCGCGGTCGCCGATGATCAGCTCGCGCTGGCCGCGCCCGATCGGGATCATCGAGTCGATTGCCTTGATCCCGGTCTGAAGGGGCTCCTTTACCGGCTGNCGAACGATGATGCCGGGGGCTTCCGACTCCACCTTGCGGGTGTTCTTGGCGTCAATCGGGCCGGCAGCATCAAGCGGCCGACCGAGTGGATCAACTACGCGACCAACGAGCTCGCGCCCGACCGGGACTTCGAGCACACGGCGGGTCCGACGAACCTCATCACCCTCCTTGAGCTGGAGGTAGTCACCCAGTACGACCGATCCGATGTTGTCTTCTTCGAGGTTCAGGGCGAGCGCGGTAATCTTCTCGCCCGTTTCGGAGGAGGTCACCTCGAGCATCTCCCCGGCCATGGCTTTCTGAAGCCCGTAGATACGGGCGATTCCGTCCTTGACCTCGAGAACGGTGCCGACTTCCTCGACATCGAGCTCGTGCAGGTCCGCCGCCTCGATTTCGCGGAGGAGAATGTCCTTGATTTCGCCGGGGCGAAGGATCGTGTCAGTGGCCATGATCTATGTGCTGTGAAGCGTGGTAGCAGGAGGCCGAGAGAACCGTCCCGCCGGAGGGGTAGAGGCTGTTTTTGGCGCTTGTGAAATTTATCACAAGCTCCTTTGCGAGGCAATAACGGGCTGACTGGAAGAGTTGGGCCGCTGAGGGGACCTTGGCCTAAAGTACAGGTTGCGAGTGGTGCTCAGTCCGCTTACGCGCGGCTCCTCGTCCTTCCCTGGGCGAACCGATCTATGAGATCGGTGGTACGAAGTCGGGCCAGTGAGGCCGGCCGGGTGCCGAAGATCCTTTGCGCCGTCACCGCGAGGTGCGAGGACGAGGCGAAATCCAGGATGCGCGCGATATCGCGAATGTCATGTCCGGGGTTCTTGGCGAGCTCGGCCGCCGCGATGAGCCGAACGAGATCGATTACGCGCTTGAGATTAGGTGCGCCGGGTTTGGCGAAGTTCCGGCTCAAATGCTCGCGGCTCAGACCGACTGCGGCGGCAAGCTCCTTGGTCGTCACCGGTCTGCCGGAGTGAGAGACGATGACGTCCCAGGCAGCGCGTTGAAGCGGCGTCGCGAGGCCCAGGGTCGGAGGCGGTTCGCCCAACGCCTGTCGAAAGCGCGTCGAGAACGCGTGCGGATGAACGAGATCGCGGGCGGCGTTCTCGTCGATCCCTTCAACTATGAGATCGATGAAGCCGAGTCCGGCGCTGCGGGCGGCAGCCGGGGTGTCCGACGCTCGCAGAGGCATGATCGAAAAAAAGGGGGCGCTGGGAAATTCCGCCGCCAGTGCAGCTGCCTTCCAGGTGTCTTCATCGGGAGAGCCGAGATCGATGATCGCGGCATCGACGAGAACGCGACGGAAGATGCCGTCGAGCTCCTCCGAAGTCCGGGTGGAGATGATCTTCCATTTCCTGCGTGGAAAAGCCGAACGCACCAACGCCTTCGCCTTCTCGCGCTGGAGATGAACGACGAGCGTCGGCAGGTTGGAGCCATCGCCCGAGGTCATGTCAGACGCCGGCGTCCGCTGTATCGAGGTCGGGCTTCCCTTCAATGAACTGGCGCACGACGGGATCGTGGGTGTGCTGGATCTCGTCGACCGTACCTACCTGACGACACTTTCCCTCGAACAGCATGGCGATTCGCGACCCGATCGTGTACGCGCTGCGCATGTCGTGGGTGACGACGATGCTCGTGACGCCGAGCCGCTCGCGCATACGGATCATGAGCTGGTCGATGATGGCGCTGGTCACGGGATCGAGCCCCGTCGTCGGCTCGTCATACATGATGTACTTGGGCTGGCGAGCGATCGCGCGCGCTATGCCGACGCGCTTCCGCATACCGCCGGAAAGCTCGGCCGGGAATTTCGACTCGACACCAGGAAGATCGACGAGCTCGAGCGCCTCTCCGACTCGTTTCATTATCTCCGACTCCGACATGCGCCCTTCCTTCCGGAGACCCATTGCGACGTTGTCGCCGATCGAAAGGGAATCAAAGAGCGCAGCGAATTGGAACACGTAGCCGATTTTCGAGCGCAGGTCGTACAGCTCGTCGCGGGTGAGGCGCGGCACTTCCTTGCCGTCGACCCAGACGGTTCCGCTATCGGGTTCCAGCAAACCGACGATGTGCTTGATGGCGACGGATTTTCCGGTGCCGGAGTAGCCAATCAGCACCATCGTCTCGCCTTCCTCGACTTCGAGCGAGAAGCCCTCGAGGACTTTCTTGGCGCCAAAGGCTTTGTAGACGTCGATGAGCTTGATCATATCACAAAGTTGAAGGTAACTGAGTGGGAAGAAAGGGCTAGCTCAAGACTTCGACCGCGGACTGTTTCCTGCCTGCTGGGCGCTAGCCGCAGCTGTCGCTTACCGCAGACTGCTGCAAGCGATTAGACAGATCCGTGAGGCTGGAAAAGAAAAACCCTGCTCGCCTTCGAAGGATGCTCATGCCGCTTCAGGCGATCGCTTTTGTTCGGTATGGCTGACTTCAAGAAACTGCGAGTTTGGAAGAAAGCACACGCGCTGGCGCTGAACGCGGATCGAGTTTCCGCCACGATTCGAACCGGTGCGCACGCTGCCCTCCGCAACCAGCTAAACCGGGCCGCTATGTCGATTCCAACGAACATCGTGGAAGGCCGCGGGAAAAAATCCGACCGCGACTTCGCACGATTCCTTGGTTACGCGCTTGGCTCAGCGTGCGAATTGGAGTACCACATTATGGTTGCCCGAGACGTCGGGGGGATATCCGAAGACGATTACACGGCGCTCCAACGCCAGGTTGTTGACATCAAACGAATGCTCCACGGGCTGATCGAAAGGCTTTCAGCTCAATAGGAATTCCGCAGCGATCTGTCTAGACGCTTGCAGCAGCCAGCAGTCAGCGACAGCAGCGGTCAGCGCCCAGCAGGTAGGAATCAAAAAAAGGGACGAGCTTTCGCTCGTCCCTTCCTTTGCCTTTCCAGTCCGCAATTACGCCGCGAAGGAACCCAGTGCGCGACCAACGTCTCCTTCCCGCAACCGCTTCAAAGCCCGGTCACGGAGCTGACGAACACGCTCACGAGTGACGCCGAGCAGTGATCCGATTTCTTCGAGCGTGTGCTCCCGGCCACCCTCCAGACCAAAGTACAGTCGGAGAACTTTCGCATCGCGCGGCGGCAAGGTGGAAAGCGCCGTCTCGATCTCGTCGTTGAGGAAACGATTCATCGCCTCTTCCTCTGTGTCCGGCATCTCGTCGGCGACAAACCGCTCGATGAGTGAGCGATCGCCTTCGGGATCCATCGGCGCGTCCAGTCGAACATCACCGGTGTTCAGAGCCGCCAGTGACTGCACGACATCGACCGACAGACCGGTGAGCTGCGACAGCTCCTCGGGCGTTGGCTCTCGCCGCATTTTCTGGCGAAGGATTTCTGAAGCTTTGATGATACGCGACAAATCAGCGGTGCGGTTGAGAGGCACACGCACGGTACGGCCCTGACGCGCGAGCGACGAAAGAATCGCCTGGCGAATCCACCACACCGCGTACGAGATGAACTTCACGCCTTGATCGGGATCGAACTTGCGAGCAGCGGTCAACAGACCGACGTTGCCTTCACCGATCAGATCGATGAGCGGCATGCCGCGGTTCTGGTACTTCTTTGCGACGGAGATCACGAAGCGCAGATTGCGCTGCACGAGCTCCTGGAGAGCGTCCGGGTCGCCGGCACGAATCCGACGGGCAACGTCGATCTCCTCAGTGCCTTTGAGGAGCGGATACGTGCTCACCTCATACAGGTACTGATCGAGAATGTCCCTCTCGGGCTCGCTGGGAGCTATTCCCGCGACGGCCGATTTCCGGCGACGCTTTACTTCAGTCATTGGTGCACACCTCTTGGAACTACAGTGAAAGCCTATGCGAATGCAGCCCTATCACAGGCCAGCAATGCGAGCGGATGATGTTTGGTTCGACAGCCGTAAAACGCGAAGCCGGAAGCGTTCTTTTGTAATCGAAAAAATCTGGCTGACGAAGCGCTGCAAGATACTGGCCGTTGGAGATATTGCCATAGCAAATTTCTTGACTTCGATACTACCCTTGGATATCCTTCGCGGTTCCTGTCGGGCGTGAATTAGCGCTGCGGGAAATGCCGGGGGTGTAGCTCAGTTGGGAGAGCGCTTGAATGGCATTCAAGAGGTCAGGGGTTCGATTCCCCTCACCTCCATGGCTTCGTGGTAAACG
>C688J18823_10000819_pt1 | contig 18556 bp, 23 predicted proteins | sample HopSoiMetagenom1_FD_18823 | JGI IMG/M metagenome (IMG submission 18823) | reverse complement strand
GCGTATGAGCGGATCAGTGGCGAAACGTTCGACGCCTATCGCATCCGGTCGGAGTGATGGCGTGACGGCGTACACGTTCGACGTGCTGGTATCGCTCAAGGCCGGGCTCCTCGACCCACAGGGCAAGGCGGTGGAGGGGTCGTTGCCGGCGATGGGCTTCGACCACGTCGCGAACGTACGAGTCGGCAAGCACATCAAGCTCACCGTCGAAGCGGCGGACGAGGCGGCGGCCACAGCGCAGGTTCGCGAGATGGCGACGAGGGTGCTGTCCAACCCGGTGATCGAGGACTACGAGGTCCTCGCGGTGTCGGCGACGTGACGCGCGTACCGCGGATCGGCGTCGTGACGTTCCCCGGATCGCTCGACGACGCCGATGCGCGCCGGGCGATCGATGCGATGGGCGGCCAGGCCGTCGCGCTTTGGCACGCGGACCACGACCTCCGCGACGTCGATGCCGTGGTTCTGCCCGGCGGCTTCAGCTACGGGGACTATCTTCGGGCCGGCGCGATCGCTGCGCGCGCGCCCATCATGAGCGAGGTCCGCGACTTCGCCGATCGCGGCGCGCCGGTCCTCGGCATCTGCAACGGATTCCAGGTTCTCTGTGAGGCGGGGCTTCTCGCGGGAGCGCTCGTTCGGAACGCCTCGTTGCGGTTCGTATGCGCGGACGTCTGGCTCCGGGTCGAGACCGCGCAGACCTGCGTCACGCGCGACCTCACCCCGGGCGAGCTCGTGCAGATCCCGGTCAAGCACGGCGAAGGGCGCTGGGTCGCGACTCCGGAGCAGTTGGATCGGGTCGAGGGCGAGGGGCTCGTCGTGTTCCGCTACAGCGGCCGCGACGGGGTACTGTCCGAGGCCGCGAACCCGAACGGCGCGACGAACCACATCGCGGGTGTGCGCAACGACCGCGGCAACGTCGTCGGCCTGATGCCGCACCCCGAGCACGCCGTCGACCCGGACGTCGGGCCGACCGGGGGACAGCCCTTGCTGGCGTCGCTGCTCGAAACCGCGCTGGCTGGGGTGCGTGCGTGACCGAACCGCTCCACCGGCAGCTCGGCCTCCGCGACGACGAGCACGACCGGATCGTCGCGACGCTCGGACGTGAGCCGAACCGTGCGGAACTCGCGATGTATTCGGTGATGTGGTCGGAGCACTGTTCGTACAAGTCCTCGAAGATCCACCTCAAGACGCTGCCGACCGAGGGCGAGGCGGTCCTGGTCGGACCGGGTCAGGACGCCGGCGCGATCGACGCCGGCGACGGCGACGCGATCGTCTTCAAGATCGAGTCGCACTCGCACCCGAGCGCGATAGAGCCGTACCAGGGTGCGGCGACCGGCGTCGGCGGCATCGTCCGCGACATCGTCTCGATGGGCGCGCGACCCGTCGCGCTGCTCGACCCGTTGATGTTCGGGCCGCTCACCGACGCGCGCAACCGCTGGCTCTTCGAAGGGGTCGTCGCCGGGATCGGCGGATACGGCAACTGCATCGGCGTCCCGACGGTCGGCGGCGAGATCCGGTTCGCCGAGACGCACGCGTCGAACCCGTGCGTGAACGTGATGTGCGTGGGGTTCGCGAAGGCCGACGCGCTCGTCACATCGCAGTCGTTGGTGCCGCACGCCGGCTCCGTGATGGTGCTGTACGGTGCCGCGACCGGACGCGACGGGATCGGTGGCGTATCGGTGCTTGCCAGCGCCACGCTCGAGGAAGGCGCGGAGGCATCGAGGCCCTCCGTCCAGATCGGCGACCCGTTCGCCGAGAAACTGCTGATCGAAGCGTCGCTCGAGCTGATCGGCGGCGGGTTGCTCGAGGGCCTGCAAGACCTCGGCGGCGCCGGCATCACGTGTGCGCTCAGCGAATCGGCGGTGCGCGCCGGCCTCGGCGCCGACGTGAACCTTGACGCGGTGCCGTTGCGTGCCGCGGACATGGAGCCGTTCGAGATCCTGACGAGCGAGTCCCAGGAGCGGATGCTCGCCATCGTGCACCCCTCGAACCTCGACGCGGTGCTTGCGGTGTGCGCGCGCTGGGGGCTGCAGACCGCGGTGGTGGCGACGCTCGTCGATGGGGGCACGCTGACGATCCGTCACCGAGGGGACGTCGCCGCGGAGGTGACCGCTCGGTCGCTCGTCGACGACGGCCCGGAGTACGACCGCCCGCGAGCCGCTCCGGCACGGACGGACCCGCTCGACCCAGCGCTGACGCCGTTCGACGGCGACCTCACCGAGGCGCTTCGGACGGTGCTCGCTGCGCCCGACATCGCGTCGAAACACTGGGTATGGCGGCAGTACGACCGCCTCGTGCAGGGCAACACCGTCGCCGGTCCCGGATCCGATGCCGCCGTGATCCGCATGCCCGGCACGCTGAAGGGCGCGGTCGTCTCGAGCGACGGCAAAGGACGCTTCGGCCGGCTCGATCCGTATCTCGGCGCGGTGCACGCGGTCGCCGAGGCGGGACGAAACGTAGCCGTCACGGGTGCGCGGCCCGTCGCGATCACGAACTGCTTGAACTTCGGCAACCCCGAGCGGCCAGAGGTGATGTGGCAGTTCGTGGAGTCGATCCGTGGGATCCGGGACGCGTGCGAGGCGCTCGGAACGCCGGTGACGGGCGGGAACGTCAGCTTCTACAACGAGAGCGGTGACAGCGCGATCGATCCGACGCCGGTGATCGGGATGCTCGGTCTCCTGCCGACCACCGACTCCGCGTGCCGAGCGCGTTCCCGTCGCCCGGCCTCGCGGTCTACCTCCTCGGCGAGACCGCTGCCGAGCTCGGGGGTTCCGAGTTCGCCGAGACGGTGCTCGGTGAACTCGGTGCGATGCCGCCGGCCCTCGACCTGACGAGAGAGCGTGCGCTGTTCGACCTGCTGGTTGCGGCCGCCGCAGAGACGGTTCTGGCGAGCGCGCACGACTGCGGCGACGGCGGCCTGGCGGTCACCCTCGCCGAGTGCGCGATCGGGCACGGGCATGGGTTCGCCGTGTCGCTGCCGACCGACCTGCCGAACCACGTGGCGTTGTTCAGCGAGTCGGCCTCGCGGGCGGTGGTCTCGGTGTCGCCGGTCGACGAAGACCGGTTCCGCGAACTCGCCGCCGCGCATCACGTGCCCGCGGCGCGGATCGGCGAGACCGGTGGACCGCGCGCGCTCATCGACGGCGCGATCGATGTGCCGGTGACTGTGCTCACGGAGATCTGGGAACACGCGATCCCTCGGTTGCTCGGCGAGGCGATGTGACGAAGCTCCGGGCCGTCACCTTCGATTACTGGCACACGTTGGTGGCGGAACATCCGGGCACGTTGCGCCGGATGCAGCTGGAACGGTGGGACCGTCTGCTCGCGCGGGCCGGTCAACGGCGCGACGGCTCGGACATCGAGGCTGCGTTCGCCAAGAACTGGCAGCGCTTCGAGGAGCACTGGTGGACGAACACCGGCTCATACACGCCGACCGACGCCGTAACGTTCATCACCCAGGAGCTGTCGGTAGAAGCGACCGACGACCTCAGGACCGACTTGATCGATTCTTACCGAGAGGTGGGCGAGACCGCCGAGCTCGAGGTGGCGCCGGGCCTTGCGGATTGCCTCCGGACGCTTCGCGACGCCGGCGTGCGCCTCGGCATCGTGTGCGACGTCGGGCTGACCTCGTCTCCCACCCTGCGTGATCGCCTCGGGCGCCTCGGGGTGCTCGAAGCCTTCGATGCGTGGTCGTTCAGCGATGAGACCGATGTCTTCAAGCCGGCGCCCGAGGCGTTCTTGGCGGCCCTTGATCCCCTGGGCGTCGATCCTCGTGACGCCGCGCACATCGGCGACAACGAGCGCACCGACATCACTGGCGCCAACGCCCTCGGGATGGTCTCGGTCCGGTATGAGGGGCTGTTGCGCGTGACCGGGCTGCTCGAGAGCTTGCGCTTCGAGGACCTCGCCGATCATGTCATCGATGATCTGGCGCAGCTTCCGCAGGTTCTCAACATCGCGTGATCCATCTCACAGGAGCGGCCCCTCCGGCGTTGTTCCGGGTGTGGTTGCATCCCTTTCGATGGGTATCCCGGCGCCGCCGCCGTTCGAGCGGTTCCTCGACGCGCAGGGGCCGACGGTGATGCGATTCCTCGTGGCCGCCGTCGGTCCGGAGCACGCCGACGACGCGTACCAGGAGACGTTCTTGTCGGCGCTGCGTGCGTACCCGAGGGTTCGCGACGACGGACGGCTCGACCGGTGGATCCTGCGGATCGCATCGCGAACCGCGATCGATCACCATCGGGCGCGAGCCCGTCGGCCGGAGCCTCGAGCGGCGGTTCCGGACCGGCCGCTCGTGGAGCAGGAGCCGTCCGACGGCGCGGTGCTCGCCGCCGTCGCGGCGCTCCCGCCGAAGCAACGCGCCGCGGTGGCGCTCCGCCATCTGCTCGACCGTCCGTATCCCGAGATCGCCGAGATCCTCGGGTGTTCCGAAGAGGCCGCGCGGGCCAACGTGCGCGCCGGTCTCACGACCCTCCGGGAGCGTGTCTCGTGAACAGCACAGAACTGCGAACGATGGTCACGGTCGCCGAAGCGCGGGCTCGCGCCCGCCGCGCCGATGACCTTGTGCGCGAGGCCGCCGACCGCGCCGGCCTGATCGACGTCGCCATCGGGGTGGTCGACTCGCCGCTCGGTGAGCTGTTCGTGGCGGTGACGCGGAAGGGTGTGGCGTGTGTCGGGTTCGACGACCAGGATCGTGCCGCGCTCGAGGACCGCTTCGCGGACGGCTTGTCGCCGCGCGTGGTGATGTCGTCGCGCGCCACCGACGACGTTCGCAAGCAGCTCGACGAGTACTTCGGTGGCGCGCGCCGCGACTTCGACCTCGCCGTGGACCATCGGCTGATGTCGCCGTTCGTCCGCAAGGTCATGGCCGAGACGGCCAAGGTTCCGTACGGAGAGGTCTCGACCTACGGTCGGCTCGCCACCCGCCTCCGCCATCCTGAGGCGGCGCGCGCGGTCGGGGCGGCCCTCGGGTCGAATCCGATCCCGATCGTTCTGCCGTGCCACCGGATCATCGGCGCCTCGGGCAAGCTCGTCGGCTACGCCGGTGGCCTGCAGCGCAAGGAGTTCCTTCTTCGTCTCGAAGGCGACCCCACGCTGTTCCCCGGTTGACCCGCGTGACCTCGGGCGCCGTGTGATGGACCGCACATGACTTGCCGTGCACCGGTGCCAACATCTTTCGGTGACCTACACCGCGCCATATATGGCGTATGGCATGCTCCCGACCATGGAGAAGACGACCGTGTACTTCGATGCCGAGGTCGCGCGCGGCCTGCGGGCCTTGTCCCGTTCGACCGGCCGCCCGCAGGCGCAGTTGATCCGCGAGGCGCTCAGGACGTACTTGGCGGCGACACCGCGCGGTGAGGTGCCCGGCTGGGTCGGCTCGTGGAAGAACGGGCCGGTCACCGACGCCGCTGATCTACGCCGCGCGCCGGTGAGCGCGTGATCACCCTCGACACATCCGCGGTTGTCGCGCTCGTCAACCGCTCCGACGTTCGCCACGGCGACGCGGCACGCGCGCTCGGCGACCACGGTGGGCCGACCGTGGTTCCCGTCGCCATCTTGGCCGAGATCGCCCACGTGTTGAACCATCGGCTCGGCTCGATCGCCATGATCGGGTTCCTCCGAGGGCTCGAGCAGGGCGAATCGCTGTTGGATTGCGGCGACGCCGACGTGCCGCGGATCCGTGAGCTGATGGCGCGCTTCACCGACCCCCCGCTCGGATTCACCGACGCCGCGGTGGTCGCGTGCGCGGAGCGCAACGGGGGACACGTGCTCACCTTCGACCGGACCGCGCTCGAAGCGGTCGCTCGCGAGACTCCGGTCAGCCTCGTACCCTGAGGCACCGTGAGCGAGCGCGCTTCGATCGCCGAGCACCGCCATCGCACAAGGGCCGTGCACGCGGCGTTGCTCATCGGCCTTCTCGCTGCGCTCGCGGCGTGCACCGCGTCCGGAAACTCCTCCAGCGAACAGCTTCCGATCGGGCCAAAGCCGTCCATCACGGTGCTGCTGCGCGTGGGCGCCGACGACGGTACGACGGTCCAGCTGCTCGGCACGGGAACCGACCAGGCGGCGCTCGACGCCGCCGCCGGCTCGGTCGCGCACCTGGCGTTCCCGAACGCGCAGGCCGGAGCACCACTGCCGCCCAGCTCCACCGACCCAGCTGACCGTCGCGACCGTCCCGGTGCAGCTCCCCGCCGATGCCATGACGTTCGACCTGAACAGCGAGGCGATGTCAACAGCGCTGCAGAGCATCCACCCGAAAGCGCTCGGCGTCTGGGTCTGCACCGACGACCGCCGGAGCCTGACGGTCGACAGCTCCGCTCCCGGCGCGGTCTCGAGCGACGTCGGCACGGGGCAATGCCAGGTGGCGGGCTCGACGCTCGCGCGCGACGGCGTGACGTGGACGGCCAACGTCTCGGTCGGCGCGGTCGAACCCCCCTCCAAGCTGCCGTTCGTGATCGGGGCCGCGATCGTCGTGATACTCATCGCGATCGCCGTCTGGCTCATCCGCGCGCGGCGGACCGAGCAACCGGTGGAGACGCCGCCGCTGCCGCCGGCCCCGCCGGTACACTGAACGCCTCGATGGGTTCAGAGTCCCCCAAGGAAGAGTGCGGCCTGTTCGCCGTGTGGGCGCCGGGGGACGACGTCGCCCGGCTCACGTACTTCGGCTTGTTCGCGCAGCAGCATCGCGGGCAGGAGTCGGCCGGGATCGCCGTTTCCGACGGCAGCAACATCCTCGTCTACAAGGATCTCGGGCTCGTCAGCCAGGTGTTCAACGAGGCGACGCTCACCACCCTGCACGGTGATCTCGCCGTCGGTCACACCAGGTACTCCACCACTGGGTCGACGACCTGGGAGAACGCCCAGCCGGTGTTCAAGACCGACGGTATGCGCTCGGTCGCGCTCGGCCACAACGGCAACCTCGTGAACACGCGAGAGCTCGCCGCGATGGTGGGGGTCGGCTCCGCGAGCACCGACAGCGACCTCGTGACCACGCTGATCGCGGCGGAGGAACCGAACACGCAGGGCCTCGACGAGGCAGCGATGCGCGTGATGCCGATGCTCCACGGCGCCTTCTGCTTCGTGTTCATGGACGAGCGCAGCATCTACGCGGCGCGCGATCCCTTCGGTGTTCGGCCGCTGTCGATCGGCCGCCTGCCCAACGGGTTCGTCATCGCCTCCGAGAGCTGTGCGCTCGACATCGTGGGCGCCACCTGGGTGCGCGACGTGGAACCGGGCGAGATCGTTCGCGTGGACGACCGCGGGCTCCACTCGATGCGCTTCGCTCCCAGCCCCCGAACGGCTCGCTGCATCTTCGAGTACGTGTATCTCGCTCGGCCGGACTCACGGATGGACGGGATCACGGTCCACGAGGCGCGCGTCGCGATGGGCCGCCGTCTCGCGGAGGAGCACACCGTCGACGCGGACCTCGTGATCGCCGTCCCGACGACGGGTCATTCCGCGGCACAGGGCTACAGCCAAGTCTCGGGCATCCCGTACGGCGATGGCATCTACAAGAACGCGTACGTGGGTCGCACGTTCATCCAGCCGTCGCAGTCGCTCCGCGATCGCGGGGTGAAGCTCAAGCTCAACCCGCTGCCGGACTCGATCCGGGGCAAGCGGCTCGCGGTGATCGACGACTCGATCGTGCGTGGCACGACGACCAAGCAGGTCGTGTCGATGCTTCGCGACGCCGGCGCGACCGAGGTGCACATGCTCGTCACGTGCCCGCCGTTGCAGTGGCCGTGCTTCTACGGGATCGACATGCCGACGCGGCAGGAGCTGATCGCAGCAGACCTCACCGTCGAACAGATCCGCTCCTACGTCGGCGCGGACTCGCTCGGGTACCTGTCGCTCGACGGGATGGTCCAGGCGGCGGGCGGCGAGAAGGACTCGTTCTGTCGCGCGTGCTTCGACGGCGAGTATCCGATCGAGATTCCCGAAGGAGCCGGCAAGTTCGTGCTGGAGGACCAGCTCCAGCTTCCGACAGGGTGAGCGACGCGTACCGCGCCGCCGGCGTCGACACCGAAGCCGCGGCGAAGGCCGTTTCGCTGATCGCCGATCTCGCCGCAGGAACGCGACGTCCGGAGGTCGCCGACGTCGTCGGTGGGTTCGCAGGCCTGTTCTCGATCGGTCAGGGGAGGCTGCTCGCTGCAGCGACCGACGGCGTGGGCACCAAGCTCGAGATCGCACGCGCCACCGGCCGGCGCTCGACCGTCGGGATCGATCTCGTCGCGATGTGTGCCGACGATGTGGTGTGCACCGGCGCGGAGCCGTTGTTCTTCCTCGATTACATCGCGGTCGGACGTGTGGTGCCCGAGCACGTGGCCGACCTCGTGCAAGGGGTCGCCGAGGGGTGCCGGCGCGCCGGATGCGCGCTTGTCGGCGGGGAGACGGCGGAGCATCCGGGCGTGATGCCCGACGACCAGTTCGACCTTGCGGGGTTCTGTGTCGGCGTGGTCGACGAAACGGACGTGCTTGGGGCCGGTCGCGTCCGCGAGGGTGACGTCTTGATCGGACTCGAGTCCAGCGGACTGCATGCGAACGGCTACTCGTTGGTCCGTCGAGTTCTGCTCGACGGACGTTCGCTCGACGATCCGGTGCCGGAGCTCGGGAGGTCGCTCGCGGACGAGCTCCTGGAACCCTGCGCGATCCACGCGCCGGAGGTGCTCGCGATACATCGTGAGGGGGGGCTGCACGCCGCCGCGCACATCACCGGCGGCGGGATCGTCGAGAACCTACCGAGGATCCTGCCCGACGGCCTCGGCGCGACGCTTGAACGAGGCAGCTGGACCGAGCATCCGATCTTCGGGCTGATGCAGCGAGAGGCCGGTCTCACCGACGAAGACCTCTTCGTGACGTTCAACATGGGTCTGGGAATGGTGCTCGCGGTCGCCCCCGAGGACGCCGAGGCGGCCGCCGCGCACGGTCCCGTCGTTGGCCGCATCGACCTCGGCTCGGGTGTGACGATCCGGTAATAACCTGCGCCCCTCGCGCTCGGCAGATGGGTTGGTTACGCGCGATCTTGGGTAGTGGCGTACTGTTCCGACAAACCGACCGAGCCCGGTCGGGCGACCGAGCGGAGAGGACCGGTGATGCACCCGCCTCCTCGAACGGATCAGGGCTCGGCACCTAGGAGGGGTGCGATGGCGACCGAGGAACGGACGCTGGTTCGTGGGCAGAGCTACAGGATGCTCACGATCCCCCGCTTCGCAGGGATGACTCTGGGCGATGCCGCCGTGCTCGGGATGCAACGGCTCGAGGACGAAGGATGCCGCCGCGTGATGTTCGACCGGTCCTCCGTCAGCGACGACGACTGGTACGGGCCCGCCGGCGGCGGCGACTGGCACCTGGGCTACGTGGTCATCCCGCCCACGCCCGCGTAACGACGACGCGTCTCACCCGCCCTGACTAGGCGCGACTCACCCGGCGACCCCGGACCCTCGCCGGAGGACGTCACCGCCGATCGGTGAGGTGGAGCCGTTGGGCGCATGAACGTCCGGGCCTCAACAGCCGTAGCTACGGACATGGCTTCGAACGGACTCCCCACCGTCCTCGTCGTGGACGACGAGCCCCAGGTCGTCTGGGTGATCGAGTTCAGTCTGCAGGGAGAGGGGTACGAGACCCTCACCGCCCACGACGGCTTCGAGGCGATGGATCAGATCGAACGCCACCACCCCGATCTCATGGTGTTGGATGTCATGATGCCGCGGATGGACGGGTGGTCTGTGCTCGAGGAGCTCGAGAAGCTTCCGGTCCAGGACCGGCCGCGCGTCGTGATGGTGACCGCGCTCGCCTCGGCAGTGGACCGCGAGCGGGCCGAGCGGCTCGGCGCGTCGGCGTTCGTTCCGAAGCCCTTCGATATGGACGACCTCGTCGGTGTCCTGCAGGGCCTCGAGCTCCGCGTCTGATCCGCTGCTAGCGTCGCCCGGTGTTGACCGAGGATGACGTTCGACGTTGCTCGGGACCGCGCAACCGCTCCACCGGATGTTCCTCAACGATGAGTTCGACGTTTGGGCTATCGGCCAGGATGCGGTCGCGAAGTTCGCGCGAACCGACATCGACGCCGCGAAGATCCCATCCGTGGACGGCGCTGCGGCTCGGGCGCTGGGCGCCGGCGAGCGAACACTATCGTTCGATGTGCCCCAGCTGACCGACGCGGCGCTCGCTCGGACGGCCGAGATCGCCGGCGATGCCGTCGAGCGGTTCATCTCGACGCCGCCGCCTGAGCCGTCGGTCGCCGAACGCTCTGCCATACCGACATCAAGGGCGAGCACATCTTCGTGGACGAGGACCATCGCCGGGTGACGGCGATCATCGACTGGGCGGACGCCGAGGTCTGCGATCCCGCGAAGGACTACGCGGGTCTCGTCGGGTGGCTCGGGCCTTCGTTCGCGAGGGCGTGCGCCGAAGCGAGCGGCGAGGACGATCCGACGCTCGGCGACCGCGCGATCTGGCTGAACCGCGCAGGCATCCTCCGGTATTGGGATGACGTGGTCGCCGGTCGCGAGCGAGCGCCGATCCCGTTGATCACCGAGCAGCTGCGGACAGCGCTCAGTGACTGAAGCGCTGGTGCTCCGACGGAACGACGGTCGTTCCGACGGCGCGGAGCGTCAGGACCGGCTCGTCGAGGAACTCGGCGGCCGAGTCGCTGATGTCGATCCGGGCCGCGCCGATCTTGTGGATCTCGAACTCGCACGTCCGCGATGTGTTGCCCGCCCTGACGATCGCGCCTCGGGCCTCGATCCAGTCGCCCGCGTACAGCGGCGCGAGGAACTCCACCGACTCGTACGCCCGGAACAGGCCCTCGTCGCCGTCGTATTTCATCGCCAGCTCCGTGATGAGGTCGCCGACGATCTTGAGCTGGGTCGCGCCGGCCACCAGGTTGCCGCCGTAGTGAGCGTCCTCCTGACCGAGTCGCAGCCGGATCAGCGCGCTGGGAAGCTCGCTCACTCCGGGATCACCTTTCCATGTCGGACACCGCGCGCCGGCACGCGCGCCTCAGTGCCATCCTTCTTGCGAACGAAGTAGGTTTCGGCGGCCTCGTCCCACCGTTCGAAGACGCCGACCGCCTCGCTCGTGAACCCGTTCGGCAGGTCGAACTGGAACGTCACGCGCTTGCCGATGTCGTGGGGCGTGACGAGATTGGGCATAGGTCGGGAAGCGTACTAGAGGGCTCGCACCGCCTCGACGGCCAGCAAGAACAGCGACCAACGGAAGTCGTCGCGGTCCTTGAGCTTGAATCCGCTCCACTCCGCGCCCGACAGGTCGTCCGATGTCGTCAGCAGCTGCGCGATCGGCACGCCGCGGAACCGCGCGATCGCGAACAGCGCCGAGGCTTCCATCTCGACGGCCAGGCAGCCTTCCGCAACCCGGCGGTCGAGCTTGGCGCGCGTCTCGCGGTAGAAGCCGTCGGTGGTCCAGGTACCGCCCGTCTCGAACGCAACGTCGTGGCGTGTGAGGGCGGCGAGCAACGTCTCGAGCGCCTCTGGCGTCGGCTCCATCGATCGCCCGGGCGGTTGGTAGTGGTAGCTCGTCCCTTCGTCACGGATCGCGAACGTCGGCACGATCACGTGCCCGATCGAGCGGGGCGCGAGTCCGCCGGCCGTCCCGACTGCCATGAACCGTTCGCACCCGTGGGCGATGGACTCCTCGAAGAAGCCGCCCGCGAGCGCGGCGCCGACCCCTGGATGAAACACTGCAACGCGTTCTCCACCGGCGTCGAAGCCGAACACCGGATGGATGCCGTGGGCGGCCTGGAGCTCGAACAGCACGGGCGCGCCCTCTGCCCGGAGCCTGTCGATCACCTGGCTGAAGAAGCACAACACCGCGCGCATCGGCGGATGCTCTCCGCGAAGCACGACATGCTTCGGTTCGAAGACCGCGTTCGGATCTGGGTCGAACTCCAGGATCGGCGGGAGACCGTCGGCCACGGGCGCCGCTACCCGAGCTTGGCGATGGCGTCAGCCGCGGGAGCGGGATAGGCGTCGGGGTGCGCCGCCCAGGCCAGGATCTCGAGCCCGTCGACGAGTCTCGGGCCGGGCCGCGAGAAGTACGAGGTGGCGTCGACCGCATAGACGTTGCCGTTGCGCACCGCCGGCGTATCGGCGAACTCCGGCTGGCCGAGGAACGTGCGCGATTCCTCTTCGGCTTCCTCCAGGTAGTACCCGCACGGCATGAAGACGATGACCTCGGGCATCGCGTCGCGCACCTCGTGCCAGGCGGTCTCGCGGCTCGGCTGGCCGTCCTCCGCGAGCACCGGCGTTCCGCCCACCGCCGTGATCATGCCGGGGACCCAATGGCCGGCCGAGAACGGCGGGTCGGACCATTCGAGCGCGAAGACACCGATCGTCGGCAGTCGCTTCGCTTTCTCCTTCACGATCGCCACGCGCTGTTGCAAGGTGCCGACCAGCTCGGCGCCCTTGTCTTCGCGGCCGAGCATCTTCGCGACGACGCCGATCGTGGTGATCACCTCGTCCAGCGTGTTCGGGTCGAGCGAAACCACCTTCGCGTCGGGGAGGCCGATCTTGTCCAGCGCCTGTTGCACCTGACCGCTCGGCACGGCACAGACCCTGCAGAGGTCTTGCGTGAGCAGCACGTCGGGCTGCGTCCGACGGAGGAGATCGACGTCGAGCTGGTAGATCGGCTCGCCAACGCCGACCTTATCTCGGACGGCGTTGTCGATCTCCCGCGGCGTCTGGAGGTGTCCTGGCGACAGGGCGCTTCGGCTGATGACCGGCTTCGTGACGGCGGCCGGTGGATAGTCGCACTCGTCGGTGACGCCCACGAGGTCGTCTCCCAGCCCGAGGGCGTACACGATCTCGGTTGCGGACGGCAGCAGCGACGCGATCTTCACCGAGGCAGTCCTCCCAGCCGTTCGGGCGACTCTAACAGCGCGACGAGATCGGTCAGGGCCCGTCCGGCGGTCGCCCCGTCGAGCACGCGGTGGTCGAACGTCATCGAGAAGGTGGCGGCGGGGCGCGCGACGACGTCGTCGCCGACGACGAGCGCGCGCGGTTGGATCACGCCGAGCGCGATCGTGACGCTGGTGTTCGGCGACAGGATCGGCGTGCCCGCTTCGGAGTCGTACGAGCCAGTGTTGCTGACGGCGATCGTCGCAGTTGCGACCTTCTCCTCGAACGCGAGAGAGCCGTTGCGAGCAGCCGTCGCGAGGCGGTCGATCTCTGCTGCGATATCGCCGATCCCGCGCCGGCCCGCGTCCTGCAGAATGGGCACCATCAGCCCGCGCTCGGTGTCGACGGCGAGCCCCACGTTCACCGCATCGCGGAACTCGATCATGTCTTCGAGCCACATCGCGTTGAGCAACGGGTGATCGCGGGCGACCGCGGCGAGCGCCGCGACGACGATCGGGAGAGGCGAAACGCCCAACTCGCGGCGGGCGCGCTCGAGTTCGGTGCAATCGACGGTCCGGAACGTCGTGACCTGCGGGATCTGGATCTGGCTCGTCAGCGTCGCCGCGATCGCGTGCCGGACCTCGCCGACGGGTTCGAGCCGGGAGCCGACATCTTGGTGGACCGCGACGGCGACGACGCCGTCACGATCCGGCCGGCCGATGTGCTCGGCGACGCGTCTGACGTCGTCCTCAGTGATCCGGCCGTCCGGGCCCGTGCCGTTGACGGTTCCGATGTCGATCCCGAGGTCCTTCGCACGCTTGCGAACCGGCGGGGTCGCCTTGACCGGAACGTCGCGCCGTTCCCCGATCCGGACCGCCGCCGAGATCGTGGCCGTGCGCGGTTCGGTGTCGTCAGTTTCCGGCAGCGGAGCGGGGACCGCGTCCACGTCGAACGTCGTCAGTGGCGCGCCGACGGGGACGTCGGTATCGACGTCGCCGTGCAGGACGACGATGCGCCCGGCGAACGGCGACGGGATCTCCACGGCCGCCTTCGCGGTCTCGACCTCGACGAGTGGCTGGTTCAGGGCGACGTCCTCGCCCTCCGCCACGAGCCACGCAACGATCCGGCCTTCCTCGAGGCCCTCGCCGAGGTCCGGCATGTGGAACACGCGCTCCATCAGTACGCGACCGTTTCCTTCGCGACGGCGACGATACGGTCGACGCTCGGCAGGTACCCGTCCTCGAGGGACGCCGGCGGGTAGGGCGTGTCCCAACCGGTCACGCGTGCGATCGGTGCGGCGAGCGAATCGAACGCGAGCTCCATCGTGCGCGCGGCGACCTCGGCGCCGAAGCCGGCATGGCGCGGGGCCTCGTGGACGACCACGACGCGGCCGGTCTCCTCGGCAGACCGGCGAAGGAGCTCGTCGTCGAGCGGAGACAGCGACCGGAGATCGACGACACGGGCTTCCACGCCGACGTCCGCGAGCTGCTCCGCGGCCGCGGCGACCCTCGCCACCATCGACCCGTAGGCAACCAGTGTGACGTCGTCGCCGTCGCGAAGCACGCGGCCGGATCCGATCCCCGGCGCATCGGCGTCGAGCTCGCCCGCTTCCTTCGCCCAATAGCGCGCCTTGGGCTCGAGGACCACCACCGGATCGGGATCCGCGATCGCGTGACGCAGCAGCGCATACCCGTCCAGCGCGCTCGACGGCACGACGACCTTGAGGCCCGCCGTGTGCGCGTAATACACCTCGGGGCTCTCGCCGTGGTGCTCCTTGCCCTTGATCCCGCCGAAGGAGGGGATGCGGATCGTGATCGGCATGTCGACGCGGCCGCGCGTGCGCATCCGCATCTTCGCCACGTGGTCGACGACCTGCTCGAACGCGGGATACGAGAACGCGTCGAACTGCAGTTCCACGACCGGACGCCAGCCGGCGAACGCCAGTCCGACCGCGGCCCCCACGATCACGGACTCGCTGATCGGCGTGTCGAACACTCGCCGGTCGCCGTGCGCGGCCTGGAGGCCGTCTGTGACGCGGAACACCCCGCCGCTCACGCCGACGTCTTCCCCGAAGACAAGCACGCGTTCGTCCTCGGCGAGCGCGTCGCGCAACGCCTGGTTCAACGCGCGGCTCAGGGTCCACTCGGTCACCCGAGCGCCTCCGCGCGCATCCGCTCGAACGTCGTGGGCGGGTCGGCGAACACCCAGTCGAAGCCCCACTCAGCCGGCGGCGGCGGCGTCGCAACGACGCCTTCGCGAACCGTGAGGGCGAAGCGCTCCGCCTCCCTGTCGCAGTCCGCGATGAACGTGTCGTCCGCGTGACCTGCCCCGGCCAACCAGGTGCGGAACCGTGGGATAGGGTCGAACGCCCGTGCCGCCTCCACGTCCGGATCGGCGCGGTACCGCCGCGCATCATCAGCGGTTGAATGCGCGCCGATCCGGTACGTCAGCGCTTCGATCAGCGTGGGGCCTTCACCCGCGCGGGCCCGGTCGACCGCCTCGCGGGTGACCGCGAACACCGCCAAGACGTCGTTCCCGTCGACCCGGACGCCCCTGAACCCGTAGCCGTCGGCGCGGCGCCAGATCTCCCCGGCGGTTTGTGACGCGGTCGGCACGCTGATCGCCCAACCGTTGTTTTGGCAGAACAAGACCAGCGGCAGCCGCCGGACCCCGGCGAGGTTCGCGGCCTCGTGGAAGTCCCCTTCGCTGGTCGCGCCGTCCCCGAAGTAGGCGATGGTCACGTCCTCGGTGCCGTCGAGTTGGCGTCCGAGCGCGTATCCCGCTGCATGCGCGATCTGGGTCGCGATCGGGATGCAGATCGGCCCGAACCCGGTTGCGCGAGGATCGTACGGCCCGCCGTGCCATGTGCCGCGGTGGTACTGCAGGTACTGCACCGGATCGACGCCCCGGATCAGCGCGACGGGGAGTTCGCGGAACGTCGGCCACACGAAGTCGTTCGGGCCGAGCGCCCACGCCGAGCCGACCTGCGCGCCCTCCTGACCTTCGTGGCCCGGGTAGACGGTCAGCTCGCCCTGTCGCTGCAGCGCGATGCACTCGCGGTCGAGCCTGCGCGCCACGACCATCCACCGGTAGAGCTGTCGAAGCGCCGCAACATCGAGGTCGGCGGGCACCGGCCCGACCACCGAGCCGTCGGGGGCGACGATCTGCCGGGGTTCCGTGCCGCTCCAATGCGCGGGCGGCTGCGGCTGAGGTTCGGCCACCGCTGAAGCTCCTTGCGAGGGATGCCGAGAGGATACGTGACGGCACCCGTCGCTAAACTCGCACGATGGTCCCGAGCGCCTACCTCCGCGTCTTCCAGCCGCTCGATGGGTTCGAGCGCTCGGAACAGCTGCACTGGGAGCGGTGGCTGGTCACCGGGCGCGGGCAGGCCGGTCGTCCACGGTTCGCGGACCGGCCGACCGGTCAAGGCGTGGGGTTCCTCGCGCCGGGTGGACGCGAGGCCGCGGAGGTCCGCGCATTCGAGGGACGCACCTATCTGGCGCCGCACCGCACGCGGCTTCGCGTGCTCAACGCGATGGCCGAGGAGCCCGAGGAGTACCTCGCCGAGGTGTGGGACCTGATCCTGCCGGCGCGTGAAGCGCGCCGCGCCCGGCGTGAACTCGGCAAGCTCCGTCGCCGCGATCCGCACACCGTTCCGTTCGTTCGGCAGAGCGCGTGGCACGTGCCGCTGCGCTGGTTCGTGCTGTTCCGTCCGGAGGAGCGGTCCATCGCCGACGACGATCGGGGACGCCTCCGCTTGCGGTATCGCGCGCCCGTCCGGCGGGCGATGCGGCGCGTCGAGAACGTCCTTCCGACCCTCCGTCGCTCCGACCTTGCCCAGCTAGGCGAGCTGGTCGTCGAGTTGCACCAGTGGATCGCGACGTTCGATCCGCGGAGCGTGCTCGAGCTCGACTACGGCGAGCTCTCCGACCTGATGAGCTGGGATGAGATGGACGACGACCACAGCGCCGAGCAGATGCAGCGGGCTCTCGACGCGCTCGCCAAGCACGAGCCGGCGGAGTCGGCGGAGGCCTATCAGTCGGTGTTGGTCCGGTGGGCGGAGTTCCGCAGCCGCGAGCTGTTCAACTGACGCTCACGCCGTGAGCCGCACCAGCAACGCGTCCCACGCATCGAGGTAGGCGTCCACGTCCTCGTCGGTCGCGGGCACCGGCACGACCGGTCCCGCGCCGACGATCGCCTCCCAGACGCCGCGATTCGCGAGCCAGATCCGGATCAGCCGCACCAAGAAGTCGTTGGCCGAGGCGCGCCCCTCCGCGGCGTTGCGGATCGGTCCCGGCGAGAAGACGTACCCGGCGCGCGGCCCGAGGTGGGGGACGTGCCACGGGAGTCCGACCTTCTCGACGCTCGCGCGCATGCCGTCGGCGAGCGCAGAGCCCAGCCGCTGCGTGTGCTCATACGCGTCCGACGTCAGCACGTCAAGCATCGCCGCGCGCGCAGCAGCCATCGACAACGCGTTGCCGAACAACGTTCCGCCGATCGCGACCATGTCGAAGCGTTCACCGTCCGGCCCCTTCATCTGGGTGAGGAACATCGCGATGTCTTCGGTCGTTCCCCAGGCGCCGAACGGCACTCCCGCGGCGATCGACTTCCCGGCGCTCACGAAGTCCGGCTCGAGGTCCCACTTCGCGGTCAGCCCGCCGGGGCCGAACACCTGTGTGTGCGTCTCGTCGTAGGCGAGCAGCGTGCCCGTCGCGCGCGTCGCCGCGCGCAGCCCCGCGTGGAAGCCGTCGTCGGGCAAGACGAGCCCGTAGTTGTTGGTCATCGCGGGCTCGGTCATCACGACCGCCACATCACCGCGGGCGAGCGCGGTCTCGAGCGCGGGGAGGTCGTTGAACGGGACGATGACGACGTGCTCCGTCACGTCGGCGGGCAAGCCGTGCTCCTCGGGTACGAGCTCGCCGGCGTCGTCGACCTCGACCAACGCGTGGTCGAAGTGGCCGTGGTACTTCCCGTCGAACATCAGCACCTTGTCGCGCCCGGTCATCACGCGAGCGACGCGGATCACCTCGGTGTTCGCTTGCGAAGCCGACAGCGTGTACTGCCACTTCGGCAGGCGGTATCTGCGCGCGAGCTCTTCGGAGACGACGATCGCGTCCTCCGTCGGCAACAGGAACTGATTGCCGCGCGCCATGCGGTCGCCGACCGCCCGAACCACCGGCTCGGGCGCGTACCCGCAGAACATCGACATGTCGGCGATGTTGAAGTCGCTGTAGGTGAACCCGTCGACGTCGGTGAAGCGCGCGCCCGCGCCTGCGTCGACCCACATCGGGAGGTGGTGGTACGAGCCACGGTGCCAGGCCATCGGCACACCGTTCGGCATCGACGCCCACGCGCGGGTCCACAACTCTGCGGACCGCGGGCGGGCGGCGTGGAAGCGCTCGTCCTCCGCGTCCTTGAGCTCTTTGATCAGGTCGCGGTCGATCGCCGGGGTCAGCACGGCGGCCAGTGTAGGGGAGGGAAGGTCGTGGCCAGGGGCAGAATCGAACTGCCGACACCGCGGTTTTCAGCCGCGTGCTCTACCAACTGAGCTACCTGGCCGGGTGGTGCCGGCTCGGGTCTTGCGACCCTCGCGCGCCTGACGGGCTTCGATCCCGCGATCTCCGCCTTGACAGGGCGGTGAGGACGGCCGGACTCCTCTACAGGCGCGTGTGCAGTTGTCAGCGGCGCCGAGGCGCCGATGGTGC
>C688J18823_10000816_pt1 | contig 18598 bp, 44 predicted proteins | sample HopSoiMetagenom1_FD_18823 | JGI IMG/M metagenome (IMG submission 18823) | reverse complement strand
AGCTATTTCCATTTATTTCTCCTCGCATTTTGAAATTTTATTTATTCTATCTTCTAACATTTGTATTGTTTCTATACAGTGAGAGGTATCATATCTCCCGTTTATTGTCATATCATTAAAAGCTTGCCTATAGTAGCGAAGCTCTTCTTTGCATTTTTTAAGATCAAAACCTTCAATCCACTTAAGTTTTTCTGTATTCGTCATATTTAATCCTTACTCACAATCAACTATAAGTTTAATTAATTTGTCTGCAAATTTTTCATAAGCAGTATCCCCAGCAGCCAAAGCAGCATAAACATCATAAGCAGCATCAGCATCAGCAGCATAAGCAGCCCAAGCAGCATAAGCAGCCCAAGCAGCCCTAACAGCAGCCCTAACAGCGTTTTTATCGTTAGGATTATTTTTTAATATATGTAAAACACTATCAATAGCCTTTTTAACATCTGGAAACTCATCATGATTGAATTTATCGATAACAGATTCAACGACAAAAATTAAAAATGGAATTTTAATATTTTCTAAGTTAGAACCCAAATTAATTGATTTAGAAAACAATATAGGCCATTCTTTAGCCTTATCGTTTGGTAGTCCTTCAAAAATAGAATCTTGAAGTATCGCCATCCATTCAGGTATATTAAACTTTTCTTCATACAATTTATGATCATCTGAATGGATTGCGCACCCAATCGAACAACCTTTACCATCCTTCCAATAAACACCCTTGATTATTTCGTCCGCATCGTAATGTGCTTGCAGTTGCTTAATCAAATTTTCCTTTATCATTGGGTCATTATGATATGCTTGCATTTTAAATCTCCTCAAACGTCTGTTTTTCAATGTTAATGCGGGTGATTTTTTTTACTCTTGATACGCTTATACAATCTCCGATAAAACTATAAGTGTTTATACTAATTTCAAACATATTGGCTTCTGATATTCCTTGAAAATATCCGAAATATTCAATTACTTTACTGCCTTTTGAATCATTAGGCATTATTTCAATAATTAGCTTATCTCCAATGTTAAGCTTCCCAAAGTCAGGGCGCTTTTCTGGAATTTCATCTTTCACTTTAAAATAATCAAAACAATTATCGCAGGGATGTATTCTAAATATTGAATCTGAAGTTAAAAACTCAAAACCCAAAGGTTCATCGCACTCTTTGCACAATATTGTATATATCCACTCATCACTCATGATTTTTCTCCAGAAGTTTTGGGTTTTGGTAAATATTTCCGATTATTTCGCTATCTTTAAGATACGCACCTATGGATATGCTATATTCTTCTCCATTATTGCGCGCTCTAAAGGAATAAAGCCTAAATTCACCATATCTAAATTCAATAAAGTAAATATTTCCTTTTCCTACATCTACGATATCACCGTCAAATGCTTCTTTTTCATCTTTGTCTTTGAGGCCGGTGTATTGCATAACAATTGTTTCTTCATTAAATGGAATAAATACGCCACGCATGTCTGTACTTAAAGCCAATGGAGTAATTTTTTCTTTATCAATCATCTTTAGTTTTCTCCTTTAATTGTTCTATAACTATTCTTTCTATTTCAGAAGTTCCGCCGTATTCTATAAGCTTTTCAAGGACAATCTTACTGCAAAAATTATCAAGTTTTTTACTGCGATCATTCTTGATAATTGAAAGCGAAGAAAGAAATGCCACATCAAGACTTTGTAGTTTTTTATTTAAGTTTAAAATTGAATCATTGATACCTATGCTAATTGCGTCTAAAGCATCCCTTAATAATTCAGGGTATTCACTTAGCGATTGTTTTATCACAAAAGTCATTGCATTTCTTTTTTCATCCCTATCTGTAACTTTATCTTTCATTTAACTCACCTTATCCAAAATCTTAAACGCATGATCGAAAAGCCCTGATATTTTTCCTTGTTTTTTATTTGCACAATCATTGCAAGTATTATTTTGTTGAGAATGACGCTGAAAACAAGTATAAGCTTTGCTTTTCTTGCATGACATGCAGGTTTTTCTGGTTATTTTGTTTAGCATTTCGTCTCGTCTGGCTTTATGTCGAAATATCCATATCTTATTATTTCAATAAGAATTTGAAACTCTGATATAATGGCTTCTTTTGTCCATGGGAATTTTTCTTTATTATACGATTCAATTGCGTCTTTAAGTGAGTTTAGATATTTTTCTTTATCAATCACTTATCCTTCTCCCGCATAGCCATGATGGCGTTGTCGATGGCTTCTCTTAAATTATTACCAAAAAAATCATTGCAATAGCCATCACAGCAACCCCATTCTTTATTTTCATAAGGATATCTAAATATTTCAAAAAAATTTCTTTCAATAAAATCCAGCCTGTCTTTGTCGGTTATTTTCATGGTATTCTCGAAATAAAAAAAACAACTGCAGCTATACATATAAATCCTACGCAATATGCTAATGCTGTAGGCCAGTTAGCTATTTCCATTTATTTCTCCTCGTGGCAAATATCAAATTTATAAATCTCATTTGCTAATTTTTTGCACGTTTCCATTGCTTTATAAATATCTGCATATTGAATATTATCATGATCAACCAAGTACCATGAGCATACTCCTGTATTCATAGGATGTCCTTCTGGGGCTTGTACTCCGCATCTAATGGTATATTTGTTTTTTCTTACAATGAAACACTTATATCCTGTTTTTTCATCTATAAAATTATATTTTTGCTGTGAATCTTCGGAATATTCAGTTACCATCACTTCTCCTCGTACTTGACCATGGCTTGAGATATAATCATGTAACCATTATTATCGAAAGATATAGATGGAACGCCTAATGGGGTAAATCCTTGTTTTAATAAGTTCCTAACGGATAAATTAAGATGTTCATCGACGCTTTTTGGCATATATTCTGTTTCATCACCCTTAAATCTTATTTTTATTGTTGCTCCATTTTCGTGAGATTCTTGACTGCATACAGTCAAACAATAATCAACAATCTTTCTTTCAGTCATTTTCTCTCCGAACTTTCCAAATCTATCTAAATATTTAAAATAATGTAATGGAGCGCAAAATCCTTTGCATCTATCGCATTCACAATTATCATTGCATTCATTAATAATAAATATTTCTTGATCACACCATTTGCATTTATTCATATTTAATTCTCACTCACAATCAACTATAAGTTGAATTAATTTATCTGCAAATTTTTCATAAGCAGCCCAAGCAGCCAAAGCAGCATAAACATCATAAGCAGCAGCATCATCAGCAGAATCAGCAGCCCTAACAGCAGAATCAGCATAAGCAGCAGCCCTAACAGCAGAATCAACAGAATCAGCAGCCTCAGCAGAATCAGCATAAGCATCAGCAGCATAAGCAGCCCAAGCAGAATCAGCAGCCCTAGCAGCAGCCTCAGAAGTCCAAGAAAAATCAGCAGCCCAAGCAGCCCAAGCAGAATCAGCATCCCTAACAGCGTTTTTATCGTTAGGATTATTTTTTAATATATGTAAAACATTATCAATGGCCTTTTTAACATCTGGAAACTCATCATGATTGAATTTGTCGATAACAGATTCAACGACAAAAATTAAAAATGGAATTTTAATATTTTCTAAGTTAGAACCCAAATTAATTGATTTAGAAAACAATATAGGCCATTCTTTAGCCTTATCGTTTGGCAATCCTTCAAAAATAGAATCTTGAAGTTTCGCCAGCCATTCAGGTATATTGAACCTTTCTTCATACAACTTATGATCATCAGAATGGATTGCGCACCCAATCGAGCAACCTTTACCATCCTTCCAATAAACACCCTTGATTATTTCATCTGCATCGTAATGTGCTTGCAGTTGCTTAATCAAATTTTCCTTTATCATTGGGTCATTATGATATGCTTGCATTTTAAATCTCCTCAAACGTCTGTTTTTCAATGTTAATTCGGGTGATTTTTTTGCATTTTTCAAACTTAACGTAAAAATAATTGCTTTGATCGGATTTATACGACATCTGAAATTCATCGGAGGAAGAAATCTTCACAAAGAACCAAGCTTGTTTAAATCCATCAACATTTTCTATAATCACTAAATCACCATTTTTAAGCTTCCCAAAGTCAGGGCGCTTTTCTTGGATTGGTCGCCAGTGTGTTACATTGTTAATATAATCCCCAATTAAACCTTTAAATACAAAAACATCAGTATGTTTATGATTTACATGATAATTACTATTTTCAGAGCACCAATTTATTATAGTGAAAGTTGCATTCATAATTGATAATGGTTTTTCTGTTTTTATCTCAATTATATGTCCAATTTTAGGAAGATTATCTTCAATACTTATCCAATTATCGCTCATGATTTTTCTCCAACAGATCTGGATTTTCGTATATGTTGCCGATTATTGTAAAAAAATCACATCCCAATGTTATTCTTATTGAATTTTCATGATTCCAATGATTTTGTATTGCATAAAATGCGCACTCATTTTCTATAAAAGAAACAACCCAGTTTCTTTCATTGTTCCATTTTAAAATATCACCCTCATAAATTTCTTTCCCGTTTTTGTCTTTAAGGCCAGTGTATTGGCATATAACGTAATGACCAACGTCAAAGTAATCTATCTTATAAAATAAATTTCCTAGTGAATCAGCATTTATGCCCATTGGAGTGACAAATTCACTTTTTAAATTGCTCCAAACCTTAAATTTAAACTTTCTCACCTTATTTCCTCCAAATCCGTTTACATCTTATTTTCAATAGCAACAAAAGGCGTCATTTCGTTTACATCTTCGTGTCTAACAGTGGATGGTGCTCTTGGTTGGGCAAAAGTCCCGTACCGCGCGATCAATATTCCTGCGCCACAAAAAGCCGCACCCCCAAGCATCATTGAAACGCCCACAGCTATCTTAAAAAGTTTCTGAGGGTCATTTACGTATAACATTGTACCGATTAATGCTGTCCCGAAAGTTGCAAGACAGCATCCCCCAATACCCCACAGAAGAGTAGGCCCAAATTCTTCTGATTCAGATGATTCATGGTTATCATGTATAGTTTCATTCATGATTTTTATAATCCTCAACAATTCTCTCAACTTCTTTCACAGAATTCTCCTAGTTAAAAATAAACTGGTGGGTCAAGAAGGACTTGAACCTCCAACCAACGCATTATGAGTGCGCTGCTCTTACCAATTGAGCTACTGACCCTTTATCAACCCGTCACAAATTGTCACAAATTGTCACGCCTTTGACGCCCCGCGCGCCAGAATTTTCGAGAAAAATAACAAACTGCTTTAGATGTTTTTCACTTATCATTACTTGCTTACCTCTTGCGTAATAATGTCTGGATTTTCATAAACGTTTCCTATTATTTCAGGAGTAATTTTTGAGCAACCTATATTGCAAAAATTATACCAATGATAAAGAGGTGAAGGATTACTTTTATTCCACATGTCGCACGAAAATGCGCCGCCATTAAAAACGACAACTCCGATTAATCCATCTTCAAATTTTAAAATATCGCCTTCATAAATTTCTTTATTATTCTTATCTTGTAGTTCAATATATTGCATTACTGGCTCTGAGAGATTATATTGTTTATGTGGTTCGAATTCATAAGCAATATTGCATCCATTTTCATCATTTTTATGCGTGTAATACCAATTATGATCAAACAGAGCCTTATAGACCATTCTTTTCTTTTGTTTATCAAAGGTGCGAAACTTAAACTCTCTACTCTGCATCTTTATGCTCCTTAGATTCCTCGGCCTTTATTCTATGATAAATTTCTTCGCGATGGACAGAAACTTCTTTTGGCGCATTAATACCGCACCTAACTTGATTACCCTTGACACCCAACACTGTAATGGTCACGTCATCGCCAATAATTAAAGTTTCACCCACACGTCTCGTTAAAATAAGCATCGTGCTCCTCCTTTCCTAAGTTAAAAAATATATAAAATTTCACATGTAAAAATGGAGCCCCCGATAATTAAGATGGTTAGGCCTAGCTTAATGGGGGCGTCGTTTTAACCTCTGTCTCATCACCAAAAAAATCTTTAGCGATGTTTGCTGTATTTTCTGTATATTCTTTTTCTTTAGTTTCCTTTTTGTTATTCTTTAACTTCTCGGCCAAACTTAAACTTTTTGATTCACGGGGCTCGTTCTTAATAAAAACAAAAGCATCATCTATTTTTATACTTCCGTCTTTTATGGCTGTGCCAACCCCTATCATTTCCGTTAAATCTTCGGATGTTAAACTTTCTTTTTCTTTTCCAAGATATGTCAATATTTTATCCTTCTCTATCCCCATTTTTCCAAATCTATCAATAACTGCATCAATTTTTTTTGATACTTTTTCTTGAGTGCCTACGGCAAAATTTACAGCAGCATTGTAAACTTCCTTTGAAAATATTCTTGGTATATTAGCTAAAATAGCGTTTCTAAGCGCTATAGCTTGCGCTGCGTTTGCTGTTAATGTTTGCATATCCGCACTGTAAGTCTTTCCCTCTTTGTCTTTTATATTTCTTTGTGCGTGTTTAACAACTTTTACATTTTTTTCTAAATCCCAAGAAACTCCTTCGGCGGTAACGGTTTTTCCGTCATTTTCGACAACGCGCGACCCTACGTGCATATTACCCCAGCATGTGTTAAGTATCTCTGCAAGCCTTATTGACTCGCCCGTTATCATCTTCCTGTCGCTTCCTATTCCGCGAGGCACTGAGTAAATACAAGATGCGGCAGTTTCTTCGTTTATAGTCGCCATCGCTATAGCATCAGAAATGAATTTTTTAATATCTCTCGGGTAAGCCTTAGCTGTTGTAATCTGTATATCTAACTCCGCCTTTTCCTGTAAATTATTTCTAACAATTAAATCAGACATATCAATATCTCCCAAGTCTAAATACGCGTGAAGCTGTTGTTTTCGTGAACTGTTTATAAATATCAGGATGAAGCTTTTTAAAGATCTTCGAGTCAAACCTTTCTGTATTTTGAATTTTCCACGTGCAAAGCGTATTTCCGAATTCATCTGTAAGTCCATCAAAATCCCCAATACTTTCTTTGACAATAAAAAACAGCTTATCTTTCTCTGCCTTTAATTCTTTAAGCTTTATATTGTTTTCTTTTAGATTCTCAATCAATGACTTAATGGAAGGCGCGGCGTTTTTCATTTCTCCCCTTGTTTTTTGATACATTCTATTTAAATCTTCAAGATTTTTAGGTTCTGGCGGTATTAACTTGAGCACATGGTTCTCCCAAAAATCTTTTTCTTGTTCGATTATTAAAAGCTCAAGCTCTTTGTTTCTTTCGTACTTGTATATTCTGAAGTCATTACCGCCTATAAGCACCGCCAAGTCAACGTATGTCGCATCGTAAACAATAGCGTAGTGCGCGCATTGCATTAGATATTCATCTGGGAATTGGTCTGCGCCTTCGCCCCACAAAGCGGAAGAATGTGAGTCCGCAGTCTTGCATTCAAGCAGTCCTCCGTCTTCCCCTATGCCGTCAATATTCGCAATCATAAACGGATATTTTTCACTAACTCGACATTTTTCAGGCACGTAAATTATTTTTCCGGTTTCTTGCATATATTCATCTCTTATGGATGGCTCATGTATTCTTCCCCATTTCATATATTTATTGTCTATTTCCTCAACATTTCCGGAAGTCTTATCAAAATAAACATCAAGAGGAGTTTTCCATTTCGACAATCCCAAGCAAGCAGCGGCGTCACTACCGCCTATACCTTTCTTTCTTTCAAGCAATTGTGCTTCAGTTAGCATTTTCGTCATCCTCTTCAATGATAAAACCAATTTCACTGCTGTCTGATACACGCTCTATAAATAACTGGTAGTCATTGTTTTTGGCGGCAGACTTTATGATTTCAAACGTTTCAGAATCGAGAAGTGAGCCGTCTTTTATTCGCATAATTCTAAGAGCAGGATTTAAAGCCATCGATATTTTTATGCCAGTCTCAATAAGCTTGGCGGTCGATAGCTGCTCTTCCTCAAAGGGGAGTCCATCAAATAAAAGTCCATCTTCACCAAAACTAAGACCATCAATAGGCATTTTTACGCTCGACATCATCTCTACTTTTTCCATTTCGATTTTTTTTATTGCTTCGGAAGTCTCGCGGCCATCCCTTGTAACTTCGTCTAATTTTTTGCGCAGATTTTCTACACTCTTTCTATTTTCTTTTTGTATTTCAAACCTTCTGTTGTTTTCGTTGATATGGTTAATTTCTTCTTGGATGTTTGAAAGTTCAGGCAATTCAAATGATGGATTTTTTCCAAATTCTTTAATATCGTTCATTGACTTATCCAGCAACTCAGACCCTTCGCGAATTTCGTTATCTAATAATTTTCTTTTAACTTTCAATGTTTCTAAATAGTCGGCCCTCTCTTCTATATCTTTTCTTACTCTATGAAAAGCAATCTCCAATCGTTCTATTTTAGATATATCAGAATTCAAAGTCTCAAACTTTTTTAATGCGTCATCTATATTTTTTTCTTCGTATACTTCATTATCATCTTTTTCTGATAAAAATTTATCAAGTTCGGTTTTAATATTGATGTATTCTTTTGATAATTTTTCTTTATTATGCAGAAGCGATTTTTTTTCAGAATCGATACCTTCAAAATCAAGATTCAGCAATTCCATTAAAAACTTCTTCTGCTCGCGAGGTTGTTTGTGAACAAATTCGAATGGGTCAAAGCTTATTTTTCCTATCTTTTCATCAAGAAACTTTTGCGGTGACGAAAACTTAGCGCCCTCTGGAGTTTTAACCGTCAGGGTAGCGCCAGAAGTTGAGAATTTTTTCTCAACAATAAAAACGCTACCGTCATCTGATTTTACTTTTACACTTATTTTTGCTGAATCTTGACCATCTTTAATAGGCTTTCCTGGAGTTTCTTTGCCTGTTAGAGCAACCCAGATAGCATCAATAAATGTGCTTTTGCCAACACCGTTCTTGCCCTCTATAGTTACGCTCTTCCCGTCCATCACGACGTGGGCATTTAGACGCTTGAAGTTTTCGGATATCAGTTCGATTATTTTCATTATTACGCTCCAGTGAATAGTTCAGACTCAAGTTTTTTTATTTGTCTTTCTCGGACAATCTTATTTACATAATATTCAGGCTTTATACTTGAGTTATGTTTTTTTAATTTATTGATGTGGTTTATTTTCTTATCAAGCTCTGATTTTAAATAATTAATTTTTATAATGTACTGGATAGAATCCTGATATCTTGGTGCAAAATCGTGCATAATGTAGTTCATGGTAAATCTCCTATCCGCAATGCGGCAACTGTTCGTTAGAGTTGTAAACCGAATAATTCCAATTATCCTCACAATATTTACGCTTATAAGATTTTTTAACATCATCCGATATATCTTCTTCGTAGAAATTAATTACGTTATCAGTTATTAATTCACAAATTGCAATGGCGATTACTTTTTTTAATACATCGTTTTCTTCTATCATGTATTTAGCTATATGCTCAATAAGTAATTTTCCGTTAGTCCTGTCACCTTTAATTATTGCGTCAAATACTAAAAGTCCTTTAATGTGCATAGTATCTATTTCTTTTTTAAGGGACTCAGATGCGCACCCAACAAATTCATCTGAGTATTTATTAGGGTATTCTGAGTTTTGATCAATTTCTCTAGCCATTGAGTCTATTAATTCATTGTAACGATCATTTGACATATGAATCTCCGTATACTTCAATAATATTGTCAAAAATATTCTCAGGAAGCTCTTTACAGGTAACAGAGTCAGCATTTTCCATATAAATTGTTGTATAATCTGCCCCGCTATATCTAATTGCACGAATAAAACGATCTATATCAAAAATTGATTTTTCACTTGTGTCATCGTCTGTTACTATCGCATAAATCATTTCGATATCTCCAGTGATTTTACAGAACTTATTAACTCATCGATTGTTCCTTCCACTCTTAATTTTTCGTTAGATGTTGTTATCCCAACGCAGTCTTCAAATTCTACAAGTGACATTCCTGGTTCAATAAAAATTATAATCTTTGTTTTTTTTGCATCAGAGTCGTAATTTTCTTTTACTTGAGTATTTGCTGTAATATACATCATTTCGATACCTCCTAAAGTTTATCCCCAACAGCTAAGTCAATATTGTATTTCAATTTTTTAACTAGATCATTAAGAAGTTCAATATGTTTTTCGTCGAATTCAACAATTTTTTTAAATAAGTCACCATACATGTTCTTTGAGCCAACCCTATAATTATTTATCATTTGATTAAATACATTGTCTATTTCACGATTAACTTCTTTCACTTCAGTCTCCCTTAAGGTTTCAATAAGTCCGATTACTTCATTAAATAATATTCTGTACCTATCTCCAGCATTTTCTTTATCAAAAGAAAAGTAAAATATACCAAATTCTTTCTCAACAAGCTTTATTACTGCGTCTATTTTATCCATAACTTCCTCCATAAAATAATGCCCGTCTATACACCTATCACGGAGCCGGATAGTTGACAGACTTATTGCAGCATAAGCCGTGTAAAACTATGCCAGTTTCAGGACACGTCACTGGCAGGACGCCCACAAGGAATCGATAACACCCTGTCCGTTCAATAAATTTTTCCATCTTTTCTATTAATGACATCCATAGCAGAAACAGGATCAGGATAAGCTGAATCCATTGCGTTCATGGGGTTTATTTCAACATCAGGATAATTAGGTTCAAATTTTGCCGCACGCAAGGTTTTAACGTTCAATATTCCAAGATCGATATAAATTTTATTTACTGTATTTCTAATTCCATCTAAATGCTTTTCAAAAATTTCATTCCCAACTGGGACTAAAGTCATTTTATCTAAAATATTAATTGATTCATCTATCTCTGAACCTGCTTTATTTAATATTTCTCTCAAGTGTTTAATATTGCTCACAGCTTTCTCCTATAGTTAAAAAAAAGTGAAGGATGGCAAGAATTGCACTTGCTTTATTGTTTAGAGCTTTCCACTTAAGGAGGTTATTATGAATAAAGCAAACATATAGTTTGAATATTCTCGTTAGCCGTAACACCCGCAATAAACTTATTGATTCGTCAAGCAATAAGGAGACTTTCTCCACATCCTTCGTAAACTGGTGGCAGAAGAAGGATTCGAACCTTCAATGTACCGACATCCCGCTGATTTACTCTATACGGTACCTTTCAAGTAAACCCGCGGCATCTCGAGAATGCTATTCATGACGCTGGCTTAACCAATTCGCCCATTCTGCCAAAAAATAACGGTCACTTATTTGTAATTACTTCATTGTTATTTAGTTAGCTTTTTAATTTGTCTGTGACCGTATGAGATGCAGTATTTCATACGGTCACGAACTTGTCAAGTACTTTTTTAAAAAAAGTACAAATTAATTTAAAGCCGCAAAAACCATTTCCTTGACTTCTGATTCTTTGAGCCTTATTAAAAGTTCGTAATCACCAAACGTTGATTTTTCTAAAACTATGCGCTTAGACTCAGATGTAGAATAGTCATTTATATTAAAATTCTGCTCTATAGAACCGTTGCCATATTTTAACCATTCTGTATTTATATCAAGCCCTGCACATATTTGTATAATGTGTTTTATCGAAGGATTATTTTTATCTTTAACGTATCTATAGATCATGGTGTCCTGTACCTTGCAATATTTAGCAAGGTCGGCGTATGACCACGCTCTTTTTTCAAGAGCTTGTTTTAGTCGTAATCCCAAATCTTTAAACCTTAATTTTTTTGCTGCCATAATTTTCTCCAAAGTCAATTAAATAAATATACACAAAATAACAAATGTAGTAAAGTACATCTTGGGAAAACAGCGGTATATCTAAAAATCTGTATCCCCCTGTCGACCTTATTTAAAAATGCAAAGGAGTCATCAAATGCAAAAAATCGTTATATTTATTGGAGAAAAATACATGATAGATTCACACTTAATTGATTTAGCAAAAGAGATTAAAAATGTGCCTGAGTGCATCCGCGCCGCCATTGTTCTCGCAAAAAAAACTGAGAAATACGTCTATTTACAAATGAGGATTGACAGCGGGAATTGGGCAAAAATGATGGCAGGAAAGGCTAATTTTTCGGCGGACAGAATAAAGGAATTTTGCAATATTATCGGAAATGACTTGTTGTTGATATTTTTAACTTATCAATCCGGCTACGAAATAAGGATTTTACCCAAAACTCTCGAGGAAAAAATAGCCGAAAAAGACAAGAAAATAGAGAAATTGATTCGAGAGCTTGAAACACTCAAAGAAATCTTTAAGGAATCGCTCGTCAAGACGCATTCTGACACTGAAATTCAGAAATTCAAGAAGGGCTAATAAAATGGCCGCAAAACCCTACATGCCGCTATATATAGCAGACTACATGGCAGATACGGCTCACTTTGGGGCGACAGAGCACGGAGCATATCTCTTAATGATTATGACATATTGGCAAACAGAAAAGCCGCTGATGGATGACGATAAAAAGATGGCTATGATATGCAAAATCTCACTGAGAGGATACCGTCAACTCAAGTTGAATGTTACTCATCTTTTCGATTTAGTGGACGGCAAGTTTGTGCATAAACGCATCGAAAAAGAGCTAGCAGAATATCGAAAAAAACTCATTAAAAACAGGGAGTCTGGGGCGAAAGGAGGTCGTAAAACGCATGAGAATAACTATGCTAAAAAACGTAGCGAACGCTACAGCGAACGCTACAGCGAACGCTACAGCGAACGCTGCAGCGAACGCTCTAGCAGTCAGAGTCAGAGTCAGAGTCAGAGTCATACAGGTAGTTACACTGAGTTAGCTAGAAGTACACCAAATCTTCTCACTCAAGAAAAAAATCAGATCCCTACATATAGTAGTTTTAAAAACGACCCTCCCGAAATTACCAAAAAATCGGATGATGATGATTTAAAAAATATCGATTTTGGAGAAAGACAGAAGTACCTAGATTTTTTTACCTCAACTTTTCCAAATTTTCGGCTTACCACAAAAATTGCGATTGGGGTTGTCGAATGGGAAAAGGCAGGAGTGACCATGGAAGATATCGAGCAAGCGATTGAGCAATGTCGCGACAGAGATATTTCAAGACCCGAATACTACCTTCCGGTCGCCCTTCAAAAATGCCAGGAGCGAAAAAGTGGACGATTTAAAAAAAATAAAAAAAATATACCTTGGAGCGAACAAATGAAAGAAATGGAAAGAGATGCTGATGAAATTATTAAAGATATGAGAGAGGGTAAGAGTATATGGAACTGGAGCAAGTAAGATTAAAAGTTTTGTGGTTGGCGGACTACTATCAACACAAGATAGAAAAAAATAGATTAGAGGTTTACATCGATTTCTTAAAAACTTACGAAGATGTTGACTTAGAATACTCATTCAAGGAGTGTATTAAATTTCTTGACTGGTTTCCAAAAGTAAACCAGATTTTATTTTATGCAAACTATTCTCAAAAAAATAGAGAACATCTTTTAACTCCCTGCATGATGATTAAAGACAATAATAAGATGTGCGGTAAAAAATCTTTCTTAGATGTTTCTAATTTTAATAATAACAAAGAATCATTTTTTATTTGCGCGGAGTGCTATCATGAAAAAAAATAAAGATACGATAGAGGCATCAACCGATGCGGAGAAGGCTGTGCTGTACTCAATCATAGTCAATGATAAGATATACGATGAAATTAGAGAAATTTTAAAACCAGAAGATTTTTTAATTGAAGCTCATAAAATAATTTATTCCGCATTTGAAGATATGATATCCAACAATCAAAAAATAGAACTTATAGGATTGATTAATTTTTTAAAAAATAAAAACATAAGCACAGGAGAAGATTTTTATTTCATTCATGAAAATAGGTACGTATCTCAAAATTATATGCTGTACGCAAAAGAAGTTAAGAAAAAATCAATAGCAAACAAAATGTTAAAAAAATCTCAAGAATTAAAAGAGATGGTTTTAAAAAATCAACACGATAGCAATATTGATTTTGCTCTGGAAGCTGAGAAGATTATGTTTGATAACTTCAAACATAAAAATTCCAATAATGAAATGTTGGAAATTAATGAAATATTAAAAATGACATTCCAGCGGATGGAGGAAAAAAAAGAAACTGGAGTCAAGACGGGATTTAAGAAGCTTGATGAATTAACTGGAGGTTTTCAAAAATCCGATTTAATTGTAATAGCAGCCAGACCGTCAATGGGCAAAACTACTTTTGCGATGAACATCGCCTCTAATGTTTCGCAAAATGATAAAACGGTTTTGTTTATGAGCTTAGAGATGGGTACATATGCGTTAGCTAATCGTCTCCTGTCTTCGTTTTGTAAAATCTCTCAATCAAAATTTAGAGAATCTAAATTTAGCGATGATGAGTTTTCTGCATTTTCAAAAGCCGCTGAAAAATTACACGATAAAAAACTTTACATTTATGCTAAAGGCGGTCTTAAAGTTTCCGATGTTGTAAGTGCTTGCAGAAAGTGCATAACTAAAAGCGCTCTTGATTTGCTTGTTATAGATTATCTACAACTTATGAAAACATCTAACGCCGGACAAAATAGAAACTTGGAGATATCAGAAATTACATCCGGCTTAAAATCTGTTGCAGTTGAGTTTGATATCCCCGTTGTTGTTTTATCGCAACTTAATCGCGGACTTGAAAATCGACAAGAAAAAAGACCAGTGCTTTCAGATTTGCGAGACTCTGGAGCGATTGAACAGGACGCAGACTTAGTGATTTTTCTGTATCGCGAGGAAGTTTATTTCCCCGCAACACTGAAGCGCGGAATTGCGGAAGCGAATGTCGCGAAACATCGCAACGGCGAACTGAGAAAAATCGACCTCACGTTTTCGGGTCAATTTTCGCTTTTCGGCGATCCGTCAGGATTTGATTTTAATCGCGGCAATTGAAAATATTTTCGCCGTGGAGGATTATTTGCCAGGGGGGTGGGTAGGGATTAATGCCTTAAAAACAAAATCCTATACGGGTACATTGAATTATTATATGGTTGGTAATACCTGAGTGGCGGGTAAAAAATATAATTCAATGACGGTCGTTTAATTAGGTTTTAAATATTTTTTTAACAGTAATATAGGTATATGTAAATTATGAGCGATTACACATTGCAAAACAGGAGATGATAGTGACTGAAAATTTTGACTATAAAGCTGTGAGTAAATGGGTAGGTTGGACTTGCGCGATATGTTGCAAGTCTTTTTCTCCGAAAATTGATGAATGTAAGTATTGTAACAATGAAAAAATAGATAATCCTATTATGGATAAAGAAATTATAAATAAAGATTTTAAATATACTAGACAACCTGATTGCCAATGCGGATGTCAAAACAATAGAGGAGTTAAAAATGACTGAAAATTTTGACTACGAAAAAACTTTAGACGTACTCGAACGTATGGCGACTGATTATCGTGAAAGCGCCGTAAAGGCAACGTTAGAGCTTCAAGGAAATACCAATGAAAGACGAGGGGCTGAGTTCTTAAAAGATTTAAATCAAGCCATAGGAGCTAATAGAGCGATCAATGAGGTTATTTTTAAATTGAGAGAAAAACATGAAAGATAAGCATTATCATTATTTGGTTGTTTTTGAAAGAAATGACGGTATGTCTAATAGATTTTATAAGTTAAAAAATAAAATTAGTAGAAAAGATATTCGTGTATTTGAAAATAATTTTAAAGAAGATAATAATATAAATTATATCCCTTTAGTGTCAGGATTCTTTGAATTGGAGTGCGATTGTGAAACATAAAAAACATTATGATTATCTTATTGCTTACAAAGGCGATACGGAAATTGTTTCAAGTATTAATTATTTTTCATCTATGGATATTTCTCCTGAACTTGTAAATAAAATAGGAAATGATAATAATATACTTGTTCTTGCAATAACTAAAGTCAGAGAGCTGGAGTGCGATTGTGATGAGTGAAGATAAAGAATATACGGTTAGTGGAGATAAAAAATATACGGTTAGTGGAAAATTTGAGGGTGATAAAATTAAATGCAATAAATGTGGGTATATTCCGAAATGGAACATCAACCACTTTATGGGTTTTTGTGAAAAATGTTTGATTAATTATTTAGATCATGTGGGCATTGGAAGAATGCAAAAGCATGATGACTAAAAACCTGAGGCGAATTGAGCCGACTGAGCATCAGATTGTTGGTGGCGTTATGGACTTTGCAAGAAATTTGATAGTAAAGGTTCCAGTCAATAAAAATGTTTTATTAGACTCTTTAAGTGTGGGTGGTCAGCATATTTATTATATGTATTCTCATTTACCATTAAGTAGATTTTTTGTAAAAATAACAAATGAAGGGAAAAGAAGTTATGGGCATATTAAATATTTAAAAAAAGAAGGATTTAATAAGGGTGTCTCAGATTCTTTATTGGCATATCCTATATGTAATAAAGGGAAAATTGGTTTGTGGATGGAAGCAAAATCTAGGGGTGGAAAACTTACCAAAGAGCAAGAGGACTGGATAAATTTAATGCGATGGATTGGCTTTGATGCTGTAGTGTATAGAAGTGTAGACGAAGGCATTCAAGCAATCAAAGACTATTTGGGGATGAGATGAAATTTTTTAAAAAAATAGTTTGTAATTTTAAAGAGCATGATATTGAGTATGAGCACAACTTAATGGTATACGCACTTTATCCATATATTGAAATGAAAGGTAAATGCAAAAGATGTGGTGATTTTTATACATATTTCGGTTTTCGTTTTTGTTTTTCTCCATGGTTGAAAATAGATGATTACACTGCGGGGGGATGAGATGAATTTAATCCAGGAAGTATTAAAAAAACATAACTGTGAAAATATTGATCAAGCTTTAGATAAATTTATAAATGATACTGAATTTAAGCAAAAAAAACCAAAATGTAAGAAGTGCAATAAAGAAGTAGATTTTTGTTCTGGAGCGTATGATTTTTGTACAAATACATATTCTTTTGATGTTGGATGCCATGGTAAAAGTGAAATTGTTCAAGGTTGTGATATGGACTATTTTAATTTAAATGAATATATTTTTGATTTATAGGTGGTATTAAATAATGTCAGGAAAATTTGATAATGATGAGTATAAAATTAAAGATAATCACGTTTGTTTTTCTGAGTATGAGATACAATTCATTACATCTATAGTAAAAAAGCAACTATTTAAATTCTTTTCTGAATTTGATGATCTTGTTAAAGTAAAAGACTATTTGGGGATGAGATGATGAGTGATGCCAAGTTGAGTATCGATGAATATAGATTAACTCTAACTGTAAAGAATAACCTGATACTTAAAAATATTGAAAAATTAGGATTCGATAACGTTAATCAATTTTGCTTAAACTATAGGCTTAGTCCGCAATCCGTTGGCAGTTTAATCAATATGAAAGAAACTCCGTTAGCGTCAAACTTAAAATGGAAGCCAATAGTAATTAAACTTTGCGATATTTTTTCTTGTATGCCTGAAGATATTTTTACTGATGCTCAGATTAACCAAAAACTAGAAACAAATAAAAAATATATTGAAATGAAAGAAGCTGAAGTTATTTCGTTCATGGAAAATCAATATCAAATAGAGCATAAATCAACAGCAGAGTCTTTTTTTATTGAGAACAAAAGAAGCGATACCCTTAATAAGCTTATGGGAGCTTTAACGCAAAGGGAAAGAAGGGTTATTGATTTAAGGATGGATGAAGTAACTTTTAATGACATAGCTAAAGAAATGGGAGTTACGGGAGAGCGTATTAGAAAGATAGAGGCAAAAGCTATGATAAAGCTAAAAAATAATGCTGCTAGTGGCTTCCATGATCTTTATAGAGAAATTGATTAATTTAACCGTTTTTTTAAACCAACCTAGGAGAAAATATATGCAACGCGAAAATAAAACTTCATTACATTATAATCTGGATGTCATGGAAGATGTAAATACTTTAAGAAATATTGATAATTTACCAGCCATTCTAACAGCAATTCAGGGAGTTCAAGCTTTTAAAACAGCTCTGGATGATGGAATCAAAACAGAGCTTAAAAGTCATGTGGATACATTATCAAAAGCTTTGAGCGCTGAGAAAAAAGATATTTCTGATAATGAACAGATTGAAAAAACCTTTAATGATGTCCTTGAACTTGTAAAAACACGGTATGTAGATATCTTTAAGCTGCACGGCGTAACAGTTCAGTAAATAAAAATACGAGGGTAAAAATGGGGTCTCAATTTAATGACTTTAAAAAAGAGTGCACTAAATGCCATGCAAGAAAGCATATTACTAAGTTTAAATGGTATTATCGTATGCACAATTTTTGTATTGATTGTCATAAATTTGAAAATCCCATTAACCCTGGGTATGTAAAAGAATTTAAGGATACCAATTTAAATGTACACGCCAATAAACAGACATAAACTTTCAGCGGAAGGCAGGAAGGTTTTTGACATGATTGAGGAAAATATTCGGAAAATGCGAAATTTTAACGCAACTGTGAAAAATATAAGACTTAGTGGGAGGCAGTATGATTCACTTTTAGAGGGGACACCTGCCATGTATCATAATCACGATGACGGCATACCGTTTGGGGATTTTAAGATAGGGAGAGTAAAGTGACCA
>C688J18823_10000815_pt1 | contig 18618 bp, 13 predicted proteins | sample HopSoiMetagenom1_FD_18823 | JGI IMG/M metagenome (IMG submission 18823) | reverse complement strand
TGCCGGCGGGACATGATGAGTGTGATCTCCGTGTGGGGCCGCTGGAACTGCTCGCTGTAGCGGCGGGGCTTTGGTTAGCCACCGGGCGCCGCGACTGACTCGGGATGCGGCGATTCCCGTCGCGTCCGCACGTAGTACGGGACGTCGGCGACGTCGACGTGGGCATACCGCCCCAACGCCCGCTGGATCCGTCTGCTCGTCTTGTCGTGCAGCAGCCGTTGACGGAACTTCGGGTAGTAGCGGCGAGGCATCACGGCCGTGACTTCGGTCGTCTCCTTGGTCAGCGAGATCACGTAGCGCTCGAGCGCTCGCGGGATGTCCCGGTCCCAGCACTCGATGACGTCCAGCGGCACGGGTGCGTGGAGTTCCGTCCACCGGTCGACCAGCAGCGCGGCTCGCGCAGGGTCCGCCGCGGCGTGGACGGCACGGATCGAGGTCGCGCCGAGATCCATGCTGTACTCGATCGCCTGCAGCGTCGCCCGATCCAACTTGTCGACGAGGATCACGGCTTCGTGGAGACCGCGCGTCTCCAGCCGGACGACGGGACGGCCGTCTGCGTCCCGCTGGAGCGGATGGACGCCGTCCGGGTGATCGCGCACGAGCGTCACCCGCACGTTGGGGTAGGGCAACAGTGCGCGGTCCAGACGACCGCCCATCCGGCGATCGCCGAGCCGTGCGGCGGGCGTACGCGAGTGCGGGACGGGAACGATCACGATGACGTCGCGGTCCTCACGGTCGTACGCCGCGAGGAATCCGGCGATGCTCGCAGCATCGTCGCCACCACCGCGGATCACCCGCAGCGGGATCTCTCCGAGGCCCGCGGTCCGCCACGATGTCTGGAGTTCTCGCGTGCGATCGGGATCCTGCTCGACGTGGACGGCGATCACCCGTCCGACGCGGATGGTGCGGGCGTACTGCAGGGCGTGCACCGTTTTCGGGTCGAGGTCGTCGACGAGGAGGATCGCGATCGGAGAGCGCCCCGCCGGGGGCTCGAAGGCCGCTAGGTCGCGCTCGAGCTCGATGGCCTCCCGCTCGTACTGCTTGTGAAGACGCAGCAGCATGATGACGAGGACTGGCATCGACGCGATCACGATCCACGCGCCTTCGGCGAATTTCGTCCGCGCGATGATCGCGAGCACGATCGCGGTAGCGACCGCGCCGATACCGTTGATCAGCAGCCCGACCCGCCAGCCCTTCTCTCTGATGCGGAGGTGGCGCTTGGCCATCCCAGCCTGCGACAGGGTGAACGAGGTGAAGACGCCGATGGCGTAGAACGGGATCAACCGTCCGACATCGGCGCCGAAGATGATGACCAACCCGATCGCTGCGGCCGACAGGGCGATGATCCCGTTCGAGAACACGAGGCGATGGCCGCGCGTCGTGAACTGCCGTGGCAAGAACTCGTCACCAGCCGCGAAGCTCGCAAGCCGCGGGAAGTCGGCGTAGGCGGTGTTCGCGGCCAGGACGAGGATCAACGTCGTCGAGATCTGCAGGATCACGAAGGCGAGGTGGCCCGCCGCGCTCGTGCCGAAGACCGCGTGCCCGATATCGGCGATCACCGTCGATCGCCCGGTGAAGTCCGGATGCACCTGCAGCTTCGCGGCAAGCGAGGAGATCCCCAGGAACATCGTCGACAGCAGCACCCCAAGAACGACCAGCGTCTGCCGTGCGTTGCGCCACTCCACGGGTTTGAATGCCGGCACGCCGTTCGAGATCGCTTCGACGCCGGTCATCGCGGTGCTCCCTGACGCGAGGGCGTGCAGTGCGATGAACAACGGCACCCCGGCGAGCAGTCCGGCGCCGCCGGCAGGGAGAACTTCGGTCGGTGCCTGGAGCGACCCGGTCGCGAGCCGGAATGCGCCGAGCGCGATCATCACCAGTACCGTCGCGATGAACACGTACGTCGGGATCGAGAACAGGCGTCCCGATTCGCGGACGCCTCGCAGGTTCCCGTAGGCGATCAGCACGACGAACATGACGGCGATCTCGACGCGCCACGGCGCTGCGGCCGGGGCGAGCGCGATGACCGCAGCCACGCCGGCCGAGACCGATACCGCCACCGTCAGGACGTAGTCGGTGAGCAGCGCAACGCCGGCGACCTGGGCCGGAACCAGTCCGAAGTTGTCCTTCGTCACGACGTACGCGCCGCCGGCCGAGGGATAGGCCTTGATCGTCTGGCGGTAGCTGAAGACCAAGATCGCGAGGACGAGCACGATCGCGCCCGACAACGGGACGATCAGGCTGAACGCAAGGGCGCCCACGCCCGCGAGGAACAGTGTCTTGAGCATCTCCTCGGTGGCGTAGGCGACCGAGGACAGCGCGTCGGAGCTGAAGATCGCGAGGGCGCCGACCTTGCCGAGACGCTCGTGCGCCAGGCTCGCGGTGGATAGGGCCCGACCCAGCACCGTGCGCTTGACGGCGTATCCGGCGCTGCGGGGCTGCGGTGCAGTGGCGCCGGTCTGCTCGGCGTCGCTGCGGTCGTGGAGATCCGTTCCCATGGTGCGGACGGTAGGGATGGCGCGTAAGGGAACCGTAAGGGCCACTAAGGTGGCCAGCGTGGAGCGTGCGACCGCCATGCCGACCTCGTTCCTACGCCCGCACGCGTCGCCGTGGCAGGTCCGTGCCGCCTATGCGGTCGCTGTGCTCGGCTCGCTCGCGATCGCCGCCGCGCTGCTGCCGTTCCGTACCGAGCTTTCGCACACCCCGGTCGCGTTCGTGTTCCTCGCGCCCGTCGTCGCGAGCTCATGGCTAGGCGGTGCCGGCCCGGGCGTCGTCGCCGCGATCGTCAGCTCCGCGAGCTTCAACGTCGGCTTCCTCCCGCCCTACGGCACCTTCAGCTTCGAGCGGACGGAGTACCTCGTTGCCTTCCTGGCCTTCCTGACGATGTCGGTGGTGATCTCGTGGCTGGTCGGGATCGCGCGCGAACGGGCCGTCGCCGCCGAGGACCGTGAGGCGGAGGTCCGGCTGCTGTTCGATCTCAGTCACGTCCTTGTCTCGGAGCGCGCGGAGGGTCTGACGGTGGCGCTCGCACGTGTCGCCGAGCGACTCGGCTTCGTGATGGCGACCGTGCGAGAGGTCGGCGACGCATCCCAGCTCGCGTTCCCGCTTCGGGTCGGCGACGCGCGCGTCGGAACGCTTGTGTTCGTTGGCGATCGGCCCCCGCTGTCCTCCGCCGAGGAACGTGTACTGCGAACGTTCGCCGACGAGGTCGCGCTCGTGTTGCAGCACGAGCGGTTGGAGCACGATCTGCGCGACGCCGAGCTATATCGGCGGACCGACGAGATGCGGCAGACGCTGCTCGCGACCGCATCCCATGAACTCAAGAGCCCCGTGGCGGCGATCACGGCCTCGGTGACGGATCTTCTTGCTCGAGACCAGCTCGATCCGACCGCGGTTCGCGATGTGTTGGAGGATGTCCGGACCTCGACCGGTCGCCTGGAACAGCTGATCGTGAACCTGCTCGATCTCTCTCGGATCGAGTCGGGCGCCCTGGTTGCGCGCGACGAAATCGTGGACCTCGACGACCTGATCGGGCCCGCCATCGACAGCGTGCGGGAACGCTGGCCCGACGTCGGCATCTCCGTCGAGCTCGAGGACGACGCGGCGCGCGTCCGCGGGGACGCCTTGCTGATCGAGCGGGTCATCACCAACCTGCTTGAGAATGCGGCGCGCGCGGTGCGCGGGTCGGCCGACCGGCGCGTGGCGGTGACCGGGATACGTTCCGGCGCCGCCGTCACGATCTCCGTGGTCGACCGTGGCCCCGGCCTCCAGTTCGGCGATCAGCGTGTCGTTTTCACACCGTTCTACCGCCTGCAGGAAGGATCCACCCCGCTTGGCGCAGGCCTCGGCCTCACGATCTCGAAAGGGTTCGTGACGGCCATGGGGGGCGAGATCTGGGCCACAGACACCCCGGGTGGCGGCGCGACGTTCGGCTTCCGGCTGGCCGCACCGTGAGCGACCCGGTCGTGCTGGTCGTCGACGACGACCCGCAGATCCTCCGTGCGGTCGAACGCACCCTCACCGCTCGCGACTTCCGGGTCCGCACGGCGACCGATGGCCGCGCGGCGGTGGGCGCTGTCGCCGACGCGGAACCCGATCTGGTCGTCCTGGACCTGAACCTTCCCCATATGGACGGGCTCACCGCGTGCCGGGAGATCCGACGGTCGAGCCAAGTTCCGATCCTGGTGCTGTCGGTGCGCGATGCCGAGCAGGACAAGGTCGCTGCTCTGGACCTGGGGGCCGACGACTACCTGTCCAAGCCGTTCGGCGCGGCGGAGCTCCTCGCCCGGGTCCGCGCGTTGCTCCGGCGTGCGAGCCCGGCGACCGGCGGACGCTTCTCGCTCGACGACACGTGGATCGACATCGGGGCCCGGACGGTTCGGCGCGGCGAGGAGATGGTCCACCTCACGCCGACCGAGTGGCGCTTGCTCGACGCGCTGGGGGCGACGCCGGGCGTACTGCAGAGCCATGCCGCGTTACTAGAGTCGATCTGGGGAGCCGATGCCCCGGACGTCGAGGCGCTGCGCGTGTTCGTCAGCCAGGTTCGCCGCAAGATCGAGCCCGATCCCCGCCGGCCGCGCGTGATCGGGACCGACCCAGGTGTGGGCTATCGCTGGTTGCTGGAGCCGTCGGCTTAGCCGACGATCGCGGCGCGCAGCGCCTGCTCCGTGCCGGCGCCGGCGATCGCTACCAGTTCGTCGCCTTGCCCGAACACAGTCTCGGGCTGCGGGATCACGACATGGCCGTCGCGGATGATCGCGACGATCGCCGCGTCGTTGGGCAGCCGAAGCTCGTAGATCGGCCGCCCCACCGCGGGAGAGTCCGGCGCGAGCTTCATCTCGACGATCGAGATCTGTCCGCCCTCGAGCCGGAGCAGTTGGACGAGGTCGCCCGTGGTGACGGCCTCCTCGACCATCGAGGTGAGCATGTGCGGTGGTGAGACCGCCGTGTCGACGCCCCACTGATCGGTGAAGAGCCACTCGTTCTTAGGGTGGTTCACCCGGGCGAGCACGCGCGGCACCGCGAACTCTTGCTTCGCCAACAGCGAGGTCACGAGGTTGTCCTCGTCGTCGCCCGTCGCCGCGACCACGACGTCGGCGCGCGCGAGCTCGGCGTCGTCGAGCACCCACGGCTCGCACGCGTCGCCGAGCATGATCGTGACGTCGGGTATCTCTTCGCGAAGATCCTCGACGAGCTGCTTGTCTTGCTCGATCAGCGTGACTTCGTGGCCGCGGGTGCTGAGGTCACCAGCGACATGCCGCCCGATCGCGCCTCCGCCGGTGACGACGACGCGCATCAGTGGTGCTCCGCCGGCTCGAGGATGGCGTCGAGTTCGTCCATGTAGTCCTTGCCCATCGTGATGATCAGGAAGTCGCCTTCCTGCAGCGTGCTGTCGCTCGAAGGGATGAACCCCTTGCCGCCGCGCGACACCCCGGCGACCAGGATCCGCCCGTCGACGTTCAGCGTCGACACCGGTTTGCCGACGAGGTGGCTCGGCACGGGCACACGCATCCGCAGCAGCTCCCCGCCGCCGAGGCTCTCACGCACCTCCTTGCCGGTGTGCAGCAACATCAGCTGGAATTGCTTGACGCCCCACGTCGTCGTCGCGACGGTTGGGATGTTCAGCCGTTCGTAGATCTCTGCGCGGCGCGGGTCGAAGATCCGCGCGATCACCTTGGGCACGTGATAGTGCTCGAGCGCGACGCGGGCCGACACGATGTTGGAGTTGTCGCCGCTCGAGACCGCGATGAACGCGTCCGCCTGGCGGATGCCCGCCCCTTCGAGGACGTCGCGATCGAAGCCGAGCCCGACGATCCTGCGCGCCTGATCGCCCGGCGGATACCGGTCGAACGCCTCGGCCCGCTTGTCGATCACGGTGACCTCGTGGCCGGCGTCGCCGAGCGCGTGTGACAGCTCGGAGCCCACGCGCCCGCATCCCATGATCAGCACCCGCATGTCCGGGAGCGTACCCGCGGGTGAACCGCCTGACAGTGCGAAGGGGCCCAGATATGCCTGCGGGCCGACAGCTGGAGGGAGCTGCCGGCCCCGCAGACGGGCTCGGAGGAAAGGAGGTTCATTGGTGCTCCGTCTCACATCGTCCGGCGTCGGGGGTGACGGTCCGGCACCGGGCTCAGCGAGACCCTTCTTTCCGTCGATAAGCGTCGGGCCATGGGCGTAAGCGCGGCGTGAAGGATGCTGAGCGCCGCGTAAAGAAGCCGTGAACGGAGGAGGCGGTCCTGACACAGCCGGATGGGCACCAGGCACGCGGTAGCGTGTCCGTCGTGGCGACGGATCGCACCGACCCTGCGATTGATCAGGTCTCGGTCCGTGCCCTCGCCATCGGCCTCGGCGCGGCTGTCTGCGGCGCCATCTTGGTGGCTTTGACCAGGGATCTTGGGCCTGGAGCCGGCGTTGCGATCTTCATGCTCGCGGTCACCATCGCGGCGGTCACGGGCGGCATCTGGGCCGGTATCGTCACCGCGCTCCTTTCCTCGGTCGCGTTGCCGTGGATCGAACGGCCCGCGAGCGGGTTCGAGTTCGAGCAACTCCGGGACGTGATCGCCTCGGTCGTGTTCCTCGCGATCGCGGCGGTCGTCGGGTTGGTCGTCGGCAACGCCGCGGCCGAGCGCCGGCGTGCGACCGAGCGCGAGCGCGAGGCACGGCTGTTGGCGATGTTGTCGAGCAAGCTGCTGACCGGCGATGTCCCCGACCGCGTGCTCGACGAGTTCGTCGCCCTCCTCATCGACCCGTTCGGGCTGGCGATGTGCAGCGTCCAGGTGGTGCTCGACGGGCACGAGATGAGCGCGATCGCCCGGCGCGACGGCGTCGAGCTCGGCGGACCGAGCGAGATCCTTCCCGTCCTGATCGCATCGGTGCCCCTCGGCACGCTCACGACCGAGCGTCCGGCACGCGCACGGTCGTTCACCCGTCGCGAGAAGGAGCTCTTGGAGGCGGCGACCCGTCAGGCCGCGGTCGCGTTGGACCGGGCCCGGTTGGACGCCCGGGCCCGCCTCGCGCAGCTCGACGCCGAGACCAACGAGCTGCGCGCCGCGATGTTCTCGTCCGTCACCCACGATCTGCGGACGCCGCTGGCGTCGATCAAGGCGGGCGTCACCAGTTTGCTCGATGTCACCACGGTGCACGACGCGATCCAGCAACGCGAACTGTTGATGACGATCCTCGAGGAGACCGACCGCCTGAACCGGTTGGTCGGCAACATCCTGGATCTCGCGCGCATCCGTGCAGGGGCGCTCATCCCGCGGCGGGTGCCGACCGACGTGCAGGAGGTCACCGAGGCCGTGCTGGCGCGGATGCGTCCACAGCTCGAGCGGGTCCGCGTGGACCTCCAGATCCCCGACGAGCTCCCGGAGATCGCCGCCGACCCGATGCAGTTGGACCAGGTCCTGACCAACCTGATCGAGAACGCCGCGCGTCATTCCCCGCCGGGCGGCGCGATCCGGATCCACGTCTCGCTCGAGGGTCCGGCGGTGCGCGTGCGCGTGTCCGACGAGGGCCCGGGGATCCCCCTCGCACAACGCGAGAAGGTCTTCGAGCCCTTCTATCGTGGGCGCGAGGAGCCCGAGCGCCCGGGCAGTGGGCTCGGGCTGTCGATCGCCCGCGCGGTCGTGACCGCGCACGGCGGAAGGATCTGGGTGGAGGAAGCCGCCGACGGCGGAACGGCGCTGGTGCTCGATCTGCCGATCGAGGAGGCGGCCGCGTGAAGGTGTTGGTGGTCGACGACGAGCCCCAGATCCGCCGCGCGCTCCGAACGAGCCTCGAGGCGCACGGCTACACCGTCGAGACCGTGGGCACGGGGGATGAGGGCGTCGTCGCGGCCGCCGGCCAGCATCCCGAGCTGATCCTCCTCGATCTCGGTCTTCCCGACATGGACGGGACCGAGGTCATCACGCGGGTGCGCGCGTTCTCCGAGGTCCCGATCATCGTGTTGTCGGTCCGCGAAGCGCAGAGCGACAAGGTGGCGGCGCTCGACGCGGGCGCCGACGACTACGTCACCAAGCCCTTCGGGATGGAGGAGCTGCTTGCGCGGTCTCGAGCCGCCCTGCGCCGCAAAGGCTCCGGGGAACCGGATGCGCCGATCCTGACGTTCGGCACGCTCCAGGTGGACCTCGCCAAACAGCTCGTGACCATCGACGCCGAGCAGGTCCACCTGACCCCGACCGAGTACGGCCTGCTCGAGGTGCTCGTCACGAACCCCGGCAAGCTCCTGACCCACCAATGGCTCCTTCGCCGGGTGTGGGGGCAGGGCTACGGCACCGAGACGACCTATCTGCGCACGTACGTGCGCGCGCTTCGGCGCAAGCTCGGCGACGACGCGTCCGCGCCCGCGCTGATCGTCACCGAGCCCGGCGTCGGCTACCGATGGGTCGCCGACGCGTCGTGACATGACGCCCGATCCGTCGCGGGCGGGCCGTAGCATCTGGAGAGGATGAGCACCCAGACCAAGGTCTCGACCGGCTCGGTCGCCAAACGTGTCTTGCTGGGCCGGGCGTTCTCGAGCCACCAGCTCGAGCACACGCTGCTGCCGAAGGTGCTCGCACTGCCCGTCTTCGCGTCGGACGCATTGTCGTCCGTTTCGTACGCGACCGGAGAGATCCTGCTCGCGTTGACGCTCGCGACGACCGATCCGATGAAGTACGTCTTGCCTATCGCGGTCGCGATCGCCGCGCTGATGGGCATCGTCGTGAGCTCGTATCGACAGACGGTGCGCGCCTATCCCGGTGGCGGCGGCGCCTACATCGTGACGAAAGAAAACCTCGGCATATTGCCTGGCCTCGTCGCGGCCGCTGCACTGTTGTTCGACTACATGATGACCGTGGTCGTCTCGATCGTCGCGGGCGTCTTCGCCATCGGGTCGGCGTTCCCCTGGGCCAACCAACATCGCGTCGCTCTCTCTTTGGTGTTCGTCGTGTTGATCACGCTCGCGAACCTGCGAGGAACGAAGGAGTCAGGCACCGTCTTCGCGATCCCCACGTACGGATTCGTCGCGTCGATCTATGTGCTGCTCCTCATCGGGTTCCTGCGCTGCCTCGGTGGGTGTCCGGCCGTGATCCCGCCGTCGGAGGCAGTCGCCGCGCCAGCCGCGGTTGCGGGCATCACGGTCTTCGTCATCCTGAAGGCGTTCTCGCAAGGGGCGACGGCATTGACGGGTGTCGAGGCGATCTGCGATGGCGTTCCGGCGTTCCGCCGGCCGCAGGCTCGCAACGCTGCGGCGACGCTGGCGATCATGGGTGTGGTCGGCATCACGATGTTCCTCGGGATCTCCTACCTGACCGTGCACGTCCACGGCATCGTATTCAGCGAGCACAGATCGGTGGTCGCACAGCTCGCCGTTGCGGTCTTCGGGGACGGCTCGCTTGGCTTCTACGTGTTGCAGGCGTTCACCGCGGCGATCTTGGTACTGGCTGCGAATACGGCGTATCAGGACTTCCCGCGCTTGTCCTCTATCCTCGCGCGTGACCGGTACATGCCCAGCCAGTTCGTGAACCGCGGGGACCGGCTCGTCTTCTCGAACGGCGTCGTCGTGCTGAGCGCGCTTGCCTGCGTCATGATCTATCTGTTCGACGCCGATCTGAACACGCTGATCCATTTCTACGTCGTCGGCGTGTTCACATCGTTCACGCTCTCGCAGAGCGGCATGATCCGGCGGTGGCGTCGCCTCGCCCGTCAAGGGGAGGCGCCCGCCACGTGGCGCCGCTCGATGACCATCAACATCATCGGCGCGACCTCGACCGGTGTGGTGCTCGTCGTCGTGATCGTCTCGAAGTTCAAGGACGGCGCCTGGCTCTCGATCTTGATCATGGCGCTGCTCGTTCCGCTCTTCCTCGTGATCCACCGCCACTATTCATGGGTGCGTTCCGTCGTGCATCGGGGAGCCGAGCGCGTGGGCGTTGCCGGCCAGACGCATGTCGTGCTGCTCGTTCGCGAGGTCGACGCGGCCGTTGCCGAGGCGCTCGGTTACATCCGCTCGTTCCACCCTCGCTCGTTCGAGGTGCTGACGCCGCGAGACTCTGTGCCTCCCGCGCTCGCGGATGCGTGGACGGAGCTGGCAGGGATGCATGCACCGTCGCTCGCGGCGGCCGGCTCCGGGAGCCTGACCGCCAGCGTCCGACGCGCGATCCTGTCCATGGAGATCGGGCCGCACGACGTCGTCAACCTCGTGGTGCCCGAGGTCGTGGGGTCGGGGCTGCCCGCCTACGTGCTCCGGCGATCTGATCTCGTCCGGCTCAAGGCCACGCTCCTTCGGATCCCGCACGTCGTCGTGACCGACGTGCCCGTCGTTACGGCACACGAGGGCGTCCGGGGCGTCGATGCCAAGCCGTTGATCCCGCATCGGACGGTCGCCCTGATCTTCCTCTCGAGCGTGAACGATCTGACGATCCGGGCGGTGAACTATGCGAAGTCGCTCGACGCGACGCTGACCCGCGCGATCTACTTCGACCTCGACCCCGAGGCCGCCCACCGGCTCGAAGCGGCGTGGTTCGACGCAGGGCTCGAGGTGCCGCTCGACATCGTCGAGGCGCCCTTCCGGGACCTCACCGGGCCGATGCTCGAAGAGGTGCGGCGGTATTCATCCGACGCGGGCACCGTCGTGAACGTGATCGTCCCGGAGGTGATCGTGAACCACTGGTGGCAGTTGCCACTGCACAACCAGAACGCGTTGTTCATCAAACGATTATTCCTGTACGAGGACCGCGTCGTACTGTCCAGCGTCCCCATGTTGGTGTCCGGCACGCCGACCAGCGAGACCGAGACGGTCTGAGGGATAGCCTGCGCTAGCATCGAGCCATGAACATCCGCCCCGTTATGTCCGAAGACCTGCCGTTCCTGCGGAAGATGATGTACGAGGCCGCCCAGTGGAATCCGGACTGGCCGCGCGAGCCGATGGAGGAGGTGCTCGCGGAGCCGATCCTGCTGCGGTACAGCCAGGGATGGGGGCGGCGCGGCGACGGGGGCGTGATCGCCGAGATCGAGGGTGAGCCGGTCGGCGCGGCCTGGTACCGCCTGTTCACCGAGGACACGCCGGGGTACGGGTTCGTCGACGAGAAAACGCCGGAGCTCTCGATCGCGGTTGTGCCGCTGCACCGCCGCAAGGGCATCGGCGAAACCGTGCTTCGCGCGTGCATGGTGCAGGCACGCGAGGAAGGGTTCCAGGCCCTGTCGCTCTCGGTGGCGGTCCACAACCGGTCGCGGATGATGTACCAGCGTGCCGGATTCGAGAAGGTCTCGGAGTCCGGCGACGGTGGCGACCACTGGACGATGGTCGCGAACCTGTAAGTCGGACACGTCGGATCCGCTCCCTGCTTCCCTCGGCTCGCTTCGCTCGCCTCAGTCCAGACGGTCGCTTGATCCGACGTCTCCGGCTACCTGACGTTCTGTGGAGCGTCGCTTTGCGATCCACCAGGCGATGAGGGCCAGGATGGCCACGGCGGCGATGATGGCGGCGGGGGCGAAGTACTTCTCGAGGGAGTGCCATTCGGCGCCGAGGGCTTTGCCGGCGAGGGCGAGGCCGAGGCACCAGGGGATGACGCCGAAGAGGGTGAACAGGGTGAAGCGGCGGAGGTCCATGCGGGCGACGCCGGCCGGGAGGCTCACGAAGGCCCGGATCAGGGGGACCAGTCGGCCCAGGAATACAACGGCCTCGCCTCGGCGTTCGAACCAGGCGTGTGCCCGGTCGACCTCGTGGGGGCGCAACAAGAGGTATCGGCCCCAACGGTCGATCGCGGGGCGACCGCCCCACGCGCCCACGGCGTAGGCGAGCCAAGACCCAACCATGCTGCCCGCGATGCCCCAGATCGCCACCCACGGGACAGACAGGGCCGCGTCGGGACTGCCGAGGATGCTTGCGGCGAAAGCCGGAGCGCACAGAGCTCCGGCGAAGGCCATCACGACCTCGGAAGGGATCGGGATGCAGATCGAGCCGAGCAGCATCAACAGGAACACCGCCAGATAGCCGTTATCGGCCACCAGCCGTTGGACCGTGTCGGTGAAGACGGCGAGCAGGGTGAAACCTCCGTGTGACCAGGGGGAACGCCCCGAGCGTACCAACCGGGCCGGATGGAAAGGTCACGGTTCTGTGTTGAGGCGGTGGTACGGTCCGGCCCCGGGACGCCCCCAGGGCCGAGGGTTTCCAGAAAGAGGAACAGAGCAGGATGCCGAAGACGTTGGTCGTGGTCGAGTCGCCCGCCAAGGCGAAGACGATCGAGCGCTACCTAGGGCCCGACTACCTGGTCCGGGCCTCGTACGGACATATCCGTGACCTGCCCAAGTCGAAGCTCGGGGTCGACCCGGACCACGACTTCAAGGTCGAATACGAGGTGCCGGAGCGCTCGAAGGAGCACGTCGCGATCCTGAAGCGTGCGATGAAGTCGGCCGACGGCCTTGTCCTGGCCACGGACTTCGACCGCGAAGGGGAGGCGATCGCGATGCACGTCGCGACGCTGCTCGGCGAGGACGCGAAGCAGGCCGACCGGGTCACGTTCACCGAGATCACCCGCGACGCGATCCTGGAAGCGTTCTCGCACCCTCGCCGGATCGACGGCCACCTGACCGACGCGCAGGAGGCCCGCCGGATCCTCGACCGGCTCGTCGGCTACAAGATCTCGCCGCTGCTGTGGAAGCGTGTCCAGCCGGGGCTGTCCGCCGGCCGCGTGCAGTCGGTCGCCGTACGGCTGATCGTCGAGCGTGAGCGCGAGATCGACGCCTTCGTCCCGGTCGAGTACTGGAGCATCGACGTCCGGCTGACGCCCGAGGACCCTGAGCAGCCGTTCGTCGCGCGGCTCGTCCAGGTCCCCGACGGCAAGCTCGCCGCGAGCCCCGACAAGAAGGGCATCGTGCTCGGCGCGCAGGGTGACGCCGACACGCACGCCGACGCGCTCCGTGACGCCCGCTACCGGGTCACGGCCGTCGAGAAGAAGCAGCGCAAGCGGTCACCTTCGCCGCCGTTCACGACCTCGACCCTGCAGCAGGAGGCCGCGCGCAAGCTCGGCTTCGGCACGCGGCGCACGATGCAGATCGCGCAGCGCCTGTACGAGGGGATCGACCTGCCCGGTGAGGGCTCGGTTGGCCTGATCACCTACATGCGTACCGACTCCGTGACGATCGCCGATTCGGCGCTCCGCGAGATCGCGGAGCTCGTCAAGTCCGAGTACGGCGAGACGTACACGATCGCCGAGGCGCGTCGGTACAAGACGAGGAGCCGCAACGCGCAGGAGGCGCACGAGGCGATCCGCCCGACCAGCGCGATGCGCACACCCCCACGGATGGCGACTGTGCTGGACCGCGACCAGCTCCGCCTGTACACCTTGATCTGGCAGCGCACCGTCGCGACCCAGATGGCCGAGGCGAAGTTCGATCAGGTCGGCGTCGACATCGAGGCCGCGAGCGGCGCGTCGATCTACGGGCTGCGCGCGACGGGGCAGACGCTCGTGTTCGACGGGTTCCTCAAGCTCTACCGCGAGGGCCGCGACGACGAGAAGGTCGACGAGGACGCCGAATCCAACCTCCCCGAGCTCACCGCGGAGCAGGCGCTCCGGATGCTCGAGGTCCTGCCCGAGCAGCACTTCACCCAGCCGCCGCCGCGCTACTCCGAGGCCTCGCTCGTGAAGAAGCTTGAGGAGGAGGGCATCGGCCGCCCTTCGACCTACGCGTCGATCATCTCGACGATCCAGGACCGTGGGTACGTGCGCCTGGAGGACCGCCGGTTCAAGCCGGAGGACGTCGGCTACGTCGTGACCGACAAGCTGATCGAGCACTTCCCCGACGTCGTCGACGTCAACTTCACCCGCTTCATGGAGAAGGAGCTCGACGACATCGCCGAGGGCCAGCTCGGGAAGGTTCAGATGCTCAACGAGTTCAACGGGCCGTTCGAGCGCGCGCTCGAGAAGGCGGAGGACTCGTTCGAGCGCTACCAGGAGGACCTCGACGAGCTGTGCCCGCTCTGCCCGACCGAAGGACGCGAGCCCGGCAAGCTGCAGGTCAAGCTCGGGCGCTACGGCAAGTTCATCGGGTGCCCCAACTATCCGGAGTGCCGCTACATCCGCAACATGGATGGGAGCGAGCGGCCCGAGCCCGAGACCCTCGACGAGAAGTGTCCCGATTGCGGACGCCAGCTGCAGCGGCGTGTCGGCCGGTTCGGTCCGTTCGTGGGCTGCAGCGGGTATCCCGACTGCCGGTACATCAAGAAGGACCCGCCGCGGACCCTCGGCATCACGTGCCCACAATGCAACCAGGGCGACATCGTCGAGAAGCGCACGCGATTCGGCGTGTTCTACGGGTGCGACCGATATCCCGAGTGCGACTTCGCCGTCAACAACGAGCCGCTGAAGGAGCCGCGGTGTCCCGTCGACGGATCGCTGCTCGTCCAACGCCCGAAGTCGATCCGGTGCTGGGGCTGCGGGGCGGAGTTCGACCTCGACATGGTGCAGACCAAGGAAGGTGACCCCCAGGCCGAGGCCGAGGCCCGCGCAGCGAAGTCCGCCGCGCGTGCCGCGCGCGCAGCGGCCAAGGCCGCCAAGAAGAAGCCGGCGACCCGCAAGAAGACCGCTGCGAAGAAGAAGCCGGCCGCCAAGAAGAAGACGACCACGAAGAAGCGAGCAACGGCGAAGAAGGGGGAGACGCCGAGCGGTGCTCCGGCCGAGCCCGCCTCGGTCGCCGCCGCACCCTCGGGCGACGAACCCTAAGGCGGCCGATCTGTCGTCGATCACCGAGGAGGTCGCCGCCCTCCGCGGGACCCGCCCGGCGACCCTTCGTGACCTCCTGACCCACGGGCCGTTCGCTCGGCTGCTCGCCGCGATGTCGGTGTCGTCGTTCGGCGACTGGGTCGGGTTCGTCGCCGTCACCGCGATCGTGCAGGGCCTCGGCGGTGGCTCGGCATCACTCGCGATCTCGGGCGTGATGCTCGCCCGGACGCTGCCGGCGTTCCTGTTCGGCCCGATCGCGGGGTCGTTCGTCGACCGGCTGGACCGGAAGAAGCTCATGATCGCGGCCGACCTCGGCCGGGCGACGCTGTACCTGTCGATGGCGTTCATCGGCAGGCTTTGGGCGATCTACGTGCTGTCGTTCGTGATCGAGTGCATGTCGCTGCTTTGGGGTCCGGCACGCGACGCCTCGCTGCCCAACATGGTGCCTCGCAGGCAGCTGCCGAACGCGAACTCGCTCGTGCTCGTCAGCGCGTACGCGACGCTGCCGATCGGCGGCGCGGTGTTCGCGGTGCTGTACGGCATCGCACAGAGCATGAGCGCCCGGGTGCCGCTGTTCGCGAGCCACCCGGAGTCACTCGCGCTCGTGTTCGACGCAGGGACGTTCCTGTTCTCCGCGGCGATGGTCGCGGGGATCGCGATCCGCACGGTTCGGCCGACGGAGCACGAACGGATGGATCTGTCGAGGGTCTGGCGCGACACGCGCGACGGCATCCGGTTCCTGCGCGAGGACACCATCGCCGCGGCGATGACCGGCGGCATCGCGATCGCCTTCGGTGCGGTTGGTGCGGTGCTCGCGGTCGGCGTCGACTTCGTCGCGACCACCGTGCACGGCGGCAAGCCGGGCTGGGGGCTGGTCGTGACCGCCTTCGGTGTCGGGATGGCGCTCGGGATGGCGAGCTCCAACCCGGCCGCTCGGATCGTCGAACGCGAGCGGGTGTTCGTCTGGTCGCTCCTCGCGGCGGCCGGCGCCCTCATCGTGATGGCGGCGATGCCCAACCTGTCGTGGACGGTCGTGTTCACCGTCTGGCTCGGCGCGTTCTGCGGTCTGGCGTGGGTGAGCGGCTACACGCTGCTCCAGGAGAACGTGGTCGACGAGTTCCGCGGCCGGACGTTCGCTGCGCTCACGACGCTGTCTCGGATGGTGCTGTTCCTGTCGTTGGCGTTGTTTCCCTTGCTCGCGCAGGTGTTCGCGTGGATCTCCCAGGCCCTCGGCGGCGGCGACTTCTACATCGGCGGCCAGCGGATCGACCTCTCCGGCACGCGCCTCGCCTTGTGGACGGCAGGCGGGTTGATCATCGCCGCAGCGCTGAACACGCGCCGATTGCTCACGCGGTACCGTCTGTCCCGTCCCGTCCCGCTCGCCCTCGTGCCGAAGCTCAAGCGACCGCCCGCCACCGGAGCATTCATCGCCTTCGAAGGTGTTGAAGGCGCGGGCAAGGGCACCCAGATCGCGATGCTCGAGGCGTACCTGCGCGAGGAGCACGTGCCGGTGCTCGTCACGCGCGAGCCCGGCGGGACGGCGACGGGAGAGCGGATCCGCGACCTGCTGCTCGATCCGGCGACCGGCTCGATGGACGCGCGCGCCGAGGCGATGCTGTTCGCGGCGGCGCGGGCGCAGACCGTCGCCTCGGTGATCCGGCCCGCGCTAGCGGAAGGCAAGGTCGTGATCTGCGATCGCTACGTCGACTCGTCGCTGGCCTATCAGGGTTCCGGTCGCGGCCTGGGCGAGGCCGACGTCCTGTCGCTGAACGTGTGGGCGACCCAGGGTCTGTTCCCCGACGTCGTGATCCTGCTGCATATCGAGCCGGAGCTCGGGCTTGCGCGCTCGACGGACGCCCCCGACCGGATGGAACGCGAAGGCGGCTCGTTCCTCGCGACGGTGGCCGACGCCTACCTGCGGATCGCCGAGGAGCACCCCGAGCGGTTCGTCGTGATCGACGCCGCCCGGGAGCCCGCCGACGTGTTCGACGACGTGCGCGCGGCGATCGACAAGGCGCTCGCCGAGCGCAGCGACCCGGCGCGCGGCTGAGACCGTCGGTGCGGCGCGCTACCCTGCCGCCGATGGGGGCGGTTCTCGACGACGTTGCGGGCCAGGAGGCCGCGGTGGCGTTCCTTCGTCGGGCCGCCGAGCGGCCGCATCACGCGTACGTGCTCGCGGGGCCGGAGGGCTCGGGCAAGTCGTTGGTTGCGCGCGCGTTCGTCGCGGCGCTGCTCTGTCACACCGGTGGATGCGGCGAGTGCCGGGACTGCGCCCTGGCGCTCCGCGAGCATCACCCGAACGAGTTCATCGTCGAACCGGAGGGCCGCGACATCCATATCGACACGATCCGCGACGAGGTGTGGCACCACGCCTACCGGACCGCGCCGGAGCCGGGTCGCAAGGTGTTCGTGATCCGCGAGGCCGACCGGCTGTCTCCCCCGGCTGCGGACACGCTCCTCAAGGTGCTCGAGGAACCACCGCTCGACACCGTGTTCCTGCTGCTGTCGGCGCGAGCACAGGAGCTCCCCGACACGGTCATCAGCAGGTGCCATGTCGTCGTCTTCGCTGCGCTGCCGGAGTCATTCGTGGTCGAGGAGCTCGAGAGCGAGGGCGTCGATCGTGTGCGGGCGCGCCTCGTCGCGCGGCTGTCCGGCGGGAATCTCGGCCGCGCGCGCCGGATGGCGATCGACCCGGAGGGACTGGCGTTTCGCGACGTCGCGGCCGACGCGCTGGCTCGCGCGGGGCTCGGAGCCGGCCAGGCGCTTGGCGCGGCGGCCGACGTGTTGGACGCCGCCGCCGCATATAAGAAAGGACTCCGCGCGGAGCTCGACCAGGAGCTCGCGCCGTTCCTCGATGAGAAGGGCCGCCCGGAGGAGGCCTATCGGGGGGCGATCCGCCGCATCGAGACCCGGTTCGCTCGGCGGGAGCGGAGGGCCGAGCGCGACCAGGTCGACCGGATCCTGCTCGCGGCATCGGCCCTGCTGCGCGACCGTATCGCCGCGACCGTCCAGGCGCCGGCGGGGGTCCGGCTCAATCTGGACCGCGAGGCGCAGCCGGCCGCGGAGGTCGGTGGCCTCGTCGCCTCCCTCGCTGCGGTCGAGGGCGCTCGTGCGGAGCTGGCGGACGACGTTAACCGCAACGCGCGGCTCGTTGTCGAGCAAGCGTTCCTGGTGGTCGCGTCGGCCTCGACGGCGTAGGTCTTTCGCCGTAGCCGTTCGGCTGTTCGCGTCAGCCGGACGCAGCGGTATCGTGTGCGACGTCCGTGCATCGGGGGGGAACGCGTTTCCGTGTTCGATAGATTCACGCTCGACGAGGTCAGCGCCAAGATCTGGTGGCCGCTCGCCATGGTGGCGCTCGTCGCACTGGTGCTGACCGTCCCGGCGGCGAACCACGCGGCCGACCGTGCTCGTCGCGAGAGCGCTGCCCGCGCGGTTGCCATCAGCACCCAGCAGATCGAGCCGCTGACCACCAACGACACGTCGGTCGAAGACATCTCCGCTGCGCTCGCGCGGATCCAGCAGGCCAACCCGTCGTACGACGCCGTGCGCCTGTGGAGCACGCAGAAGCTGCTTGTTGCCTCGTCGGTGCAGAACGACCCCTTGCGGCTCGGCACCGCCGGCGTGAAGGACAGCGACATCGACGGCGCGCTGTCGAGCGGTTCACGGCTCGACGTGACCAACCGAGAGCCTACCGGCGACGAGGGACCGACCACCGTGCACACCTTCGTCAAGGTCGACGGCCCGTCCGGACCCGAGGTGACCGAGTTCGAAGCAAGCGACGCAGCGCTTCTCGCAGAGGTTCACCACGACTGGAACGGCTACCGCATCGTCGCGGCGGCTGCCTTCTTGCTGCTGCTGCTGCTCGCACTGTTGTCGATGCGCGAGCCGATGGCCGACATCGGCGTGGGCGTCCCCTTCT
>C688J18823_10000814_pt1 | contig 18618 bp, 17 predicted proteins | sample HopSoiMetagenom1_FD_18823 | JGI IMG/M metagenome (IMG submission 18823) | reverse complement strand
GGCTCGAACCGCTCGTCTCGCGCGACAGCCGGGGGCCGGCGTCGGTCGGCCGGCCGCGTCGACGGCCGCAGAGACGCACCCAGCCTTCCATCCCTCCCGCCGCGTGCGCGGCCGTTGTCGTGGACGGACGGCCGATGCCGGCCCCCGGCGTCAATCCGCGTGTCCCCGCGCAGACTACGCGGCTCAGAGACCTACAACTCCGCCCGCGCCGCCTCCACCGCGCGAGCCAACGCCTCGATCTCCTCTGCGCTCGTATACACCTGCACGCTGGCGCGCACCGTCCCCGCCACGCCCAGCTTGCGCATCAACGGCTGCGCGCAGTGATGTCCGGCCCGCACGCAGATGTCCCGCTGGTCGAGGAAGGCGGCCAGGTCGTGCGGGTGCACGCCTTGCAAATTGAAGCTCAGCACCGCTGTGCGCGTCTCGCCTGGCGCATACAGGGTCACGCCGGGGACCTCGCGCAAGCGCGCCTCCATCGAGCGTGCCAGCCCGCGCGCGTGCTGCTCCACTTCCGCCATCCCCAGCGCTTCCAGGTAATCGATGGCGGTCCGCAGCCCCACCGCCTCCGCCACGGGCGGCGTCCCCGCCTCGAACTTCGCCGGCGCGTCCAGCAGCGTGGCGCGATCGGGAAACACCTCGCGCACGATCCCGCCGCCCAGCAGCAGCGGCTCCGTCTCCTCCAACCGCTCGGCGCGACCCCAGAGCACGCCGATGCCGGTGGGGCCCAGCATCTTGTGGCCGGAGAAGGCGAAGAAGTCGCAGCCGAGCGCGCCCACGTCGAGCCGCAGATGCGGCGCCGCTTGCGCCGCGTCGATCAGCACCGCCGCGCCCACATCCCTCGCCGCCGCCGCGATGCGCGCCGCCGGCAGCTCGGTGCCCAGCACGTTGGAAACCATCGAGAACGCCACCAGCCGCGTGCGCGGGCCCGGGTGCAACAACTCCTCCACCGGCACCATCCGCAGCGATGCCCCCGAGATCGCGGCCGCCCGCTGCCAGGGCAGGAGGTTGGCGTGGTGCTCCACCTCGCTGACGAGGATCTCGTCCCCTTGCCGCAGCCGGCGCGCCGCCCAGCCCTGCGCGACCAGGTTGATCGACTCAGTGGTCCCGCGCGTGAAGATCACCTCGCGGACGTCGCCGGCGCCGACGAACCGCCGCACCGCCTCGCGCGCCTCGTCGAGGGCGGCCCCCGCCTCCTCGGCCAGCCGATAGACGCTGCGGTGCACGTTGGCGTTGGACTCCTCGTAGTACCGCTGCATCGCCTCCAACACGTGACGGGGCTTCTGTGAGGTCGCGGCGTTGTCCAGGTAGACCACCCGCCTGCGCGCCAGCAGCGGAAAGTCGGCGCGCACGTCCCTCATCGCAGCGCCTCGCGCAGCACCAGCAAGGGCAACAGCGCGCAGCCCACCCGCGCCGGGCGCAGCTCGGTCTGCAGCGCGTCCAGCAGCCAGGAATCCGGCGCCGCCAGCACCTCCGCCGCCGTCGCGCCGCTCACCATCTCGCTCAGCACCGAGGCCGCCGCCACCGACACCATGCAGGCCTCGGCGGTGAAGCGCATCGCCTCCACGCGCCCCTCCCGCAGCCGCAGCTCCACCCGCAGGCGATCGCCGCAGAGCGGATTCACCCCTTCGCGCGCGAGGTCCGCGCCCGGGAGCGATCCGCGGTTGCGCGGGTTCTTCGCGTGCTCCACGATCAACCCGCCGTACAGCGGAGCGCTCATTCCAGCTGGCCCCGCGCCACGCCGGCCTTGTAGGGCGCCAGCCGGTACGAGGTCTCTGGCGAAACCAGCCCGCCCGCCGACAGCTCCGCGATCCGGTCCACGCCCATCCGCTCGCCGGTCATGAGCCGCGGCAGCACGACGTCCAGCGAGGTGGCCCGGGAGAAGATGCCGCAGCCCGGCGCTCCCAGCACGGGCAAGTCGCCCATGTACGCCACCCACAGCAGCGTGCCGGGATAGGCAGGCACGCCGTGCCGCTCCATCTTGGCGCCGGCAAGATCCAGCGCGCGCAGCACCGGGTCCTCCGGCTCCATCGAGCGGCTCCCTGCCAGCACCAACAGGCCCGCCCCGTTGCGCTGCTCCTCGCGCATCGCCTCGGCCAAGGCCTCCGCCGTGCCCGGCACGGCCCGCGCCGTCGCAAGCTTCGACCCGAAGAAGGCCAGCTTCTGCTCGAAGGCCGAGCGCGCCCGCTGCAGCCCGGCCTCGGCGATCTGCTCGTGCACCAGGAGCGCGCCGCGCACGGGCACGAACGGCCGCACCCGCACCGCGCCCGCGGCGATCTTCTCCGCCTCGCGCACCCGCTCCTCGCGGGTCACGAACGGCACCACCTTGGCGCGCCCCACCACGCCGCCCTCTACCGCGACGTAGCCCTGGGGATGCGCGTACAGCGCCAGGTCGGGGATGCGGTTCACGGCCGCCAGCCGCTGAGCGTCGATCTCCACCAGCCCGCGCCTGCGCGCCAGCAGCGGAAACGAGCCTCCCTCCACCTCGCCCGGCTCCACGCCGTCGCCCGAGGCGGCCCGGGCCAGCCTGCGGCCGGCGACGTCCTCGTGCACGTCGCCCGGCTCGGGCTCCAGCGCCTGCAGCTCGGTCCACGCCGCGGACTCGAGCGTGCGCACGTCCGCCTCCGAAAGGACGCGGCCCTTGGGCAACCCGCCGGCGTCCCGCACCAGCACCAACCCCGGCAAGAGCCTCTCTCCTCGCACGAACCGTCGCGCTCTCATGGAGACCTCCTTATGCGAGCAGATGCCGCTCCAGCGCCCGCAGCGCGGACAGGTTGTGGGCCGGCGCGAAGACGCTCACGTGCGGCAGGGCCGCCTGCATCCCCTGCGTGAGCGGCTCGTACCCGGGGCTGCCGAGGAGCGGGTTGAGCCAGATGACGCGCCGGCTGCGGATGCGCAGCGACTCCATCTCCGCCCCGAGGATAGCGGGGTCGCCCGTGTCCCAGCCGTCGCTGAGGATCACCGCCACCGTGCGCCCATCGATCATCGCCGGGTAGTCCCGGTTGAAGTCGGCGAGGCAGGCTCCGATTCGCGTGCCGCCGGACCAGTCGTGCACCTCGGCCGACAGACCGCGCAGCGCCGCGGCATAATCGGGCTGCTTCAGCAGATCGGTCACCCGCCGCAGCGAGGTGGAGAAGACGAAGCTCTCCACCCGCGCCNCCGTCCCCTGCAGCGCGTAGAGGAACTGCAGCAGGAACTGGCTGTAGAGGTCCATCGAGCCGGAGACGTCGCAGAGCGCCACGATGCGCGTCTTGCGCGGCTTGCGCCGGCGGAACCGCAGGTCCAGCGTCTCACCCCCGTTGGAGAGCGAGCGCCGCAGGGTGCGGCGTAAGTCCACGCGGGGCCCGCGCCGGCCCGACTTCCACCGGCGGCTCGGGCGGGCCGCAAGTCTCCTGGCGATGCGCGCGGAGATGCGGCGGATCTCGTCGAGCTCCGCCGCCGAGAAGGCGCTGAAGTCCTTCTGCGCCACCGCCGCGGCGTCGCTGGCGGCCTTGATCTCCTCTTGCTCGTCCTCGCCGCCTTCTCCCTCGTCCCCCGGCTGTCCCCACGACGACAGCGAAGGCACAGCGGCCTGCTCCGGGGGAGGTGAGCGCCGGTGCACGCGGACGGGACCTTCCGCGGGAGCCTGCTGCTTTCCGAAGAGCGCCGCGAACGCCTCGTCGAAGATCTCCAGCTCCTCGGGCCGCCCCACCAGCACGCAGCGCAGCGACAAATACGTGCGCTCGCGCGACTGCAGCGCGCCAAAGTGCAGCGCGCGCACCGCGTCGATGGCGTGGGCGGTGGTCACGGTCATGCCGCGCGCCCGCAGATCGCGGCAGAGCCCCACCACGCGCTGCACCAGATCGCTCACGCCGCGCCCACGGGCAGCCGCCCGGCCGCCATCTCCCCGCGCACCTTGCGCAGATCGGCTTCGTCCTTCACCAGGCAGCCCAGCGTCTCCGACACGATCTCCGGCGTGAGGTGCGAGGCGTGCAGCACGGCCAGCGCCGCCGCCCAATCCAGTGTCTCCGACACCCCAGGCACCTTGGAGAGCTTCGCCGTGCGCAGGCGCTGCACCAGCCCGACCACCTGCGCGGCCAGCGCCTCGCTCGCGCCCGGCACCTTGCGCCGCACGATGGACAGCTCCTTCTCGAAGGGCGGGTAGTCGATCCAGAGATACAGGCAGCGGCGGCGCAACGCGTCCGACAGCTCGCGGGAGCGGTTGGAGGTGAGGATGACGTGCGGGCGCTCGCGCGCGACGATGGTCCCGAGCTCCGGCACCGTGACCTGGAAGTCGGAGAGCACCTCGAGCAGGAACGCCTCGAACTCCTCGTCGCTGCGGTCGATCTCGTCCACCAGCAATACAGGTGGGGTGCCCTTGTGGGCGATGGCTTGCAGGAGCGGCCGCTTGAGCAGGAAGGCCTCGCTGAAGATCTGCGCCTCCGCGGCGCCCGGGGCGGCGTGCCCGTCCTTTTCCTGCATGCGGATGTGGAGGAGCTGCCGAGCATAGTTCCACTCGTACAGCGCGGTGGAGGCGTCCAGGCCCTCGTAGCACTGCAGCCGGATCAGGTCCGTGCCCATCAGGCGGGCCAGCACCTTGGCGATCTCGGTCTTGCCCACGCCCGCATGCCCCTCGATGAGCAGCGGCTTGCGCAGCTCGAGGGCAAGGTGCAGCGAGGTGGCGATGGCCGGGTCGGCCACGTATGCCTCGCGGTCGAGCTGCTCGAGGAGTTGTGCGATGCGATCCACGCGCGACCTCGCGAAGGGAAAAAGACAAAGCACGCGTTTGCCCGACCCGTCAAACGGGGCGGCTCGCCTGCCTGGTTTGGATTCCCGCATCCCTGTCGCTAGAATGGCCGGCCCCGGGAGGCGCTCCCATGAAGCACTGGGTGGAAAGCGCAGCGATCCTCGATCGGCTCTCGGAGCTGGTCGTGGGGGAGCACTGCGCGGCGCTCGCCACCGTGGTGCGCATCTCCGGCTCCGCCTACCGCCGGCCCGGCTCCAAGCTGCTCATCGAGGAGGACGGCACGACCCGCGGCGGCGTCAGCGGAGGGTGCCTCGAATCCGACGTGCGCGGCCACGCCCTGGAGATCGTGGGCGGCGCGCAGAACAAGTTGCTGCACTACGAGACGGGCTCCGACGCCGAGACGCTGTGGGGCATGGGTCTGGGCTGCGAAGGCGCGGTGGACGTCTATGTCCAGCGGATCGACGGCGCCTTCATGGAGGGACCGGGCCGGCAGATGCGCGAGCTGCTGGCGGCCGGCATTCCCTTCGCGCCGATCACGCTGGTGGATGGCCCTTCCGCGGGCCGCACGCTGGTCTTCGTGCGCGGCGCGTTGACCGGCACCAGCGGCTCGCCGGACACCGACCGCGCGCTGGCGCAGCGGGCCGGGCCACTGCTCGAAGGCGACGCCGGCGCGGAGCTGATGGGCGAGGCGTTCATCGACGTGCTGCGCCCGCCGCCGCGCCTCTTCATCTTCGGCGCTGGCGACGACGGCCGGCCCCTGGCGCAGCTCGCCCTGCAGTCCGGATTCGAGGTGACGGTGGTCGATCATCGCCCCGCGTACCTCACCCCGGAGCGCTTCCCGCCGCCGCTGCGACTCGCGCTGCGCAGGGCGTCCGACGGTCTGGCCGGCCTGCCCCTCACCATCTCGCGGCGCAACTTCGCGGTGGTGCAGACGCACGCGCTCGCCCACGACCGCGACTGGCTGCGCGCGCTGGCCGACCAGCCGCTCTCCTACCTGGGCCTTTTGGGCCCGCGCTCGCGCAAGGAGACGCTGCTGCGGGAGGTGCCGCTGCCTGCGGAGCGGCTCTTCGCGCCCATCGGCCTCGACGTCGGCGCGGACGGACCCGAGCAGGTGGCCGTCAGCATCGTGGCGGAGATGCTCGCGGTGTACGGGCGGCGCCAGGCAGGGCACCTGCGCGAACGGCAGGGAGGCATCCATGCCGGGTGAGCGCGTCGCCGGCGTGGTGCTCGCCGCCGGCCTCTCCAGCCGCATGGGCACCAACAAGATGCTGCTGGAGCTGGGGGGCGGAACGCTGGTGCGGCGCGCGGTCGCCACCGCCCTGGCCGCCGGACTGGACCCGGTGCTGGCGGTGGTGGGGCACGAGAGCGACCGCGTCCAGTCGGAGCTCGCGGGCCTTCGCTGCACGCCGGTGCTCAACCGCGACTACGCGCTGGGGATGAACACCTCGCTGCGCGCCGGCATCCGCGCGCTGCCCGAGGGCGTGGATGCGGCGGTGGTGCTCCTCGGGGACATGCCCCTGGTGGAATCCTCGATGGTGCGCGCGCTGGTGGATGCCTTCGCCCGCTCGCGCGCGCCGCTGGTCGTCTCCACCTACGGAGAGGTGGTGGCCCCTCCCATCCTCTACGGGAGCGCCCTCTTCGGCGAGCTGCGGGCGCTGGAGGCGGAGGCCTGCGGCAAGAGCGTGGTCAAGCGGCACCGCGCGGAGGCGGTGGAGCTGGACTGGCCGGCGGAGCGCCTCACCGACCTCGACCTGCCCGACGACGTGCGCCGCGTGCGCGACCGGCTGGAGGCCAGCTGATGCGCGCCGAATTGCTGGAATTGGCGGCGGACCTGTCGCGGCGCGGCGAGCCGTTCGTGCTGGCCATGGTGGTGCGGCGCGAGGCGTACAGCTCGGCGCAGCAGGGCGACATGGCGGTGATCACCGCCGACGGCCAGTACCACGGCTGGCTCGGCGGCAACTGCACCCAGCCCACCGTCAAGCGCGAGGCGCGGGCCGCGCTGCTCGACGGCAAACCGCGCTTCGTCTCGCTCTCACCCGACCCGGAGCCGCGCCCCGGCGTCATCGCCCTGCCGATGACCTGTCATAGCGGAGGCAGCGTGGACATCTACCTGGAGCCAATGCTGCCGGCGCCGCGCCTGTTGCTCTACGGCCAGTCGCCCTGCGCCCGCGCCTTGGCCCGCCTGGGCGAGGTGATGGGCTATGCGGTCGAGCCGGTGACCGACCCGGCGTCTCCGCTGCCCCCTCGCGGCGGCCGCGCCTTCGCGGTCATCGCCACCATGGGCGAGAACGACGAGGACTCGCTGGCCGCCGCGCTCGCGGCCCAGGCCGAGTACGTCGGCGTGGTGGCCAGCCGCAAGCGGTTTGCCGAGATGCGCGACGCGCTGCTCGCGAGCGGCGTTGCCGCGCAGGCCCTCGACCGCGTCCACAATCCCGCCGGCCTGGACATCGGCGCCCGCCTCCCCGAGGAGGTGGCGCTGAGCATCTTCGCCGAGATCGTCCAGCTCCGCCGTGCCGCCGCTGGGCCTTTGCTGGTGCCGGAGCCGGAGCCCGCCACCGAGACCGACCCGGTCTGCGGCATGAAGGTCGAGGTCGCGACCGCCCGCCACCGCGCGACCCACCAGGGCCGCGAATACTTCTTCTGCAATCCGCGCTGCCGCGAGAAGTTCCTCGCAGATCCCCTCCGCTTCCTCGCGGCCTGAGGCAATTGCCATGGCGTTCGAAATCGTCAAGACGTTCGTGGTCCCCGCTTCCGCGGACGAGGTGTGGAGGTTCCTCACCGATCCGGAGCAGGTGGCGAAGTGCCTGCCCGGCGCCGCCATCACCGGCAAGCTGGACGAGCACACCTGGCAGGGAACCATGACCGTCAAGGTCGGGCCGGTCTCCTCCAGCTACAGGGGCAAGGTCTCCTTCGAGAAGATGGATCCCGGAGCGCGCACCGCGGAGATCGTGGCCAGCGGACAGGACGTGAAGGGCAAGGGCGGCGCCGACCTGCGCCTGAGCAGCGCCCTGCTGCAAAAAGGTCCCTCCGAGACGGAGGTGACCACCACCTCGCGCGTCAACATCACCGGCATCCTGGCGCAGATGGGCCGGGGCATGGTGCAGGACGTCGGCGACCAGATGTTCCAGATCTTCTCGCAGCGGATGCGCGCCGCGCTGGAGAAACCCGCTGCAGCCGCTCCAGCTCCTGCTCCTGCTGCTGCTCCCCTTCCTGCCGCCGCTCCCGCTCCGGCCAGCATTGCTTCTCCTTTGCCGGTCCCCGTTCCCGCAAGCGCCCCCAATCCGAAACCGGTGGAAGCGCTGGACATGGGGAAGATCGGGGCGCGCGCAGCGCTTCGGTCGCCCATGGTCTGGGTCGCCGTCGCCGTCGTCGTCTTGCTGCTGTTCATGCTTTTTCGCTGACCCGACAAGGAGGCAGAGATGATCCCGCCTGCGTTCGACTACCACGCGCCCGCCTCGCTGCCAGAGGCCATCGCCCTGCTCTCGCGGCTGGGCGATTCGGCAAAGGTGATCTCGGGAGGACAGAGCCTGTTGCCGCTGCTCAAGCTGCGGCTGGGCTCGGCGGAGCACCTGGTGGACATCGGCCGGATTCCCGGGCTGGAGTACGTCCGCGAGGAGGGCGGCTTCCTCCGCATCGGCGGCCGCACCCGCGAATCGGTGCTGGAGCGGTCGGAGGTGGTGCGCGCGCGCTACCCCATCCTCATCGACACGGCCCGCGTCATCGCCGACCCGCTGGTGCGCAACCGCGCCACCGTCGGCGGAAACCTGGCCCACGGCGATCCCGCCAACGATCACCCCGCCACCATGCTGGCGCTGCGCGCGCAGGTGGTGGCGCAAGGGCCGCAGGGCGAGCGGACCATCCCCATCGACGACTTCTTCCGCAGCCTCTTCACCACCGCGCTGGAGCCGGGCGAGATCCTCACCGAGATCCGCATCCCCGCTCCGGCCAACCGCAGCGGGGGCGCCTACGTGAAGCTCGAGCGCAAGGTCGGCGACTATGCGACCGCGGCGGCGGCGGCGCAGGTGACGCTGGACGCGACGGGCGGCTTTGCGCAGGTGGGCCTCGCGCTGACCAACGCCGGACCTGTGCCCGCACGCGCCGCGGCGGCCGAGCAGTTCCTGACCGGCAAGCGGGCCAACGAAGCCAGCATCGCGGAGGCGGCCAGGCGCGCGGCAGAGGCGACCTCGCCCAACGCCGATCGCCGCGGCACCGTCGAATACAAGCGCGAGATGGGGCGGGTGCTGGCCACCCGCGCCCTGCGCGCCGCCGTCGCTCGCGCCGAAGGGAGGCAGCCGTGAAACACGACATCAAGATGACCGTCAACGGGACGCAGCAAGAGGTGCAGGTGGAGTCGCGACTCCTGCTCGTCCACCTGCTGCGCGAAAACCTGCGCCTGACCGGCACGCACATCGGCTGCGACACCACCCACTGCGGCGCCTGCACGGTGCTGCTGGACGGCGAGCCGGTGAAGTCCTGCACGGTGCTGGCGGTCCAGGCCGACGGCGCGCAGATCACCACCGTGGAAGGCCTGGAGCAGAACGGCAAGCTCCATCCCATCCAGGAGGGCTTCTGGGAGAAGCACGGCCTGCAGTGCGGCTTCTGCACGCCGGGGATGATGATGACCGGCTGCGCCCTGCTGGCGCGCAACAAGCAGCCGAACGAGGTGGAGATCCGCGAAGCCATCAGCGGCAACCTTTGCCGCTGCACCGGCTATGTGAACATCGTCAAGGCCATCGAATACGCAGCCGAGAAGCTGCGCCAGCAGTGAGGAGGGATCCATGAACACGCCCAAGACGAGCCCCGAAGTTTCCGGCATGGGTCACTCGATGAAGCGCAAGGAGGATCCGCGCTTCATCCGCGGCCGCGGCAACTACGTCGACGACATCCAGCTGCCCGGCATGCTGCACATGGACATCGTGCGCAGCCCGTTCGCGTACGCGAAGATCAAGTCCATCAACAGCGAGAAGGCGCTCAAGGTACCGGGCGTGCTGGCGGTGATCACCGGCGAGACGCTGAAGAAGTACAACCTGCACTGGATGCCGACGCTGATGTCGGACACCCAGATGGTGCTGCCCACCGACACGGTGATGTACCAGGCGCAGGAGGTGGCGGCGGTGATCGCCACCGACCGGTACGCGGCGGCCGACGGGGTCGAGGCGGTGGAGGTGGACTACGAGCCGATGACGCCGGTGATCGATCCGTTCAAGGCGCTCGATCCCTCGGCGCCGGTCCTGCGCACCGACAAGAAGGACAAGAAGGACAACCGCATCTTCCACTGGCAGGCGGGCGACAAGGCGGCCACCGACAAGGCCTTCGCCGAGGCCGACGTCAAGGTGTCGCAGGACATGTACCTGCCCCGCATCCACGTCGCCTCCATCGAAACTTGTGGTTGTGTGGCCGACTTCGACCGCGTCACCGGCAAGCTCACGGTCTACTTGACCACGCAGGCGCCGCATGCGGTGCGCACGGTCTTCGCCCTGGTGGCGGGGCACGTCGGCCTCTCCGAGGAGAAGATCCGCATCGTCTCGCCGGACATCGGCGGCGGATTCGGCGGCAAGGTGCCGGTGTATCCCGGCTACGTCATCGCCGTTGCGGCCTCGGTGGTCATCGGCAAGCCGGTGAAGTGGGTGGAGGATCGGATGGAGAACCTCCAGGCCGACTCCTTCGCCCGCGACTACCACATCCACGCCGAGCTGGCCGCCAAGAAGGACGGCACCATGACCGCGCTGCGGATCAAGACGCTGGCCGACCACGGCTACGCCGACGCCGCCGCCAACCCGTCGAAGTTCCCCGCCGGCCTCTTCTCCATCTGCACCGGGTCGTACGATCTGAAGAACTGCTTCGCCGAGGTGGACGGCGTCTACACCAACAAGCCGCCGGGCGGCATCGCCTACCGCTGCTCGTTCCGCGTCACCGAGGCGGTGCACTGCATCGAGCGCATCACCGACGTGCTGGCGCAAGAGCTGAAGATGGACCCGGCGGAGCTGCGGATGAAGAACTTCATCCCCAAGGAGAAGTTCCCCTACAAGTCGGTGCTTGGCTGGGAGTACGACAGCGGCGACTACCCCGCGGCGCTGCGCAAGGCCATGGACATGATCGGCTACGAGGCGCTGCGCAAGGAGCAGGCTACGAGGCGCGCGCGGGGCGAGCTGATGGGCATCGGCATCTCCAGCTTCACCGAGATCGTCGGCGCCGGCCCCAGCAAGCACTTCGACATCCTGGGGCTGAAGATGTTCGACTCCTGCGAGATCCGCGTGCACCCCACCGGCAAGGCGCTGGCGCGCTTCGGCACCAAGTCGCAAGGCCAGGGCCACGAGACCACGTACGCGCAGATCGTCGCCGAGGAGCTGGGCATTCCCGCCGCGCACATCCAGGTCGAGGAAGGCGACACCGACACTGCGCCGTACGGCCTGGGCACCTATGCCAGCCGCTCGACGCCGACCGCGGGAGCCGCCGGCGCGCTGGCGGCGCGGAAGATCCGCGAGAAGGCGAAGAAGATCGCGGCGCACCTGCTCGAGTGCTCGCCCGACGATCTCGTCTGGGAGACGGGCAAGTTCTCGGTGAAGGGCGCGCCCTCGCGCAGCAAGACCATCCAGGAGATCGCGTTCGCGGCCTACACCAACCATCCGCAGGGCATGGAGGCCGGCCTGGAGGCGGTCTCGTACTACGACCCGCCGAACCTCACCTTCCCCTTCGGCTCATACATCGCGGTGGTGGACATCGACCGCGGCACCGGCGCCGTCAAGGTGCGCAGGTTCGTGGCGGTGGACGACTGCGGCAACATCATCAACCCCATGATCGTGGACGGGCAGATCCACGGCGGGCTCGCCATGGGGCTTGCGCCCGCGCTGCTGGAGGAGATCAGCTACGACGAGAGCGGGAACATCACCGGCGGCAGCTTCATGGATTACCTGGTCCCCACCGCGATGGAGACGCCCAGTTGGGAGACCGGCAAGACGGTGACCCCGTCGCCGCACCATCCCTTCGGCGCCAAGGGGGTTGGCGAGTCCGCCACGGTGGGCGCGCCGCCCGCGATTGCCAACGCGGTGGTGGATGCGCTGGCGCACGTCGGGGTGAAGCACGTGGACATCCCGGTGACGCCGGAAAAGGTGTGGCGGCTGCTCAAGGAGAAGGGGCTGGCGGAGTAGCTGTGCGGGCCTTCCCGGGCAAGCTTCTTTTCCAGCCCGGGGCGGGCCGGGCCGGGGTGGCGGTGGCCGCCCTGGCGATCACGGCGCTCTGCTGGGCGTGGTCACTCGGGGTGGCCGCGCACCTGCACCACGGCGCCGGGCTCTGGCCGCTGTTCGGAATGTGGGCAGTGATGATGGCGGGAACGATGATCCCACCGGAGCTGCCCGCGCTGCTCCGCTTCGCGCCGCGCGAGGCCGCGGTGTTCACCGGCGGCTACTTGCTGCCGTGGGTGGCCTTCAGCCTCGCGGCGGCGGCGGGTCAGTCCGCGCTCCGCGAGGCCGGCCTGCTCGACCACCGGATGGCCCTGGTGGGAGCGGCCCTTCCCGCCGCGGTGCTGGCCGTGCCCGGACTCTGTCAGCTCACGCCGCTGAAGCGCGCTTGCCTCCTGCGCTGCCGGGGCGCCGCGGCGATCCCGGCCAGGCTGCCCTCGGCGATCGCGGCCGGCCTCGCCTCGGTGGGATCTTGTGGCCTGCTCATGCTGGTGCTCTTCGCCACCGGCGTGATGAACGTTGCCGCCATGGTCGCGCTCACCTTGCTGCTGGTCCTGGAGCGGGCGCTGCCGGCTCGCTATCCGGTCAGCAGCGTGGCGGGCCTGGCGCTGCTCGCCTGCGCCGTAGCACGGCTGCTGGCGTAGCGCGACGCGTGTATCATTCCGTTTCCAAGGGGACGGTGTTCGAGCTTGGCTTCCGTTGCCGATCCATCCGGTGAAAGACCGGGTCGTCTCTGAGGAGGAGCGACGCGGCAGCGCGCCGGCCGTCGTTCGGCGGGTGAAGAGCAATCGACAGCGGTCGTTGATTCCCATTCGACTGGCCGCTGGTCTGCACCGTTGAGCGATGCCTTCGGCGCGTTGGTCCGCGGAACCAGCTTGCGGGGGCTGAGCGAGCCGAAGGGCGCCAAGAAGAAGGAACACGTGAAGCACCCTGTCGGGACATCGCTGGCCCGAACGCGCCCGCGGGGAGCAATCCGTGACAGACGTCATTCCTGAGATTCCAGCCACGCTGATCGGACAGCAACACTCGAAGGTAAAGCGACTGATCTTCTCCGNGAACAACAGCGATCCCAGCTCGATGATCGCGTGGCGGTCCTCTGCGAAAACCGGAGACGCCCGAACTTGCGCCATCAGCAAGTCGAGCGTGAGCGGCAGGCGCTCCGTTGCCTTCGACAAAAGGGCGCGAATCATGGGCGCCGACGTCATCAAGGATTCCGAGATGTCATCGGCCGGAATTGTGACCGACACCCCGGAGCCCTTCATCTCGGTCGTGCTGCGCTTGCCGTGCTCGCGAAGAAGCGGCTCGAGCGCATTGGCCTCTCTGGCAACACCTTGGTCATGCAGTGCAGCGTGCACGCGCTCAATCCACGCATAGGCAACCATGCCCGAAGCGAGCCTCGCGGCCGCCACAAAGGCGTCTCGGAACTTCAGGAGGACGCGTCGGACATCGTCAAGCCGACTCTCCCGCCGGTAGAAGCTCGCAAGACGGAGCGCCGCAGCCTCGGCTCCGAACGGGTCGAACGGGTCTGCTTTGTCGATGTCAGATACACGGGCGAGGCGGGCTTCCATGTCCGCCAGCAACCGCTCCTTGGCCGCCGTATCGAGTGACGATTTTTCGAGCACGAGGGCATCGAACGCCCTTCCCCACGTACCAGGCTTGTTGTCGATCGCGATCGCTCGCTCAGCGATCTTGGACCCTTCGAGTTCCCACTCTACGCCATCCGTCGCGAGCGTCTGCAGCGCTCCATCGATGGCCAGCCGCGCGAACTCGATGTCCGGCCGTGGCGCTGCCAACAACCTTCCTTCCTTGGGAACGTAACCTCGACACCATCTTCACGCGTCCCGCTTGCAAAGGGGCCGTAGTACGTTCCCAAGGATTGCTCTCGATGCCGCCCAGGAGTCTTGATCCCAAGACGTCGGCAGTGATCCTGCTGCTCGTGCGCCGCACCAGGAGCAATCGTTCCCCTCACGCGGTGGAGGCCCCAAACGTTCGCGGCCACGCGCCTGCGCGCGGCATCGGGGGCACGGACGAAGAATTTGAGGAGTCACCTGTCAGCCATGTCGTGCGTCCATGTCAGCCGTCTTTTGGCCCCCCAGTGCCAGCGTAGTTGTCGCTTCACCCTGTTCATCCAGTGGGGCGAGGAAGCGATAGCAGCGTGACGAAACCGTTCTCTCTGGCGTTCAAGCAGAAGATGGTCGAGCAGCTGACCGGGAAGGAGGCGGTCAGCGCGAGGTCTCTTGCCCAGGAGACTGGCATCTCGCAGGAGACTTTGTCGCGGTGGCTGCGTGATGCACGTAGCCTGCCGCTCATGCCTCCTCCACGGCGCAAGGCGAAGACCTGGTCGATCGATGAGAAGATCCGCGTCCTCGCTGCGGCGAAGAAACTCTCGGGAGTCGAGCTCACGTCCTTTCTCGAGCGAGAGGGGCTGCTGCTGGGCGAGCTTGAGCAGTGGCGGCTTGCCCTCGACGAAGAAGGGCGGGCCTCGATCGCCACGACCAAGCGAATCCATAAGCTGGAGCGTGAGCTGGCGCGAAAGGAGAAGGCGCTGGCCGAGGCTGCAGCGCTCCTGGTCCTCAAAAAAAAACTGGATCACCTGCAGGAGGACGAGGACGACGACACCGACGAGGGGAACGAGCCGTGATCCTCTCGCTGATCGACGAGGCGGTGTCCTCCGGTGCCCGGCTCTCTGCGGCGTGCCGTCTGGTCGGTTTGTCTGGACGAACCGTCCAGCGATGGAAGAATCGGCCCGACGGCGATGACCTCCGCAAGGGCCCTTCGAGCCGCTCGGCGAACGCGCTGACGCCCAAGGAGACTGCGCAGGTGGTCGCGGTGATGACCAGCGCGCGGTACGGAGCTCTCTCGCCCAAGCAGCTCGTGCCCGCTCTGGCCGACGAGGGCCTCTATCTCGCATCCGAGTCCACGATGTACCGTCTGCGCCGGCGGCTCGGTCTGAAGTGCAGTCGCCCAACCATCCGCAGCCACGTCACCCGTGCGAGCACGGTCCATCGCGCCACGAGGTCGAATCAGGTGTGGAGCTGGGACATCACCTACCTGCCAACCATCGTCCGCGGCCGCTTCCTCTACCTGTACTTGATCATGGATGTCTGGAGCCGGCGCATCGTCGGCTGGGATGTCTGCGAGCGCGAGAGCGCCGACCACTCTGCCACTTTGATCCAGCGGGTCTGCAGCGACGCCGGTCTCGATCCCCGCGGCCTCGTCCTGCACTCGGACAACGGCAAGCCGATGCGCGGCAGCACCATGCTTGCAACGCTGCAGTGGCTCGGTGTCATCCCCTCGTTTAGCCGGCCTCACGTCTCCAACGACAACCCGTACTCGGAAGCCCTCTTCCGGACGCTCAAGCACGGAGCAGCGTACCCGAGGCTCCCCTTTGCCGACCTCGAGGCAGCCCGCCGCTGGGTCGCGCGATTTGTGGCTTGGTACAACAGCGAGAACCGGCACAGCGGGATCCGCTACGTGACTCCGGATCAGCGGCACTTCGGCGCGGAGACCGCGATTTTAGCGCGGCGCAGCTCGCTCTACGAGCTCGCGCGGCAGACGAATCCGGAGCGCTGGTCTCGCTCAACCCGGAACTGGACGCCCGTCGGCCAGGTCGTCCTCAATCCCGAACCGACGACGCGTGCTGCATGACGACGATTCGCGACAACTGCATTGACACCCACCGTGGCGCTGATCTGTCATTCATGTACCGGGTCTGGACCCAACCGTCACTTGACCTGGATTCCAAAATAGTGCTATTTCAAGTTTGGTGAGGGCGCCGAAGCAAATCGAGATGAGGCTACAAACCTGGGGTGGGAAGAGGCGGGGCTCCGGGCGGAAGCCGAAGAAGGACAAGGCGGGCGTGTCGCATCTGGCGCGGCGGCCATTCACGCGATCCCAGCCGGTTCACGTCACGATGAGGACGCTGCCGGGAACCGGCTTCCTGCGGGCGTGGCGTCCATTTCAAGCCATCACCGGCGCGCTGCGCGACGCTCGCGAACGATTCGGCCTTCGCGTCGTCCACTTCTCGGTGCAGGGCAACCACTTGCACCTGCTGGTCGAAGCTGAAGGCGCCGAGAGCCTCTCGCGGGGCATCCAGGGCCTCGCCATCCGCATTGCCAAGGCGCTCAATCGCGCCTGCTCACGGCGCGGCAAGGTCTTCGCCGACCGCTACCACGCACACGTGCTGGGCTCGCGGCGCGAGGTCGCCAACGCGCTCGAGTACATCCTGGAGAACTTCCGGCATCACCTGCGCGAGGACGTCGCGCCAAGTGGCAGAGATCCCTGCTCGTCGGCGGCGTGGCTGAGCGTGCCCATCGACGGCCATGCTCCGGTGCTGCCTCCGCGCACCTGGCTGCTTCAACACGCGGACGACGGCTGACCCGGTCGCATCAGCCAGTCGTTTAGACCTTCCTCCGCTCCCGCACCGCCGCCGCCAAATCCCGCAAGACCGGAACCGTCATCTCCCATCCCATGCAGGCGTCCGTAATGGACTGCCCGTACACCAGGCGCGCCGGGTCGGTCAGCTCCTGGCGCCCGTCCACCAGGAACGACTCCATCATCACCCCGCAGATGCCCGCCTCTCCCCGCGCCACCTGCGCCGCGATCTCGCGCGCGACGGCTGGCTGCCGCCGGAAGTCCTTGCGGCTGTTCCCGTGGCTGGTGTCCACCAGCAGCCGCGGCAGCACTCCAGCGTCGCGCAGCGCGGCAAGGGCGCGCTGGACGCTGGCGGGGTCGGAATTGGGACCGCCGGCGCCGCCTCTCAGGATGATGTGGCAGTCCGGGTTGCCGCGCGTGGCCACGATGCCGGCCAGGCCCTGCTCGGTGACGCCGAGGAAGCGATGGGGATGTCCGGCGGCACGCACCGCGTCAATGGCGACCTGGATCCCGCCTTCGGTCCCGTTCTTGAAGCCCACCGGCATGGAGAGGCCCGACGCCAGCTCGCGGTGCACCTGGCTCTCCACCGTGCGGGCGCCGATGGCACCCCAGGAGACCAGGTCGGAGATGAACTGCGGCGTGATCGGATCCAGGAACTCGCAGGCCGCGGGCAATTCCAATGCCACCAGGTCCAGAAGCAAGCGCCTGGCCACCCGCAGGCCCTCGTTGATGACGTAGGACCCATCGAGACGCGGATCGTTGATCAGCCCCTTCCACCCCACGGTGGTGCGGGGCTTCTCGAAGTAGACCCGCATCACCACGCAGAGGTCGTCCTCCAACTCGGTGGCGAGCGCCTGCAAGCCACGGCCGTATTCGAGGGCGGCGCGCGGATCGTGGATGGAGCAGGGACCCACGATGACCATCAGGCGGTCGTCCTCGCCGCGCAGGACGGCGATGATCTCTTCGCGCGCGCGGGCGACCGCCAGCGACCCCGAGTCGCCCAGGGGCAGCTCCTCCAGCAGGATGGCCGGTGGGACAAGCGGCCGGTTGCTCTCGACGTGCAGGTCGCTGGTCTTCATCGCGCGCTGATTCTACTCCCGGGACGGTTAGGGCTGTTCACCCTCATTGCTGCAATAGCGCGACGCGTTAGTTTTGGAATCGGTGCGTAATACACAACCAAACAGGGACTACGGGGCGCGACGGACGTTGGCCTCGTGTACACGAGGCTATCCGACCAACGGCTCACATTTGTTCCTGTCTCAGTGGAAGTCAGTAATTTCAGTTAGATATCTATCATTCAGCCGCCGAATACCGCCATTCGACCGCTTGCAAGCACTCTTTTCCGAGACCTTGGTCCTGCTCACGAAAAATCTTGTCCCGCCCTTGACACGAATTTTGTCCGTCGAGTAGGCATTTGGCGATAGCATTTGGAATCGCCCGGGGGGGCAAGCTTGGCAAACCTAGTCTTCCGTGGATCCGGCTCGGCGTTCGGCGACAGCAAAGCGCGCGCCGAGAGTTCCTTTGTGCCTCGTGTCGAGGACGCCGGCGGCAGCACGCGGCCTTGCTTGCCGCTGCTCGACTCTGCGGGCAGCGAGAGCAGCGCGCGAGACCGACACGCGCTGATGGCTGCCTGCCTGGAGCTCTCCACCCTCTGCGACGCCCGCAGCGTGATCACCAGCATCCCTCGCATGGCCGCGGCCCTTTGCTCCGCCCGAGGTGCCCAGCTGCTGGAGATCGGCCTCGATGGCGCCTCCCGCGCGATTGCCACCGACGGCATGCCCTTCGCGGCGCCCGCCGACCAGGTCCGCCGCCACGCGCGCTCCACCCTCAACGTCTACTTGACGCTGGAGGCCTATTTCCTCTCCGTCGCCCCCGAGGCCGGGGCGGATGCGGTCCGGGCCGACCAGAGGCCGGTGGTTGCCGTCTCCATGCCCGGCCCTTCGGATTCGCGCCTGCTCCTGTTGGTCGAGCGCGCCCCCGGAGCGGCCTTCACCCGCCAGGAGATCCGCGAGCTGGAGATCTTCGCCTTCCTCGCCTCCAGCGCGTTCCAGCGCGTGCGGTCGGAAGGTTTCTTGAAATCGGCGCACGCTCTCGAAGCAGCCTTGGTCGGCGCGGTGCGCGACGCGGTGATCGCGCTCGACTCGGACGGCGTGGTGCGCGCGCTCAGCGGATCCGCCGCCACGCTCATCGGCCGGCGCTCCAAGGACGCCATCGGACAGCGGCTCCGCGATCTGCCGGGCATGGCTCCGCTCGCCCTGGCGCTCGCCGCGGGCGACCGCGGCCCGGAGACCGTGAAATTGGCTACCGGGGAGGTGCGCCTGCGCCTGCGCCGCTATCAAGGCG
>C688J18823_10000813_pt1 | contig 18637 bp, 21 predicted proteins | sample HopSoiMetagenom1_FD_18823 | JGI IMG/M metagenome (IMG submission 18823) | reverse complement strand
GAACAACTAATCCGGAGAATGGAAATGGGGCAACCAATCCCGGGAATGGGAATGGGAACAGTCAACCAAATGAACCTACTATTACACCGGATCCAGTACCAGTAGAACCCACCCCACAAGAAGCTTTATAACAGATTATATTCATTCTTTCAGGCCATACCATATAAAAAGGCGTCGCAAGCTTAATGCTTCGACGCCTTTTTCATTATAACTTGATGCTTCCAAAATAATTTTTCCATTTCTATAAACAACTCTGTAAGTTGGACATATGAATGATAATTATTCATTCGAGATAAAATAAATTTCAATCTCTCTCCTGAATTGATTGGTTTTATGGCCAAATTCACATCCATTCCATTTTCTAAAACAACAGGTTGATCATTACCCCAATACAATACTTCATAAAACAGTGCAATTCCTTTTCTCATCAGTTCCCCTACTGCATGATCCCTGTTTGAAAATTTAACGGTCAGTTCTTCTTTTATCTTTCCCCACTCATTAATAACTGATGGGATGGTTTGATCAGGTATTTCCCAAGGTTTCAGTACATCCATACCATGTTGAAAAGCAGTTTCATACAAAAAAGGAACATTTGCATGAAATGACTCAGAATATTGATCCTGCCATTCTATTTTCTCAAATTGCGACAATTCCATTAAATTTTTTGGAAAAGAAAATTGTTGATTAGTTTTCATTTTTTTCCTTTCCTTTCATTCGCTTCTTTCCTTCCCGACATAGTTCTAATAAAGGGCAAGTTGAACATTGAGGATTCTGGGCCTTACAATGATATCTTCCAAAAAAGATCATTCTATGATGCGTAACCGACCATTCGTCCTCTGGAACTTTTTTCATTAAGGTGTTTTCCACTTCAAGTACAGAATCTTTCCACCTACAGAAGCCAAGCCTTTTGCTTACTCGTTCAACATGTGTATCTACAGCAATAGCTTGGACCCCAAATGCAACAGAGACCACAACATTTGCTGTCTTTCTTCCTACACCAGGAAACTTTATTAATTCGTCACGATTAGTAGGAACTATTCCCTGATAATCCTCTAAAAGCATTTGGCAAAGCTTTTGGATATTTTTTGCTTTGTTCCGATAAAGCCCAATGGAGCGAATATCTTGCTGTAATTCTTCTATTGAAACGCTTAGATAATCTTCAGGTGTTCTATATTTTTCAAAAAGATTTTTCGTCACTTTATTCACAAGAACATCTGTACATTGAGCTGAAAGTGCGACCGCAATCACTAACTCAAATGGATTTCGATGGTTCAATTCACAATGCGCATCAGGAAACATTTCACCCATCTTATCTAAGCAAAATCTAATTTCACTTTTATTTAACATTTACCTATCCTTTCCAAGCTTATTGCTCGAGCCAGTTATAAAATGGTAGTGGGTCCTGTCGGCTAGCGTCAGGTTCTTTCGGTTTTGATTTTTGATGTTGCCTAAACTTTCGACCATGGCTTTTGGCCTGCTCAATTGTTTTAATTCCATTTTTCTTCCATTCAAACAAAATTCGATCAATATATCGGAAGTTTAACTTTCCAGAAATCACCGCTTCTCTAAGCGCAGATTTAATGATAATGGCATCATGATGGTCGTCATCAATCCAAAGGGAAAGTGTTTCACATTCAAATGGTGAAAGTGGTCTTCCAAATTCTTGTTCAAAACAAGTATAAAGGTTCGTTTCTTCTTGTTTATTTACTTCTACTTCTTTTCGTTTTTCCTGCATTAAAAAATGGTCAATTACTTTTTCCCATAATGGATCTAAAGAATATTTTTCAAAACGAATCCCATCGCTTGTATAACCCTCATTTATTTTAATAAACCCTTTTTGAATTACTTTACGAAGGATGTCTGAACATTCTGTATCATTTATGGTCATAGAAGACGCGAGTTCAATTGGTGTGGGAAATTCATTCCCCTTTTCATTATAAGAAAGGATATGTAGCAATAGCACAAGCTCATATTCATCTAACTTCATCTCTTTGTAATGTGTTAGCAATACGGAGGGAATGGTAATCTGACCTTCTTGTAACCATTTCAATATATTTTTTTTACTCATTTTAAACACCTCCAAATTAGTATACCATGAAGCCAATAGGATCATAAGTTGAATAAACGGCATCATTTCCAATTGTAACTACTAGGTACGTAAGAAGAAAAAACCCGCAAAAAGATGCGGATTTTTTCTTCTTATATATGATAAACAAGTAGTTGACTCTACTGTTGTCTATTAAGGATATAAGCGATTTAATAAACGTGGAAACGGGATGGTTTCCCGAACATGTTCAACACCACTAATCCAAGCAACGGTTCTTTCTAGTCCAAGTCCAAAGCCTGAATGCGGAACAGATCCATATTGTCTAAGTTCCAAATACCATTTATATGCTTCTTCATCTAAGTGATGTTCAGCCAATCGTTTTTTAAGCAATTCAAAATCATAAACACGTTCTGAGCCACCGATAATTTCTCCGTAGCCCTCGGGAGCAATTAGATCTGCACATAGAACAACCTCATCTCTGTTTGGATCTGGTTGCATATAAAAGGGCTTTATCGCAGTCGGATAATGAGTAATAAAGACTGGCTTCTCATAACTTTCAGCAATTGCAGTTTCATGTGGAGAGCCAAAATCATCGCCCCACTTAATATCATCAAACCCTTTATTATGTAAAAATGTAATAGCGTCATCATATGAAATACGTGGGAAAGGTGCTTTTATTTGTTCAAGTTTGCTTGTATCTCTTCCAAGTGTTTTTAATTCGATACTGCAGTTTTTTAGAACAGATTGTACGACATTGGAAACATATTCTTCTTGAACCTTTAAATTATCTTCAAATTCACAAAAGGCCATTTCAGGCTCGATCATCCAAAACTCAATGAGATGTCGTCTTGTTTTTGACTTTTCAGCCCTAAAAGTAGGTCCGAATGAAAATACTTTTCCTAAAGCCATCGCTGCAGCTTCCATATATAATTGTCCACTTTGCGATAAATAGGCATCTTGATCAAAGTATTTGGTTGCAAAGAGCTCGGATGTTCCTTCTGGAGCACTACCCGTTAAAATCGGTGGATCGACTTTAACAAACCCATGTTCATTAAAAAATTCATAGGTAGCCCGAATAATTTCATTACGTATCTTCATAACTGCGTGCTGCCTGCGTGACCTGAGCCAAAGATGACGATGGTCCATCAAAAACTCTGTTCCATGTTCCTTGGGTGTAATTGGATAGTCAACAGAATGATGTATAACATCAATTTTCTTGACAAGTAGCTCGTGACCTATTGGAGAACGCTCATCTTTTTGCACAATCCCGGTTACATATAAAGAGGATTCCTGTGATAAGGATTTAGCCTTTTGAAACAAGTCCTCAGACACTTCCGCTTTAACGATCACAGCTTGAATAAATCCTGTTCCATCACGAAGTTGTAAAAAGGCAATTTTTCCGCTTGATCGTTTATTGGCAACCCAAGCACCTAATTTCACTTCTTGATCAACATATTTATATACCTCAGCAATGGTTGAATTTATCACGATAAAACTCCTTCCAAAAACAATGAAAAATGAAATATGTATTAACATTAATTATACTCTTCCATATGAAGACAAGCAATACAGTAGCTATACAGAAGATGCTCCTTAAAGGTTTTCAATTTTCTTTAACCATTCACCTGTCTCAAAAACAACCGAATGATAATTCAATAACCCACCTTTTGTTCGAGAATGAACTTCCCAAAGTGGTACGCCGTTCTCCATACCAGGCTTTACCGAAATAATTTCATCTGATCCAATTTCATCCATCACTTCTTTAGTTGCTTGTTCCTTTGAAATTCCTTCACTTGCTTTTTTGACGATTATTTTCCCCTTTTTTTCTGGTATCCATACAACTAGCTTAACCCCCTTTTGATTTTCTCCTTGGAGAATATAGAAGGTTTTTTCCCCGTTATAAAGATTAAATTCATCCACACTGATTAATCCAGCTTCTTCTTTTGCTATTAATCCTGCTTTTTCTTTAACCTGCCTAATAGGTTCTTCAGCCTTTATATATACCATGATTGTAGAACCCACTACGATCATAATGAATATGCCTATTAATAGTAACCATTTTTTCATCGCATTCACTCTACTATCTAGCGTAATCCATTTACGCTTTTCTTTTTTACACTTTGAAAATCCTGTTGTTTTCGACACAAATTACTACTTATACCCTTCTCTCAAAAGGCTAAAATAACGTAACAGGCAGAAAAGCCTTACATTTGATTATGATCACACCTTAACTGTACTACCGTTTCAAATGACAGGAAAAATTCATTCTACTTCAAACCGTCTTTTAGGCTGCTGTCTGCAGCCCTTTTTTTATTCATTCACAACCAGCTATCTATTTGTGCAACAATTTGTTGTATGTTCATTTCTTTAGCCTGGACATCCGGAATGGCATCAAGAAATACCTTCCCATAACGCTTGGTAACAATTCTGCGATCAAATACAATCATGATCCCTTTATCGCTTCTTGTCCTGATAAGACGACCGAATCCTTGTTTAAATCGCAGAACTGCTTCTGGTAGGGAATATTCCATGAAAGGATTACCACCATATTGTTTAATTACGATACTTTTTGCCTCTGCGATCGGTTCCTCTGGAGGAGAAAACGGAAGACGTACGATCACAAGACAGGAAAGATCTTCGCCTGGAATATCAATACCTTCCCAAAAACTACTTGTCCCAAAAAGAATGGCCTTTTCAAACCTTTGGAAATTTTTAGTAAGTCTTAATCGGCTACCACTTGTAATCCCCTGTGCTAAAAGGGAATAGTCTTGTAATAACCCACTTTCTTTAATGAGTTCATATGTTTTACGCAGCATATCATAAGAAGTAAACAAGATGAGCATGCGCCCTTTTGTTGCTTCTGCAATGGATATGATATGTTCCCCAATAGCGTATACATATTCTTGAAGTGAAACCTCATTAATCTCAGGCAAATCATCCGGAATGATGAGCTGTACTTGCTTGTCATAGTGAAAAGGTGATGGAATTTGTTCTTGATGACAGGACATTCCCTCTAAACCAAGCTCACTCATTGCATATTGAAAAGATCCTTTAACCGTCAATGTAGCTGATGTCATCACAACACTCTTCTTCTTTTCAAAGAATAATTCCTTTAATTGTTCAGAAACGGCAATAGGTTGTGAATAGATTGTCGTTTTATTTTGTTTGGCACGTGTATCCGTTTCAATCCAATAAATATTATCTTTTTTTGACTGTAAGATCATTTGCCTTAAGTAAGTAGCCATCTTCTTTGCATCATTTAGCCAGGATCCCATTTCACTTAAAACAATTTCCTGTTTTTCAATTTTTAGGTCAAAATTCTTTTCTAAAAGTTCATAACATGAAGAAAATGTTTTTATATAATCGGATAACAAGAATAAAAATCGCTCAAGTCCTGCCTTTAACAACGTTGATTCATTCTTTTTATAAGAATTTAATGAGCAACTAATTCGACTTTGGTTCTTATTTTTTGTATTCTTTTCTGCAAATAAAGCAATGATTTTGAACAAATCGTCCATTTCAAATAACAACTCTGACATTCGTCTATTCAGTTCAATCGAAAGGTTCTTCCCTTCAACCATACTACTAGTTTTTTCCAACATCTTCTCGATCTTATAGGCAAGTTGTTTCTGTTCACGAACTCCAATTTGTTGAAGAAGAAAACGAGTTTGTGCATAGTCAAACTTACTGCCAAAATGTTTTCCAGCTACTTTTTCAAAATGATGGACTTCATCGATAATCATCATTTCAGACGGCGGAAGAATCGATTGCTCCGATACTAAGTCTATTAACAAAAAGCTATGATTTGTGATAATTAAATCTGCTTTCGAGAGCATCTTTTTTTGTTTTCAAATAGAAGTCTCTAGTCCTCCAGAAGTTTTCTTTTGGAAAAACATTCTCATTGTGTTTAATTTTATGCCAGAATAATTGTCCACCACTGGATAAATTCAACTCATCTCGATCACCTGTTATCGTTTCTGTTAACCAAACAAGAATTTGCATTTTAGTTAATGTTGTATCGTAATTATCATCATTTTCACGTAATGAACGTACAAACTTTTCTAAATGAATATAATGATTTTTGCCTTTCATCATGACCGTTTTAAAAGGTATTTGTACAACTTTCTTTAACAAAGGTATATCATTATGAAGCAATTGCTCTTGAAGTTGAGTGGTATACGTACTAATAATAATCGGTTTATTTTTTGTAAGAGCTGTGGTCACAGCAGGCAACAAATACGCAAGGGATTTTCCGACTCCCGTTCCCGCTTCAATAATGGCATGGTGTTCTTTCTGAAATGCATCGTAAACAATATCCATCATGCGAAATTGTCCACTTCTTTTTTCAAAATTCGGAAAAACATTTTTAAGTAACTGTTCTTTATCTTTGTCGTTCGTTGGGTAATCAATTGTTTGACTTTCCATTGTTTCACATTCAATAGGAAGTTTTTTTAGAAAGAGTCCTCCATATTGTTCAAGTTGCTGGGGTACTTGTTCAACCGTACTCTCCTTTATCAATATGAGATCTTCCAGCAGTTCATTTAAATCCCCTTTTAATCCACCTGACAATTTATTAAGTTGTCTTATAGTGAGTAAAGGAAGATTGCGTAAACGATCAAAAAGGATAAGGAGAAGCTCTCCTGTAACATACGCATCACTATCGGCTTGGTGTGGCCGATCATGTTGCAACCCCTCTTGAATCGCTAAATCGTTAAGTTTGAAGCTATCACTAGATGGAAAGAGTATGCGTGATAGCTCGACTGTATCAAGTATAGGTCCGTAGAAACCTTCAAAACCTGCCATTATTAACTCTTCTTGTAAGAATGATAAATCAAATAAAACATTATGGGCAACAAAATAAGCTCCCTTTAACAATTCCATCACTCTGGGAGCAATTTCTGCAAATAAAGGGGCATCTTGAACCATTTGATCCGTAATACCGGTTAATTCTTCAATAAAGATAGGAATCGATTGATTTGGGCATAGCAAGGAAGAAAACTGGTCAATAATTTGACCGTTTTCAATGACCACTGCCGCAAATTGTATGATTTTATCCCCCTTTTTGGGAGAATTACCTGTTGTTTCTAAGTCTATTACTACATATTTATTACTCATTTATTAACACCTCAAACACTCCGCTCAGGTCCTACATCCATAGATTGTATTATTGCCTTTTCATTGTTAAACCGTATCATAAAATCTATAAAAGAAAAAGCCTTGAATACAGTGAATTCTATAATCACCTGAAAAAAAGTAAAAACTGACCCTAAAATAGAGTCAGCTTCTAAAGTATATTTACATAACCGTTTTTTCTGGTTCAGCGTAAATCAGATCTTTGATGCGATTTCCTTCATCCATTATTGCCACTTTAGGATAATGGTCTGCTAATTTTTCTTCTGATACTAAAGCGTATGAAATAATAATAACGGTATCTCCTGGTTGAACTAAGCGGGCTGCAGCTCCATTTAAACAAACAGTGCCAGCCCCTCTTTCACCAGGAATAATATAGGTCTCAAAGCGTGCTCCATTATTATTATTCACGATTTGTACCTTTTCATTCGCAACCATACCAACTGCATCGAGTATGTCCGAATCAATGGTAATGCTTCCCACATAATTTAAATTGGCTTCAGTAACTGTTGCTCTATGAATTTTACCATTCATCATGGTACGAAACATTCTGTTTTCCTCCTACTCCTGTTTGAAAATAACATTATCTATAAGCCGAGCTTTTGAAAATTTCACCGCTAAAGCAATAATATAATCACCATTAATCAATTCAACTTTTTCCAGATTGGGGTATGACAACATGCTTACATAATCAACTTCTCCTGTTGTTTCGGCATGGATCATGTCTGCAATGCAAGAAATCACACTTTCTGGGTTTTTTTCTCCCGTCCTGATTAATTCCAGCCCACGTTGTAAACTTCGATATAATATTGGGGCCTGTGCACGTTCTTCTTCAGTAAGATATACATTACGGGAGCTTTTCGCTAATCCATCATGTTCACGTACTGTATCTACAGCAACAATTTGTAAGGGGAAATTCAAATCATTTACTAGACTATCTACTACCGCTACTTGTTGGGCATCCTTTTTCCCAAAATACACTTTATTAGGCTGCACAAGATGAAATAGTTTCGTTAAAACTGTGACCACACCGTCAAAATGACCTGGTCTTGATTTGCCGCATAATACATTTGTCCGTTTATGAACTTGCATAGTGATAGAAAGTTCATTCGGATACATTTCTTGAACTGAAGGATGAAAAAGGATATCGACACCTACCTCTTCAGCTACTTTTTGATCCCGATCAAAATCACGGGGATAATTTGCTAGATCTTCGTTTGGTCCGAATTGCAAAGGATTAACAAACACACTCAATACGATCATCTCATTCTCCTGGCGAGCTCTTTTTAATAGCGCTCTATGACCCTCATGAAGAAAACCCATTGTAGGCACAAGACCAATTGAATGATGTTGCGATTTTTCATGTTTAATGAGTTCCTGCAATTCTGTAATGGTGTTTACAACTTTCATACTCTAATCTGACCTCCGTAAAGAGATTGTAAAGTCTCCTCTTTCATCGTAAAGCTGTGGTCATTATCAGGAAACACTCTCGATTTTACTTCACTTACATATTGCTTCAATCCATCAACAGCCATTTCATCCATGGAACAATATTGTTTGACGAATTTGGCAATTCTGTCAACTCCATACCCAGTTACATCATGATACACGATGACTTGTCCATCAGTCCCAACGCCTGCACCAATTCCAATAGTAGGGATAGTAAGCAAACTACTTATTTCCGTTGCCAATTGTTTCGGCACACATTCGAGTACGATCATAAAAGCGCCTGCTTCTTCACATTTTTTTGCATCGTCGATCAACTTTCTTGCTTCATCCGCACTTTTCCCTTGTACCTTATAACCACCTAATACTCCAACCGATTGTGGAGTGAGCCCAAGATGGGCACATACTGGAATACCCGCATCTTTCAAAGCCTTTATATGGTCTAGAACTCCATCAGCACCTTCTAATTTAACCGCATGGGCTCCAGTCTCTTGAAGGATCCTTGTACTTGTCAAAAGTGTGTCGCGTATAGATAAGTGATAACTCATAAAAGGTAAATCAACAAGTATGAAGGTATCCTTCGCACCTCTTTTGACTGCCTTTGTGTGATGGATCATGTCTTCGACCGTAACGGGAATAGTCGAATCATAGCCAAGCACCACCATACCAAGTGAATCTCCCACAAGAATAACATCTGTTCCTGATTGTTCCACATGTTTTGCTGAAGGATAATCATAAGCAGTTAACATAGCAATTGCTTCACCATTTTGCTTCATTTGTAAAAAATCAGTCGTTTGCTTCATTTCATTTCCTCCTATTGGAAGAGGCATAACACCATTATTTATAAAAAAATCCTTCTCATGTTCAGAAGGATTTTGCATTTAAGTACAAGTGTATTATCCCTCTGTCCTGGTCCATTTTCTTTGGATCTAGGCAGATATTATTATTGATTTATTTTCCTTACAAAGGTGCAGTTCACAACAATGATACCGCCCGTAAAAAGAATTATAACAGATTGAATCAATTCTTGACTATAATTAAATTCGATATATTTTTCACTTTTATATATTTCTNATTCTATAACTCAATATCAGCAGAATAAATATAATGTTTTTCCCCTGCTAAATCTTCGATCATTAAAACTCCATCATCCGTTATTCCAAGTGCTTTTCCATAGATGTTTCCCTGAAGCATTCGAGCAGTAATCATTTTTCCAATACTTACAGCATAGCTTTCCCACAAAATTTTGATTGGATAAAAACCTGCTTCTAAATAAAGATCATAAAGATGTTCAAGATTAGCCAATACATGTCGAATGAGTTCAGCACGATTAATCTTTTTACCTGTTTCAATAAATAAAGAGGTGGCAATGGATCGTAGTTCTTCAGGATACGAATTTTCTTCTTGATTCACATTCATGCCAATCCCAATAATAATTGAATTAATCCGATCACTTTCTGCTTGTAACTCGGTTAATATTCCAGTCATCTTTTTTCCATTTATTAAAATATCATTTGGCCATTTTATTTGCGGATGAAGATCTGTTAATTCTTCAATCGCCTGGACAACAGCAACGGCTGCAATTAGAGTTAATTGCGGTGCTTTCTGCGGCATGAGGTTAGGTCGTAAAATGATACTCATCCACACACCAGTAAATTTAGGTGAATGCCAACGTCTTTCCATTCTTCCACGTCCAGCTGTTTGTTCTTCAGCAATGACAACGGTTCCTTCCGGTACACCATCTAAGCTTAAGCGAAGTGCCATCTTTTGTGTTGAGTCGACTGTGTCTTCATAATGNATGTGCTGACCAAGTCGTTCGGTCTTTAAACCCAGCCGCACTTCATCTGCCATAATTTTCTCTGGTCTTTTCACAATTCGATACCCTTTACGTCTTACTGCTTCTAGTTCAAACCCTTCTTTACGAAGTTCTTCAATATGTTTCCATACAGCGGTTCTAGAACAACCGATCAACTCTGCTAAATGCTGACCTGACAAAAATTCTTCTTCACTTTTGGTAAAAGCATCAAGCAAGCTTTTTCTTAGCTCAGATTGCACTTTGACAGCCACTCCTTTATGCTTTCTTTTTGATTCGTGATTTCACCATTTAATACTGCTTTTTCAATAAGTACAAGCCTTTCTTTCACCCATGGACCACCTTTCCTTGAATCCCATTGCATTAAATCCAAACCACTTACTGCCAATTCCTCGCGACTTTTTATGATCAGTTGGTCGTATTGCTCTATTAATTTCGGTAGGGATTGATTCACACTTTGGTGAAGAAGAATATTATTCAATCTTTCAACCTGTTGAACCTGTTCAATCCCTGCTTCATATAATGTTTCGATTGACCATTCTGAATGAATACGAAAATGTAGCCAAGTTAATCCTGATTTTATTCTTTTTATTTTTTTTACTGGAAGTTTCCATTGTCGTAAAAAGCCTTCCACTTCCATTGAGTCGACTTCCATCAAATAAATAAGCAATGACCACATTTCGTCAATTGTAAGCGATTCATAGTCGAAATCAGCCATTTTTCTAAGCCCTTCTTCATGTCCAAAAAGGCCTGGTAGATAAAGAAATAAATTCGTATCTAGTAAAATCTGAAAGGCAGATTTCCGATTGATTCCAATAAGTAATTTCTCAAATTCAACACATTTCCGTTCTGTGGCAATTTTCTCTAAAAGAAAGGCATTTTTTCTTAGTGCAATGCTCGTATTTAATTCAATTGAAAATGACAATTGACTCACAAATCGGACCGCNCTCATCATCCTTAAAGCATCTTCGTGGAAGCGATTTTCAGCTAAACCTACTGTTTCAATCCTTTTATTTNTAATGGCTTTTTGGCCACAAAAAGGATCAATGATTCGACCCTTTTTGTCCATTGCCATGCTATTCATAGTAAAATCACGACGTTTTAAATCTTCTTCCAAGGAACGAATAAATTTCACTTCAGATGGCCTACGAAAATCCATATATTCCCCATCCGAGCGAAAGGTTGTCAGCTCGTATGTATCTTTTCCCCAAAGAACAATAACTGTTCCATGTTCGATCCCCACATCTATCGTTTTCTCAAAAATTGCTTTGATCTCTTGCGGAGTCGCAGAAGTTGCAATATCCACATCGGCAATTTTCTTACCAAGAATAAAATCACGTACACAACCACCGACAAAATAGGCTTCGAATCCAGCTTTTTCGACTTTTTCTAAAAGGGGAATTGCTTTTAAAAAAATCGGATTCATTCCGGTTCACCACTATTCACTAATTGATAATAGAGATCTTCATATTGTTGAACAATTTTCTCACCATGAAAGTCATCATATACCTTTTGAATCGATTTTTGTGAAAACTGACGATGCAACTCTTCTTCGTTTAATAAGTGAATGGCTTTATCAACGACAGAATCAATATCACCAAGTTCACAAATATAACCCGTTTCACCATCTGAGATTACTTCAGGAATTCCACCCACATTCGTTCCTATTACAGGTACCCCACAAGCCATTGCTTCAAGAGCAACAAGCCCAAAACTTTCTTTTTCGGATAAAAGTAGCATAAGATCACTAATTGAATAAAGTTCCTCCAAATTATCTTGCTTTCCAAGAAATAAAACATGATTTCGTATATGTAATTCCTCGACTAGTCGATTAATAAGAGAGATTTCAGGTCCATCTCCAACAAGCAATAATTTAGCAGGGATCTTATCCACAATTTTCGCAAATGATTTTACTACATCTTGAACGCGTTTCACGGGACGAAAATTTGACACATGAATAATGATTTTTTCATTAGGTGACACGCCATATTCATTGCGTAAATGATCGGAAGATACTTTATGATAGACACGTTCATCCACAAAATTATAAATAGCCTCAATCCGCTTATTGGGCTTGATTAAATCATTGGTTTCCGTAATTAAAGAATGCGAAACTGCTGTTACAATATCCGATTCTTCAATTCCAAATCGAATCGAGTCTGATAAAGAAGCATCGTATCCAAGTACGGTTATATCCGTTCCATGTAAAGTGGTAACTATTTTAACATCTTTCCTTGACATTTGCTTAGCTAAAATAGCACAAACTGCATGAGGGATGGCATAATGAACATGAAGTAAATCTAAATTCTCACGTTGTATCACTTCTGCCATTTTACTAGCAAGAGCAATATCATACGGTGGATATTGAAAAACAGAATATTGATTTACCTCTACTTGATGATAATAAATATTATGATACATTTTTTTTAATCGGAAAGGCAGACTAGACGAAATAAAATGGATTTCATGCCCCTTTTCCGCTAGCATTTTGCCTAATTCTGTTGCCACTACACCTGAACCGCCGACAGTTGGGTAACAGGTAATACCAATTTTTAATTTTTTTCTCATATATAAAATCTCCTCATCCATCCAAAATTCGCTGTCAGCTTCTTAACACTTTCCTAGTATAATCCATATGTATACACTTACTTTACCCCCAAGTGAAAATCCTGAAAAGATGGTTAGAATGTATTATTCATGGATTCCACTTGTTTTTCCACGAACAAGATTACGCCAAGAAATGTCACCACGTTCTAATCCTTTAATAAGCACTTCCCCTGTACCCATATTTGTAGCGAGCGGTACTTCGTAAACATCACATAAACGAATCAATGCTGTTACATCTGGCTCATGAGGTTGAGCGGTTAATGGATCACGGAAAAAAATGACCATATCCATCTTATTGTTAGCAATCATAGCACCTATTTCTTGATCTCCACCTAAAGGTCCTGACTGAAATCGATGTACAGTCATACCCGTTGCTTCCATAATTTTAAGTCCAGTTGTACCTGTTGCAAATAACGTATGCTGTTCCAAAATAAGTTTATACGCAGTAGCAAATCCGATCATATCATCCTTTTTCTTATCATGAGCAATTAAGGCAATATTCATCTTTTTTCCTCCACTTTCTACTCAATAATGTTTTCTAATCCGTAAACAAGAGTATCAATATTCATAACCTCATCCACAGCGAGCTTAACACCAGACATAAAAGAAGCACGATTATATGAATCATGTCGGATCGTAAGCGTTTGTCCATCTGCACCAAACAAAACTTGTTGATGTGCAATTAAACCAGGTAATCGTACAGAATGAATATGCATACCAGAGTAATTTGCACCTCGTGCTCCTTGAATCGTTTCTTTTTCATTTGGATGACCTTGTACCTTTTCTTCTCTTACTTGAGCAATCATTTGCGCTGTTTTAAGGGCTGTTCCAGAAGGCGCATCCAATTTTTGATCGTGATGTAATTCAATAATTTCTACATCTTGAAAATATCGACCAGCTAATTGTGAGAATTTCATCATTAAAACAGCACCTAATGCAAAGTTTGGAGCAATGATACATCCTTTTTCTTTTTGATGGCATAACTCCTCTAACTCTTGCAAGTTTTCCTTCGTAAAACCAGTTGTACCCACAACAGGTCGAACACCAAATTCTAATGCTGTTTTCGTGTGTTGCATCCCTACTTCAGGAGTGGTTAAATCAATGAGAACATCTGCATGAACGGCAGATAGACATTCGCCCATATCATTAAAAATAGGCACTGGTAATGATGAAATCCCTTCTAATTCATTTAGTAATTTTCCACCATATCGATGATCTACCACTCCTACTAGCTCGTAGTTATCCGTTTTTTCCACAAGCTTTACTGCTTCTGAACCCATTCTTCCTCTAGGTCCAGCTATGACTATTTTGATTTTATTCATCATTTCCTCCTTTTTAGTCCTCGATTTTTGTCCAGCGATCTTTATCCCTCGTATTAAATTTTTCCATTACCCTGTCATGGGCTTTTGCAAGATCAATATTTAGAGAATTGGCAAAACAAATGAGGACAAACAATAAATCTCCTAATTCTTCCTCAATGGTTTTTTTCAACTTCTGATGTTTTTTTTGGTTTTTCACCATAATAATGATTGACTTCTCTTGCTAGTTCTCCTAACTCTTCTGTCAATCGTGCAGTCATAGCAAGTGGACTGAAATATCCTTCTTTGAATTGACTTATGTAAGCATCCACTTCCTGTTGTAACTCTTTAATACTTTTATCCTTTGGCAAAAGACTCACCCCATCTGACACAAATAATATAATTGCTTTACTTCTTCATGTTAGCTAAACAAATCATATTTTACAAATATTTTTCATTATTTTAGAAACCTTTGTATGATTTCCTATCATTGGTTAAAATTATAATATTAGAGATGTTTTAGAGAAATAATCGGACTTGGAAAGCGAGGAAGAAAAGTGAGTTATGGAGTTAGATTTAAAAACGTTTTTTTTATCCTACTTGGTGCCTGCATTTTATCATTTGGGATCGTTCATTTTAATATGCAAAACAATCTATCTGAAGGTGGATTCACTGGAATAACACTCCTGCTTTATTTTCTTTTCAAATGGGACCCTTCCTACGTAAATTTAATATTAAATGTTCCGTTATTTTTTATCGGCTGGAAGTTATTAGGGAAAACCGCCTTTTTTTATACGCTTATTGGAACGGTCAGTCTTTCTGTTTTTCTTTGGATTTTCCAGCGATACCAAATTGACATGCCTCTAAGCGATGACATGACACTTGCCGCATTATTTGCTGGTGTATCAGTTGGAATTGGAATTGGAATTATTTTCCGTTTCGGTGGCACTACCGGGGGTGTCGATATTATCGCGAGACTGGTGAATAAGTATGCTGGCTGGAGTATGGGGAAAACCATGTTTATCTTTGATGCGTGTGTAATCATCCTATCTCTGATTTTTTATCTATCTTATCGAGAGGCCATGTATACACTAGTTGCTGTATTTATTGCCACAAGAGTCATTGATTTTATGCAGGAAGGTGCTTACTCAGCCAGAGGAGCATTGATCATTTCCGAACGAAATATAGAGATTTCTAATAAAATCCTTCAGGAAATGGACCGTGGTGTAACTGTATTAAAGGGCTATGGTTCGTTTACAAAACAGGAAAAAGAAGTCCTTTATTGTGTTGTAGCAAAAAATGAAATCGTTCGCCTAAAAAATGTAATCACCTCAGTCGACCCAAATGCCTTCGTATCCGTCATCATCGTACACGATGTTCAAGGCGAAGGTTTCACACTAGATGAAAATAAAAAACCATTCCTACAATGAAAGGCGGAGACGGTTTGTTCATCTAAGAACGTAAAAAAGGGTTTAGACAAAGGTCTAAAACCCTTTTTTAATCGTTACTTTGCATGCCAGTGTAGATCAAAATTAACCGTAATAACTCCATAACAGCTACTGTTGCTGCTGCCACATAGGTCAAAGCAGCTGCACTCAATACTTTTTTGGTTTCTCNTTCTTCATCATTTCGAATAACACCAATGGCTATACATTGATCCATTGCACGACTTGATGCATTAAATTCTACTGGAAGCGTAACAAGTTGGAATGCTACGGCTGCTGCCATAAAGACAATTCCAAGCAATACAAAACCACTCATTCCCGCAAACATTCCAATAAGAATTAATATCCAGGAAAAATTCGAACCAATATTTGCTACAGGGACAAGCGTACTACGAAGTCTTAGAAAAGCGTATGCCTCATTATCTTGAATCGCATGGCCCACCTCATGTGCTGCGATGGCTGCTGCAGCTATTGAGTGTCCATGAAAATTGCCAGATGAAAGACGAACCGTTTTGGTTCTGGGATCATAATGATCGGACAGTACCCCTCTAACTTCCTCAATATTAACATGGTAAAGTCCGTTGGAGTCCAGAATTTTCCTAGCTACTTCCGCACCTTTCATTTGGGAAGAGGAAGCAACATTGGAATACTTTTTATACGTACCTTTCACGCGAAATTGCGCCCAGATCGGAATGATCATGATTAGCACAAAATAAATGATATAACTCATGGTTTCCTCCATTTCTTGCATGTGGTTAATATATATTGTAAGAGGAATCAAATCGTTCTGTCAAACAATTGCATCTCCCATTCCATTGTTTCCAGTAATTAGTGGTTCATGCATCATTTAGCGAGAGCGATTTTTACTTTTTTCATGTTCACCTCTATATTTCCTCCAGCCAACATACGATAGAGTTAAGATGATAATACTCCCTGTTGAAATAATGACCCACCATAATGAAGGATCTGCTTCATCTTCTGTTAATCCATCGAAAATCGTTTGCAGTTCTGTTTCGAGAACAAGAAGTTCCTGCCTTGCATCATTGTCTGTCAAAATCTCCACTCTATATTGATCAACAAAGTTGATTCTTGTATCAAGTTTTTGAATTCTTTCCGATGAAACATCAATCTTCATACTTGGATAGACCACTTCATAGAGTGCTAGAAATGAGTTCAATTTTTCATGAAATACTTCACGTTCCCCATTTAGTGCTGCCGCTTTCACTTGACTAAATACGGTTAACATCGGTTCTTTCATTTCAGTCCATAGGGGCTGTTTTGTAGAGGAAATAGCATCAATAACCAGTCGGAATTTTGTCACACGATTGATTCTTTCATCTGGATCCATTGAAGCATTTGAGGTGGCCTCCACCGCTTCATTATGAGCAATCGTCACAATACGAAGCTCATCCATGGTAAAGCTTTGATCTTTTACCGAAACATTTGAAAATTTATCAGAAAAGGTATCTAAAATTATTTTTGCATCTTCATATCTATGTGATTTTGTTAGTTGAAGCGCCTCATCAGATAAATAATTGAGCTGATCGATTGGCGATGTCTCTTTAGCAGAAAATACTGTATAAGGAAATAAAAGAAAACACATTATAATGACAATCAATAGCTTGGATTTCATGCTTGTCCCCCCTCCATTAGTTACAATGTATGAGAAGTCGAACAAGGTTAGACCAATTATTATCTTCTAATACTTAATTCGTACCGATCCTTTTTCAAACACAAATAATAAGCAACCAGCAACGAAAAAACGCTTAACCAGAAGGTGAAATATCCAATTTGCGATGTATGCTGATCGATTACACTATAACGCGGAAACATAAAAAAGACATAATCAATCACATCATTATGTAATATCCAAATTGCAGTTACGACAAGTTGCCATAGCTTAAATCGATAGAAGGGAGCATATAAAAGTCCTTGAATAGCCATTCCAGCATGGGAAAAAATAAGCATCCATCCCGATACATTTAATTCACCTGTTTCAAAATAAACAAGAAAATTCATAACAACAGCCCATACACCATATTTAAACAATGTGACAACCGCAAGCGCCTCCATCAAACCCCAGTTCTTCCCTACTAAAAAGGCCGCTAGTACAAAAACGAAAAACAAACTTGCAGTGGGACTATCCGGAACAAAAGGTAAAAATATCGCCGGTGTCTCTACCAATTGCCAATTATACCAAATATATCCGTAAATTGTTCCAAAAACATTAATGATTAATAAAAGCCATAAAAAACTCCGATTTCCTAAAATAGGATAAATCCATTTCATATTTGTTTTCCCTCTTTCCAAAGATCATTCTTTAGTATATCCTAACATACACATTCATTGATATAATAGGAAAAAGCCAACGTTCATTCCGTTGGCTTTTTCCTATTAACTTATTTACTTTCTACACTTGAAATGAACTCAGACAGCTTTGTTAATTCTTCATCCGTACCCTTAAACATACCTGCAGGCATTTTTCCGCTTTCCGTACCATTCTTAGCAATATCGGCGACTTCCTCAGGTGTTAATCCTGTTCCAATCAAAGCAGGAGCAGCTGCACCACCTTCAAGCTGATTTCCATGACAGCTGACACAGCCATTTGTTTCAAAAATTTGATATCCTTCAGAAGAGGTATCTATATCTGCTTCCGCTACAATCTTCCCTTGCTCTGCAGCAGCCTCCCAGTCATGAGTGGCGACAGCTTCCCAAGTTAAGTAGGTAACGCCAGCAAGAGCAAGTAACATTAAGCCTGTTGCTATAGGACGTTTAGAAGGACGTCGTTCAGGACCACGATCAATAAATGGAGCTAGCATTAATGCGCCAAATGCAAAACCTGGGACAACAA
>C688J18823_10000812_pt1 | contig 18658 bp, 21 predicted proteins | sample HopSoiMetagenom1_FD_18823 | JGI IMG/M metagenome (IMG submission 18823) | reverse complement strand
GCGCGCCAGTTGCTCGGAGATCCCTCCCCGCCGCACCACGAAGCCCAGCAGCGGCTCGCCCGCATCCGCGACGAGCCGCAACCGCGAGGGCGGACGCTTCAAGCCTCCGCTTTCTTGCAGGCGCCCCCGCCGCAGCCAGCGCCCGCGCCGGCTGCGCAGGAGTCGTTGGCCGGCTTGCCCGGACCGGCAGCGTAGCCGTCGGCGTACCACCCGCCGCCGCGCAGGGCGAAAGAGGACCGCGAGATGAGGCGCTTCACCGGCCCGCCGCACTTGTCGCAGGAGGCGAGGGCCGGCTCGGTGATGCGCTGCTCTACGTCGAAGGTGCCGCAGCTCGTGCAGCTATACTCGTACGTCGGCATGCCCGATCCGTAACCACCGGCTGCGGCCCGTCAAGGGCCCCGCGGCCGGGGTCGCTATCCCTTCTCCACCATCCGGACCGGGAACTTGCTCAGCGCCGAACAGACCATCCCGCCAGGGCCGGCCACCAGATCGTGGAACACGCCGCGCGGAGCCAGCGCCACCGCGCCGGGAGCGAGCGCGATGCGCAGCTCGTTGCCGGCGGCGGCCGTCTCCAAAACGAGCTCACCTCCGCCCTGCACGCAGAGGTACGCACGGTCCGCGTCCGGATGCTTGCGCCAGCCCGTCTTCTGCGCCCCCTTGAGGTAGACGCCGTCCACCAGCAGCTGATCGGTCTTCACCGCGTGGAGCACGGTGGGCTTGTCGTCCGAATAGCGCGCATCAGCTATGAGATTTACGCTCTGCACGAAGTCTCCTCAGAACCGGGCGGGGGCGGGCGTCGCTGCCTTGCCGTAGAGGAACTTGGCGATTCCCCAGCCCACGATCACGAAGACGACGGCGATGAGCCACGCCATGTCGCTGCCGTACACGGTGGGAAAGTGATTGGAGATCATGAAGAGGATGAGCGGGATCGACATGTACGTGTTGTGCTTGCTGCGCAGCGTGGCCACCGCTGGCACGGAAGCCTCGGGCGCGGGGCCGGTGCCCTTCACGCCGGCGATGATCTTCCGCTGGTTGGGCCAGATGCGCATCCAGACGTTGGCCGCCATGATGGTGCCGAAGAGCGCGCCCGCGTAGATGAAGACCGCCCGGCCGCCCATGAAGAGGTGGAAGACGAAGACCACCACCGCGAAGAGGAGCAGCGAGATGATGTTGCCGGTGGTCTCGTTCTTCATCCCCTTCCAGAGCACGTCGTAGATGCCGAAACAGACCAGCACCACCAGGACGGCGATGCCGCCGGAGGCGTAGCTGCTCATGCGCTCGCTGCCCATGGCATTGCCCGCCCAGTAGACCACCCAGAGCAGGAGCACACCCGTGATCCAGGTATAGGCCGCTCCCCAGCGGAACCAGTAGAGCGCGCGCGGCATGAGCTCGGGAACGACCTTCTTCTTCGAGTCGGCGTCGTAGGTCTTGGCGACCTGTCCATTGACGAAGTTGAAAAACCAGAGATGGCCGATCCACATCACGCCAGCGAGGACGTGGATCCAGCGGAAGACGAGGTTCAGCCACTCGTTGACGTTCGAGTCCATCCACCCTCCGGGAGGTTCTGGGGGCGCACACTATCGTCCCGGGATCGGACAGTCGAGGGCCAAGTCGCTCTCCCGCCGCGTCCGCGCCGCCCGATGCGCATCTTGCCGCGCATGAAACGCTACGAGCCGAAGCAGTTTTCCCGCCTCAAGGGGCTCTCAGGGATCTCGGACGGCCTGCTCCAGGACCACTTCAAGCTCTACGAGGGCTACGTCAAGAACGTCAACGAGCTGAGCACCCAGCTCGAGGGGTTGCTCAAGGAGGGAAAGGGCAAGGGCACAAACCCCGCCTTCACCGAGATGACCCGGCGGCTGGGCTTCGAGTACGGCGGCATGGTCCTGCACGAGCTGTACTTCGGCAACCTGGGACCTGAGCCGGACCCCCTCAACAAGGCCGGTCCGCTGGCGCAGGCATTTTCCCGCGACTTCGGCTCCTTTGAAGCCTGGTTCGAGGACTTCAAGGCCATCGCGGCCATGCGCGGGGTGGGTTGGGCGATGGCCTACCAGAACCCCGAGACCAGGCAGATCTCCAACCACTGGATCACCCTGCACAACGACGGGCACCCGCCGGGCTTCCGCCCCATCGTGGTGATGGACTGCTGGGAGCACGCCTTCGTTCCCGACTACAAGTCCACCGAGCGCGCGAAATACGTGGACGCGTATTTCAAGAACCTCGACTGGCGGGCTTGCGAGGGCCGGCTGATCAAGTAAACAGCTCGGGTGCTGCGCGAGCTGCGGGAACTGCGGGAGGACGCGGCCGGGATGGCTGCCGCCCTGGCGCGGGCGCGCTGGCTGCGCGCCTGCGGCCTTTCGCAACAGTCGACCTTCCTCGAGATGCTGCGCGCGCACAGGCTCGCTGCCAGCGCCGACGGGCTGGCGCAGGTGCGCGAGACGCTCGAGGAGGCGTTGGCGGAGGATCCAAAGCGGCCGGCGCGGATCGCCCGGCTGGAGTCGCTGCGGAGCTTGCTCGCCCGGGTGCGCGCCCTGTCGCTGGAACCGCAGGCAGCGCAGGAGCTGTTCGACCTTCCCCAGCGCGGGCGGGTGCGCTTGCCCGGGGATGCCGGGCTGCATGGGGCGGTTCCGGAGGTGGCCGTCCGGCGCGAGCTGCCGCTGCTCGCCTCGCGCGAGCGCCGCGCAGAGATGGAGGCCGCGCTGGCCGATGCGGAGCAGTCCGCCGACGGCGTGCGCAGCGCCGTGTGGGAGGCCGCCCGGGAGGCGCGCGCGCAAGCCGCCCTGGTCACGCCGGCCGATGCGAGTGCTTGGGCGACCAGGGTCCTCGACGGCACCGACGCCATCGCCGGCGACCTGGGCGCGTGGCTCCTGGAGCGGCACACCGGTGCCCGGCCCGGATCGCTCTATCGCCACGACGTGCTGCACCTCGTGCACGCCCCTCGCTGCGCGAGCGCGTTTCCGGCCGGCGAGATGCAGAGGACGGTGCGGCGCTGGGCGGAGATGCTGCGGCTGGATCTGTCGGAGGTGAAGGTCGACGACGACGACCGCCCGCTCAAATGGCCCGGCACGCACGCCGAGCCGCTGGACCCGCCGTGGGAAGCCGGCGTCGCGCTCCTTCCCGCGCAGGGCCCGCGCGCGCTCTCCTCGCTGCTCGCCGGAATCGGCGAGGCGCTGTTGCGCCTGGGGCCGCCCTCGGAGGCGCCGCCCGAGGACCTGTGGCTCGGCGACCCGGCAGTGCGGCACGGGTGCGCCGCGCTGCTCGGGTCGCTGCCGCTCTTGTGGGATTGGCGGCGCCGCTGCGCGAAGGTGGAGTTGGGCAGGGACGACGAGCGCGCGGTGGCCATCGCCGCGGTCTTCGATGCCCGCATTGACGCGGCGACGATCCTCGCCGCCCTGCAGGCCGAGCAGTCCGGCCTGGGCGCGCGCGCTGCCGCCGCGCACCGCGACCTCTACGCGCGCGCCACCGGAGCGGAGCTGCCTGCGGGGCTGGCGTTGTCTGGACTCGATCCGTGGTTCGAAGCGTTCGACCGGCTGCGAGGGAGGTCGCTTGCGGCGCGGGCGTCCGCCTTCCTGACCGACCGCTACGACGAGGATTGGTGGCGCAACCCGCGCAGTGGCGCTTCCTTGGCCGGCCTCTGGGGCAGGGGCGGCCGCCCTACCTTTGCCGAGCTTTGGGCAGAGATGGGTGGAGAGCCTTCGGCCGATTGGATCGTCCAGGGCCTGGCAGCCGCCACCCAGTAGAAATGATTGTTCACACGCGCGCATTGCCAGCAATTTCGACTGGCGCGTTGCGCCAATTGCCTGAAAACAGGGACGTGCATTCGTTGGCGAGTGTCTTGCTGAAGGGATGGCCGTGATCCGCTGGGCACCGATCAGTCCGGGGCTCGATGAGAGCTGGCCGGTGCGCTACCGGTTCGGCTCGCTGCCCGATCTGCAACGCCATCTGAGGCTGGGCCACGGGTTCTTCCTCCCCGACCATGCTCTGCCCGGCGGCGCGGGGTCGCGGGCCATCGTCGAGATCGGGCTGCCCGATTCCAACGACCGCCCTCTCTTGCACGGCAGGGTCCGCGCGCGGGGACACGGCGGGGTGTGGCTCGATCTGCCGATGGCGCGCCCGGCGGCGCGCTGGGCGCCGGCCCCCGGAGCGCCGCGGCGTCGTGCCCGCCGTGTCGCTTGCGACCTCTTCGTGGAGATCCATCCGCGCGGCGGCGAGCCATGGCTGTGCCGAGGGCTCGACGTGAGCGAGACCGGAATGCGCGTCGGGTCCGCGCTGGAGACCGGCGTGCGCGGCGACGAGCTGGACGCGGTAGTGCTCCCCGGGGACGGCCACATGCCATCGGCGGAGGTGGTGGGACGGATCGTGTGGGCCGGGCAGCGCGAGACCGGCATCGAGATCGTGCAGGGCTCGGCCGCGTTCGCCAGGATGCTGGCGACCGCCGTGGGCCGCTGGGACTTGGTACGCGAGGTCGAGCACGACGGGGGCTGCCCCTGCGCTCAGGGCGAGGCCACCGGCCAGCGCCAGCCGTAGAGCCGGCTGAAGTGCCACCACTCCTTCGGGTTGACGCGGAACCCCGCCGCATACATCGCGGCCTTGAGCAACTCGCGGTGCTCCAAGGCGGGCCCCTCCGGGAGCGGAGCGTCGGCGGCCGCCTTGGGCCCGAAGGCGTCGAAGGGCGTCGGCAGCTCCACACGGTTCCCCTTGGCATCCGCCACTTCCAGATCGACCGCCACCCCGCGCTCGTGCAGGCTGCCGCGCTTCGGGTCGGCCACGGACCCGGGCTGGGGATGCGCCTGCCAGAGCTCGGCTTGGGCCTGTCCCGGCCGGGTGCAGTCGCGCGCCACCAGGCGCAGCCCCCGCTTGCGCAGTGCGGCAGCCGCCAGCGCCAGCCGCTCCGCCACGCTGCGGCGCAGCAGGCACTTGCATCGGGAGGATAGAGCGCCTTGCCGGTAACGTTGTCGGCCTTGGCGTAGGCGAGATCGACGATCAGGCCCGGAACGAGGGGCGCCGCGTCGACCAGCGGATCGTCGGCATCGGCCACTTCCGGCAGGTGCTGGGGGCCAAACGTCCGGGCCGCCAGGAGCACCGCCAACAGCATCACTTCAGGCGGCGCAAGGCCCGGATGATCTTGTCCTTTTCCTTGGTGCGCACCTGCGCTGCGGCAGGCTGCGGCATGGCCCGCGCCGCCAGCTTCCGCTTGAGCTCGATCTCCAGCGCCAAAAGCTCGGCCCGGGCTTCCGGGTTCTGCTGACCCCTGCGCGGCAGCACTTGCGTCCTGTCCACCGACGTTCCCGACCTCATCCGCAGCGCCTTCTCCTCACGCGCGCTGAGCTGCTTGGCGGCGGTGCGGAGGAGCTGCCGCACCTCGGTGCTCGTGATCGTGCTCGAGGAGGACTTGTTGTTCATTTCGGAGTTACCTCGTCCAGGTCGTCGCGGTGTCGCCATGAAACCGTACGCTCCGTTCGCAGAAGATCAATTTTTCTGCGGATATCGCGCTCCTGCGGCATCAAGAGGAACATGCTCCTGCCGTGAAATCAATCTTTTGGCGGGGATGTGCGCACCCCTGCGGAAAGATCCGCCTTCCGCGCAGATTCAGCGCTGTTGCGGCGCCTCCTCCTCGTCATCCTCCTGGGGCTCCTCGGCGGCCGGCGGGGCCTGTGCGGCGCCCGGCTCCTTGCGCAGGAACCGCAGCGGATCCTTCACCGCGTGCGGCACCGTGGTGTCGGGCTCGTACTGCGGCGCCTTCAGGGGCGAGGTTTTTCCCACGTTGTTGGTGACGAGGACGGTGTGCAGGTCGAGCTCGGCGGCGTTGCCCTTCTCGTTGCCCGGCACTTTGAAATGACCTTGCAGATCGCAGGCGAGCGGCGCGCCGGTCTGTGCATCCACCACCACCGTTCCCGAGACGCGGGTGGGCTCCTCTTTCTCCCAGAGCTCCAGCCTGCGCGCCGTGTCCGGATCGGGCTTGTTGCCGGGGTACTCGACGGGCGGCAGGTCCGTCTTCTCCTTCTGCGCTCCGCGCGCCCCGAAACCGGTGACGGTGTAGCGCACCACGCGGCGGCCCTCGAAGGTCACCTCGCCGGCGTTCTTGAGGGTCAGTCCTCGCGCCAGGCGGTCGAAGGTGGCGAGTCCGGACATCGCCTGCTCCCGCACGCGGGGTGGATCGGTCCGGTCGGTGCGCCGCTTGTGGAAGGGGCCGTACAGGCTCTTCACGAAGACCTCGCCTCCTACCCACACCAGCTCGAACCCCTGGTTGTGATCGTTTGCGAGGCGCACGGAGAAGTCGCCGCCCGGCCCGTCGAGCACGGTGGCCTCCTCGGAGAGCGAGACCTCCGAGCCGCCGTCCGGCAGCCCCGGGCCGTGGAACCAGGCGAACTGGACGCGCTGTTGGCCGCGGTGCGGCCCGAGGCGCTGCTCCACCTCGGCCTGCGGCATCTGCAGCACGCGTTGGGCCAGCTTGGCGTCGCCTGCCAGCCCCGTCGCGTCCAACAGCTCGCGCGCCTGTGCGGCGGCGCCTGAGGGCGGCTGCTCGCGCGAGAAGATGCGCTGGCGGGCGGCCTCGTCCTCGCTGCGCTTGCAGGAGACGAGGAGGAGGAGGACGAGAAAGGCGGTTCGACGCATGCGGGGCGGGAACTTACCGACCATGGAGCGGGGTCGCAACGCCGATCCTAGAAGGCCTCGTTGAAGCTGAGATAGAAGCCGTGCTGCCCTTCGATGCCGACCCCGTAGTCGAGGCAGATGTTCGCGCGCGTCTCCTTGACCGCGAGCAGCCTCAATCCGGCGGTGACCGACGGGTACCAGTGCTTGAAGCGCAGCCCGTCCGGCACCGTTCCGTCGGCGTTGCGCTCGCTGACCGAGTGGATGTTGAAGCCGGCGACCGCGCCCAGCCACTGCCAGATGTTGAAGCGCAGCTCCGCCTCTCCGTAGAGCATCGACTTGCTCATGTGGCGGCCCTGGATGTAGCCGCGGCCGGAGCGCTCGTTGGGATCGCTGCCGTTGGAGGCCAATTCCAGATACGGCGTCTCGCCAAACGTAAAGCTCCCGTAGGTCCAGAACGCGAGCACCATGAAGGGGGCCAGTTGCCGGTACGTGCGCAGGTCCAGATACACCGTCTGCCAGGTGGTGCTGCTTCCCAGCCCGCCGGGAAAGAAGGAATAGTTGAGGTCGGCGACCACGCCGCTGGTGGGATAGACCGGGCTGTCGCTGCTGTCCCAGACCAGCGCCAGCGTCGGACCGGAGTTGAGCGTGCTCGAGCCCGTTCCGTATGCGTACTTGGAGAAGTCGCTGGGCTGGCCGCTCGCAGTGGGTCCGTTGGAGACGTTGAAGTAGTAGTCGAAGGTGTAGCCGAAGCCGACGTAGAACTTGTCCACCACGCGCCGGGTGACCAGCTCGTAGAGGCGGATGAGCTGGTAGTCCAACCGCGACTTCTCGGTGTCCTGCGTGTTGCCGCCGATTCCCCAGGTCGGGCTGGGCCATTTGGTCCAACGCCACATCCCGGTCAGCCCCCAATCGTCGCCCGGGAAGCGCAGCGCGTGGCGGGAGGTCGCGGCGTATTGCGACTCGGTGGTGATGGTGAGGCTGAGATCGTACTTGGAGAGGCTGGTGTCCTTCGCCTCCCCGAACTGTGAGGTCCCCGCGGCTGCGAGGCCGGCGCCGACGCCGCTGACGGGGCTGGAGGAGATGAAGGGCACGGCGGTGAGATGGCGCTTCTTCGGCTCCGCCACCTCTCCGGCAGGCGCCGGCTTCTTCCAGCCCAGCTTCTCCATCAGCCAGGTGGGCAGATCGGTGGTGGTGGCAGAGGCGGCGGCCTGCCGGGTCACCTCGATGCGGCCCGCGGTTGCCGATCCGTTGCCGGCCGCCAGGTTTCCAGTCGAGCCGGGAAGCCCGATGCTGGGGAGATAGTCCTCCAGCGCCGAGGAGGCGCCCTCGGGCGCAGGAGCGGCGTCATCCTCCGCTGCTGCAACCGGGGCAACCAGCGCGACGACGAGCAGCAGACCCGATGCGCGGCGGGACGGCACGACACGGTGACGACTCCCATGGCGGCATGCCGGCGCCCATTGGACCTTGAGCCAAGGCCGTCTCCAGCAGCTCCGGTACCTCCGGGCTCAGCCCCAGAGCGCCCGGGCGATGATCACCGATGCGGTCAGGCCCGTGAAGTCGGCCAACAGGCCTGCGACCAGCGCGTGGCGGTAGCGGACGATGCCCACCGACCCGCAGTACACGCTCAGCACGTAGAAGGTCGTCTCGGTGGAGCCCTGCAGCACCGAGCCGAGGCGGCCCGCGTAGGAGTCCGGTCCCAGCCCCGGCGTGGCGAAGATGTTGCCGAGGAGGCCCAGTGCGCCGGAGCCGGAGAGCGGGCGCACCAGCGCCATCGGCAACACCTCCGCAGGCAGCCCCAGCGGCCCGGTGATCGGCGAGAGCACCTTGGCCAGCGCCTCCATCGCGCCGGCACCGCGGAACGCTCCCACCGCGGCGAGGATGGCGACGAGGAAGGGAATGATCCGCACCGCCACGTTGAAGCCTTCCTTGGCGCCCTCGACGAAGGCCTCGTACACCTTGACGCCCTTGACCCATCCGTAGAGCGGAATTCCCACCAGCAAGAGGACCAGGATCCAGCTGGAGGCGATCTCGAAGGCGTGTCTCATTTCCACACCCGCTCGAGCAGCTTGGCGGCGGTGATGGCGACCACCAGCGCGCAGAAGGTGGACATCAATGTGGGCAGGAGGATGCCTGCCGGGTCCGAGGAGTGGGCGGAGGCGCGCAGCGCGATCACCGTGGTGGGGACCAGCTGGAGGGAAGCGGTGTTGATGGCGAGGAACAGCACCTGCGCGTTGGTGGCCGTGCCCGGCGTCGGGTTCAGCTTCTCCAATTCCTCCATCGCCTTGATCCCGAACGGAGTGGCCGCGTTGCCAAGGCCCAGCATGTTGGCGGCGATGTTGAGCAGCATGGCCGAGAGCGCGCGATCGCCCGCGTCGTTCGCCGGAATGCCGGGGAAGAGCGGCCGGAAGATGGGCCGGACCGCGCGCGCCAGCTTCTCCACCAGCCCGGCCTTCTCCGCGATGCGCATCAGCCCGAGCCACAGCGCCATCACGCCGATCAGGCCGATGGCGAGCGTCACGCCTTGCGAGGCGCCGTCGAAGGCGCCCTGGCCCACCGCCTTGATGTCGCCGCGCACCGCTCCCGCCAGCGCCGCGGCCACCAGCAGCAGCACGAAGACGAGGTTCATGGCGGCAATTGATAGCGCGAGCGCGGCGTTTGTGAAGGTTTCCGCTCCTTGACCCCATGCGGCATCGCGTGCTACTCGCGCGCCCTCTCTCTCGATTTTCCGGGAGCACAAGGCATGCTTCGCTCGCTCTGCCTCGCCGCCGCACTCACCCTCTCGGCAGGCGTCTTCGCCCAGACCGAGCCCGCTCCCAAGCCCAAGGAGAAGGCGAAGCAGCCGCAGAACCCCGCCGCCGGGCAGTCCCAGGCGCCGGCCACGTCGACGAAGACCGGGGAGCAGGGCACGGCGGCCGCGCAGGAGACGCCTGGNGGCGCAGCTGCAGGCACCGCGGCGCAGGCCCCCGCACCCGCTCCCACCAACCCCGCTGCCTCGCCCCGCCTGGATCAGGAGGAGTTCCGCCGGCAGGTGATGGAGGAGGTCCGCCGCGAGCTGCAGAAGACCAAGGACGAGGTGAAGCAGGAGACGGCCTGGGTGGAGCAGGACTCGCAGGCCCGCGTGCAGGACAGCGAGGCGGTGGAGTCGCTCAAGCAGCGCGTCAACCTCTTCCAGCCCCACGGGTACCTGCGCTTGCGCGGCGAGTTCTTCCACAACATGGACCTCGACCGGGGCGCCGACCCGAGCGGCAACCTGCTCTTCCCCGGGCCTTTCATCGGCACCGGCGGCAACAACAGCCAGTCCGATCTCAACTTCCGCTTCCGCTTCGCGCCCACGCTGGAGGTGAGCGAGGACCTGTCCATCCACTTCATGGCGGACATCTTCGACAACATCCTGCTCGGCTCCTCGCCGTCCACCGACGCGTACCTGGACCCGTTCACGCCGCTCGCCGTGCTCGCCAACGGCCGCGGCGGCTCCGCCGTCAACGTCAAGCGCGCCTGGGGCCGCGTCAACACGCAGCTCGGCGAGCTGGTCTTCGGCCGCATGGGCTACCACTGGGGCCTGGGCATCCTGCACAACGACGGCAACTGCCTGGACTGCGACTACGGCGACACGTACGACCGCATCGCCTTCGCCCCGCGCGAGTTCAAGGGGCACCACTTCGCCCTCATGTTCGACGTGCTCGACAAGGGCGCCTCCACCACCGGCGTCAAGGGCGAGCTGGGCCGCACGGTGGACCTGGACACGCTCGACGACGGCTACCGCATCGCGCTCGAGATCAGCCGGGTGGACACGCCTGAGGAGATCAAGCGCAAGCTCGACAACAACCAGTGGGTGATCAACTACGGCCTGCTCGGCGACTACCGCACGCAGGAGTGGGACACTCCGGTGACGCTGAACCCGTCCACCAGCCCGCGCAACGAGGTGGTGCGCCGCGCCGCCAAGCTCTACCAGCCCGACGGGTTCATCTCGCTCAAGCGGAAGAAGTGGCGGCTGGACGCGGAGCTCGCGTTCACCATCGGCAGCGTGGGCACGCACCAGCAGACCGACTTCGATCCGGCCGGCAGCGGCCTCGACGCGCAGACGCTGGGGCTGATCACCTCGCCGGTGAACTTCTTCCAGGTGGGCGGGGCCCTCCAGACCGACGTGGCGATGCTCTCCGCCGACGCGCTGCTCTTTGGCCTCGAGTACGGTGCCGCCTCCGGCGACTCCGGCTCGTTCGGCTTTGGAGCGCGCCCCTGGCGCAACGGGTCCGGTGCGCACCAGCCCGTGGCGGCCGGCCAGCAGCCGTACCAGGCGGCGGGACGCGGCGACATCGACGGGTCGCACCTCGACTTCTCCGACCCGGGGCACACCCACGCCCGCATCAACAACTTCATGTTCAACCGCGCCTTCAACGTGGACATGATCCTCTTCCGCAACCTGATCACCGCGGTGACCTCGGCCTGGTACCTGAAGCCGTCGATGCGCTACCGGCCCACCGGCCGCAAGACCGGCGGCGGCGACGACACCGGGTTCGAGCTCCAGTTGGCGATGATCTATTCGCAGGCGTGGTACCCGGAGAACACGCCGGGCGCGGCGAGGCCCCTGGGCATCGAGTTCAACACCGGCATCACCTATGACACCTCGGATCGGTTCCACGCCGGGATTGCGTACGGCCTCTTGATCCCCTTCGACGGGTTGAGGAACCGGGTGACGAACCAGAGCCCGTCGATCGCGCACGCGGTCCGGATGCTGCTGGCGATCCCGTTCTGAAGGAGCGTTGACGTGGACGTCAACGTCAACGTGCTTACTCCCTTGATGCGGCGCTTCTTCCACGCCCTCGTCCTCCTCGCCAGCTCCGCCCTCGTCGTCTGCGGTGTAAAGGGCTCTCCGCATCCTCCCTCCCCCGAACCGCCCGACGCCGGCATCGCCGACGGGGGCGGCCGGTGAATCATTTCCAGCGGCGCAAGGGCGAGATCTGTTGCGAGGACGTTCCGCTCTCCGAGGTGGCGGCCAAGGTGGGAACGCCCGCCTACGTCTACTCGACGGCCACGCTCAAGCGCCACGCGCGCGTCTTCCGCTCGGCGCTGCGCGGGCTCGATGTCCTGGCCTGCTTCGCGGTGAAGTCGGCCCCCAACCTCGCCTTGCTGGCGCTCTTCGCCCGCGAGGGCTTCGGCTTCGACATCGTCTCCGGCGGCGAGCTCTTCCGCGCGCTGCAGGTGGGCGGCGATCCGCGGCGCATCGTCTTCTCCGGCGTGGGCAAGCGGCAGGAGGAGATGGCCGCGGCGCTCGATGCCGGCATCCTCCAGTTCAACTGCGAGAGCGAGGAGGAGGTGCGACAGCTCTCCGCCGTCGCGGTGCGGAAGAAGGCGGTGGCCACCGTCGCGCTGCGCGTGAACCCCGAGGTCGACGCCCGCACGCATCCGTACATCGCCACCGCGCTCTCCACGAGCAAGTTCGGCGTGCCGGCCGCGCGCGTGCGCAAGGCGTACGCGCTGGCGGCCTCGCTGCCCGGCTTGCGCGTGGCCGGCGTCGCCTGCCACATCGGTTCGCAGATCCAGTCGGTCAAGCCGTTCGTGGAGGCGGCCGGGAAGATGCGCGCGCTGGTTCCGCTCCTGCGCAAGGACGGCCACGACATCCGCCGGCTGGACATGGGCGGCGGCCTGGGCGTGCCCTACGGCGAAGGCCGCGCGCCGGACTCGCCGCAGCGCTACGGCGAGGCGCTGGTGAAGGCGCTGCGTGGCCTCGACGTCGAGGTCCTGCTCGAGCCGGGCCGCCTGCTGGTGGCGAACGCCGGCGTGCTGCTTTCGCGCGTGCTGCTGCGCAAGCAGGGCCACCGGTCGCGCAGGTTCGTGGTGATCGACGCGGGGATGAACGATTTGCTCAGGCCTGCGCTCTACGGCGCGCACCACGAGCTGGAGCCGGTGGCGCGGCCTCGCCCGGGCGCCGAGCGCGTGGACGTGGTGGGGCCGGTGTGCGAGAGCGCGGACGTACTGGCCCAGCGCCGCCTCCTGCCGCGGTTGGAGGCGGGCGACCTGGTGGTGCTGCGCACCGCCGGCGCCTACGGCATGGCCATGGCCTCGCAGTACAACGCCCGTCCCCGGCCGGCCGAGGTGCTGGTGGACGGGCGGTCGTGGCGGGTGATCCGCTCGCGCGAGAGTTATAAGGATCTGATCCGCGGCGAATCGCCGTAGGAGGCTCCGGGCTTGCCCGGGGCCGGGCGGAGGGCGTAGCCCGTAGCATTGAAGGAGGGTGGATGGGCAAGCTGCGCGGCTCGATGGTGGCCCTGGTCACTCCGTTCCGGAACGGCGCGGTGGACGAGGAGGCGCTGCGCGCCCTGGCGCGCTGGCAGATCGAGAAGGGCACCGACGCCCTGGTGCCCTGCGGCACCACCGGCGAGGGCGCCACGCTCACCTCCGACGAGCGGTTCAAGGTGGTGCGCGCCTGCGCGGAGGAGTCGCGCGGCCGGGTGCCGGTGATCGCCGGCGTCGGCTCCAACGACACCCGCCGCACCGTCGAGAACGCGCAGCGCGCCAAGGAGGCCGGCGCCGACTTCGCGCTGGTGGTGACGCCCTACTACAACAAGCCCCCGCCCGAGGGTCTCTTCCGCCACTTCGAGGCCGTGGCGAAGCAGGGCGGGCTGCCAGTGGTGCTCTACAACGTCCCCTCGCGCACCTCGCTGGACATGCTGCCCGAGACCATCGCCCGCTGCGCCAGGGTGCCCGGCATCGTAGGAGTGAAGGAGGCCAGCGGCAGCGTGGTGCGGGTGGCGGAGATCCTGGCCGCCGGCGTGCCGCAGGACTTCTCCATCCTGGCCGGCGACGACATGTTCACGCTGCCCACGCTGGCCAGCGGCGGCGACGGCGTGATCAGCGTGGTCGGCAACGTGGCGCCGGCCGACCTGGCGGGCCTCTGCGACGCCTTCTTCGCCGGAGATCTGAAGCGGGCCCAGCGCGCGCAGGTGAAGTTCAGCGGGCTGGTCAAGGCCCTGTTCTGCGAGACCAACCCGTTGCCGGTGAAACACGCGCTGTACCGCATGGGCAAGATCGCGCCCGAGCTGCGGCTGCCCCTGGTCCCCATCTCGGAGGGCGGGGCGGCAAAGGTGGACGCGGCGCTGCGCGAGTACGGCGGCCTGCTGTGATCCGCGCGGTGGTGGCCGGCGCCGCCGGCAAGATGGGCTCGCGCATCCTTTCGGCGCTGCGCGCCGAGTCGGACTTCGCCCTCGCCGGGGCCTTCGAGCGCGCCGACAGCGAGCAGGTGGGGCGGCCCGTGGAGGGCATCACCGTGGCCGCGGGCATCGAGCAGGCGCTGTCCAAGGGCGCGGACGTGGTGGTGGACTTCACGGCTCCGGCCGCCTCGGTCCAGCACGCCCGGGTCTGCGCCGAGCGGGGAGTGGCCCTGGTGATCGGCACCACCGGTCTGTCGCCCGAGCAGAAGGCGGAGCTGGGCGCCGCCGCCAGGCGGATTCCGCTCGTCGTCGCGCCCAACATGAGCGTCGGCGTCAACGTCCTCTTCCAACTCGTCGGCGAGGCCGCCAAGGCGCTGGGCAGCGCGTACGAGGTGGAGATCGTGGAGATGCACCACCGCCAGAAGCGCGATGCGCCTTCCGGGACCGCGCTGCGGCTCGCCGAGGTGGCCGCCGAGGCGCTGCAGATCGATCCGCGCGGCGGCGCGGTCTATGAACGCCACGGCGACGTAGGTCCGCGCAGGCCGGGCTCCATCGGCGTGCAGGCGCTGCGCGGAGGCGACGTGGTGGGCGACCACACCGTGTATTTCCTCGCCGACGGCGAGCGGCTGGAGCTGACCCATCGGGCCACCAGCCGGGACAACTTCGCGCGCGGAGCCGTCCGCGCCGCGCGCTTCGTCGCCGGCAAGAAGCCGGGGCTGTACGGCATGCAGGACGTTCTGGGGTTCCGCACATGACGCAGATCGCGCGCTATCTGGGACAGGACGGCGAGATCCTCGAAGGCGTGGTGGAGGGCGACGAGATCGAGGAGATCTCCGGCCTCGACGCCATGCTCAAGGGGGGCCGCCGCGTGGGCGGCAAGAGGAAGCTCTCCGAGGTGCAGCTGATGCCGTGGGGCATCGGCCGCAAGGTGGTGGGCATCGGGAGGAACTACGCCGACCACGCCAAGGAGTTCTCCAATCCGATCCCGAAGGAGCCGCTCTTGCTGATGAAGCCGACCAGCGCGCTGGTGGGGCATGGGCAGCCCATCGTCTTGCCGCCGCAAAGCGTCTCCGCAGATGTCCAGCACGAGGCGGAGCTGGCGGTGGTCATCGGCAAGCGGCTGCGGCGCGCCTCGGAAGCGGAGTGCGCGAAGGCCGTGGCGGGTGTCACCTGCCTGAACGACGTCACCGCGCGCGACGTGCAGCGGCGCGAGTTGCAGTGGACGCGGGCCAAGGGCTTCGACACCTTCTGCCCGGTGGGGCCCTGGGTCAGCGTTGGCCTCGACTGGTCCAACCTGCGCGTCCAGTGCCGCGTCAACGGCGTGATCAAGCAGGACGGCCGGAGCAAGGATCAGGTCTTCCCGGTGCCGGTGCTGCTGGCGTTCATCTCCGCGGGAATGACGCTGGAGCCCGGCGACGTGGTCACCACCGGGACGCCTGCCGGCGTGGGCCCCTTTCGCGCCGGCGATACGGTGGAGATCGAGGTGGAGGGTGTGGGCGTGCTCCGGAACGAGGTCCGCGCAGAGTGAAGCCGCCGCTCAATCCCATCCTCCCCAGGCTCGCCGGCTACATGCTGGAGAAAGCCAACGCGCAGCGCGAGGCGGCCGTACGCTCGGGCCGGCCCGTCTACGACTTCGGCATCGGCGACCCGCGCGAGCCCACGCCCGAGTTCATCCGCAAGGCGCTGCGCGATGCGGTGCCCGAGGTCTCGCAGTATCCCTCCATCAACGGCACCCCCGCGCTGCGCAAGGCGGTGGCCGGATACCTGCAACGCAGATTCGGCCTCTCGGTGAATCCGGAGACCGAGATCCTCCCCTGCGCCGGCGCGAAGGAGGCGCTCTTCCACCTGCCGCTCTGCGCCGTGGATCCCGCCCGGCCCGTCTGCTGGTACCCGGACCCGGCCTACCCGGTGTACGAGCGCGCCATCCTCTTTGCCGGCGCCACTCCGCGCACCTATCCGCTGCGCGCAGACCGCGCCTTCCTGCCCGACCTGGACGCGATTCCCGCCTCCGACTGGCGCAAGACCAGCATCTGGTTCGACTGCTATCCGCACAATCCCACCGGCGCCGGCGCTCCGCCGGCCTACCACGAGAAGCTCGCGCGCCTCGCCCGGGAGCACGGGTTCCTGGTGGTCTGCGACGAGCCGTACGTCGACCTCTATGTCGACACCCCTCCGCACTCGGGTCTTCAGATCTCGCGCGAGAACCTGATCGTGATCCACTCGCTCTCCAAGCGCAGCGGCATGACCGGGTACCGCAGCGGCTTCATCGCCGGGGATCCGGAAGTCGTCCGCTGGCTCCGGGAAGCGCGAGCGAATTTCGGCGTGGCGTCGCAGGGGTTCATCCAGGCCGCCGCCATCGCCGCCTGGAACGACGACGCCCACGTGGAGGAGCGGCGCAAGGTGTTCGCGGCCAAGCGGCAGATCCTGCTCGCGCACCTGCGCAAGCTCGGGCTGGCGGTGGGCGGTGAGGGCGCCTTCTACCTCTGGGTGCACGTGCCGGAGGGCGAGAGCTGCGAGGGGTACGCGGCGCGCCTCGCCGGGCGGAACATCCTGGTGGTGCAGGGCACGCAGTTCGGCGCGGAGGGGAAGGGCTTCATTCGCCTCGCCATGGTGCCCACGGTGGACGATTGCCGGGCTGCCGCCGAGCTCTGGCCCGCCTGACCGGCACACGCCGTCGCCGGGCGCAGCTATGCTAGCCTCCGCGCCCGATGGAGAATCCGGCCGCAGAAGAGCTGAGGCTGCCCCAGGCGTCCGCGGACGAGCTGCGCGCGGCCGTGGAGGCGGTGCAGCGCGATCGCGCGGCCCTGCCCCGGCATGCCCGCGCCGTGCGCGAGGTGATCTTCCGGCTGGACCGCGGAGCCTTGCGGGTGGCGGAGAAAGGCCCGCAGGGGTGGACGATCCACGGCTGGCTCCAGACTGCCATCAACCTCTTCTTCGGCCTGGCCGAGAGCGAGTACTACCGCGCCGGGGACCTCACCTTCTTCGACAAGATTCCCCCCAAGCAGGATCTGGGCGGCTTCCGCCTCGTGCCGCCGGGGATGGTGCGCTACGGCGCTCACGTGGAGAAAGGCGCCATCGTCATGCCGGGCTACGTCAACATCGGCGCTCGCGTAGGCGCGGGCAGCATGATCGACACCTGGGCGACGGTGGGCTCCTGCGCCCAGGTGGGCAAGGGGGTCCATCTCTCCGGCGGCGTGGGCCTGGGCGGCGTGCTCGAGCCGCCCGGGGCGCGGCCGGTCATCATCGAGGACGGCGCCTTCGTCGGGAGCCGCTGCATCGTGGTGGAGGGCGTCCTGGTGGAGGAGGAGGCCGTGCTGGGCGCGGGCGTGGTGCTCACCTCCACCACGCCCATCTACGACGTGACCTGCGCAAAAGAGACGCTGCTCAAGGGCGTGGTGCCGGCGCGCAGCGTGGTCATCCCGGGCATGCGGCCGCGCAAGTTCCCCGCCGGCGAGTACCTCACCCCCTGCGCGCTGATCATCGGCACGCGCAAGGAGAGCACCGACAAGAAGACCACCCTCAACTCCGCGCTGCGGGACTACGGGGTGTCGGTTTGATGCAGCTCGCCGAGCGCACGCTGCGCCTCTGCGAGATTCGCAGCCCGGTGGGCGAGGAGGCCGAGCTCGCGGCCTACGTGGCGGCGGAGACGGGCGGCGAGCGCGTGGGCAACGCGGTGGTCTGCGGCAGGGTCGCGCGGAGCCGCCCGGCAGTGATCCTGGCCGGACACCTGGACACCGTTCCGCTCCAGGAAGGCGACTTTCCGGCCCGACGCAGCGGTGGCCGCGTCTACGGCCGCGGCGCCTCCGACATGAAGGGCGCGCTGGCGGTGATGATCGAGCTCTGGCGCGCGCTGCCCAGGGCGACCCTGCCGGTCGAGCTGGTGCTGGTCTTCTACGACCGCGAGGAAGGGCCCATCGCCCACAACGGGCTCCTGCCGCTGTTGGAGAAACGCCCCGATCTGCGCCAGGCGTCCCTGGCGCTCTGCCTGGAGCCCACCGATCTCGCGCTCCAGCTCGGCTGCTGCGGCTCGATGCACGCCACCCTCGCCTTCGCCGGGCGCAGCGCGCACTCGGCGCGCCCTTGGCAGGGCGAGAACGCCATCCACAAGGCGGGCGCGCTGCTCGAGCACCTGCGCGGGCTGGCCCCGCGCGAAGTGCGCATCGGCGAGCTCTCCTACCGGGAGGTCTTCACAGTCACGCGCATCGAGGGCTTCACCGGCCGCAACGTCGTCCCGGCGCGCTGCGAGCTCAACCTCAACTTCCGCTTCGCACCGGGCCGCTCGCTGGACGAGGCGGAGGCCGAGGTGCTGGCGCTGTCGCGGCGCTTCGGGGCCGAAACGGTGATCACCGACCGCGCCCCCAGCGGGCCGGTCATTCTCGACAACCCGCTCCTCCAGGAATTGCGCGCCCTGACCGCGGCGCCCGTCGAAGCCAAGCAGGCATGGACCGACGTTGCCCAGCTCGCGGCTGCCGGAATTCCCGCGGCCAACTTCGGCCCCGGAGAGCAGGCGCAGGCGCACCAGAAGGGCGAGAGCTGCGGGGAGGAGGCGCTCCAGCGCGCGTACTCGATGCTGGAGCGGTTCCTGCGCGGGGCCGTCACATGATCGAGGCGTTCGTCGGGCTCGGCTCCAACCTGGGCGACCGCCTGGGCAACCTGGGAACCGCCCTCGGACTGCTGGCGCAGGAGCCCGGGTTCCACCTGCGCCGGGTCTCCGCCGCCTACGAGAGCGAACCGGTGGGACCGCCCCAGCCGCGGTACCTGAACGCGGTGGCGCAGATCGGCACGCTGCTCTCGCCGCGCACCACGCTGCAGCGACTGCAAGACATCGAGGACGCCATGGGCCGGGTCCGGCGCGAGCGCTGGGGCTCACGCGAGATCGACCTCGACCTGCTGCTCTACGGCGAGCGGATTCTCGAGGA
>C688J18823_10000811_pt1 | contig 18661 bp, 19 predicted proteins | sample HopSoiMetagenom1_FD_18823 | JGI IMG/M metagenome (IMG submission 18823) | reverse complement strand
TGGCTGGGATTCCAGCTATCGTTACTGTACCTTCATCCGGTAGGATATGTGTGGCGAATGTATTGAGAAGGGTCGTCTTTCCAGCACCACTTGGTCCGATTAAAGCAACCATTTCCCCCTTTTTAATTGAAAAAGAAAGGGAAGATAAGGCTATCTTCCTCTCATAATGTTTCGATAAATTTTTAACTTCTAGTATGACTTGTGATGACACTGATCTTCACCTTCTATTTAATGATGCCAACTTCCTTCGCTACTTGTTCGATGGCTTTATAATTCTCATTGTTTGTTTCAATAAATTGATCGGATTGGAATAGTTCCATGATTTCTGGTTGATCGGCACTGTTGATAGAAAGAAGAGCGTCTTTAACTTTTTGCTTTGTTCCTTCTCCAAATTGTTCATCAACGGAATTAATGGTCCAATGATAATCGTAATAGCTTGGAGTGGTGTAAAAAACTTTCACCTTACTAGTATCCACCTTTTTCTCAGCAACTGCAGCATCCCAAACGGATATGTTTAAGGCACCCGCTTGAAAGGATCCGGATTCGATTAATTTGTAGGTTTTGTCATGGGAACCGGAGTAGTTTGGTTGACCATCAAAGTCTTTTTCAGGATTAATGCCTTCTTCCGTTAAGAAATAACGTGGCATTAAATGACCGGATGTTGAGCTTTCACTTCCAAAAGTAAAACTTTTTCCCTTTAGGTCTGCAAGACTATTTATATTCGTATCAGCACCAGCAATAAAAACAGAATGGAACTCTTCATCCATTGGTCTTTGGGCAATCGCTTCCGCTTCAGGTACAACATTTCTTGCTTGAACACCTGTTAACCCGCCAAACCAAGCTAATTGAATGTCACCTCGTTCAAAAGCAGTTACGAGGGCAGCATAATCAACAGATGGAACATATTCGACTTTTAGGTCTGTCTTTTCACTTATGTAATCCGCTAACTTGCTTAAGCTTCTATTCATTTCAGCCGCATCTTGATCGGGAATAGCTCCAATTTTAAATACTTCTTCAGTTTTCTTTTTTGTGCTATTATCTTGAGTCTCAGCATTTTCCTTATTTCCAGAACAAGCTGAAAGCAAGAGCAATATAAGTAGCGTAAAGCTTAGTGTAAGTAGTTTTCTCATTATGTACCCTCCAAAATGTATAATAGTAACTCAACTTCTTTATTATAAACAAATCTATTGCTCAGGGATTCAATTTTTGTAAACATTTTCATTCATTATATAGATAGAACCATGAATAATCTATCGCTTTTTCGAATCGTAAAAACAGTTTAAGAGAGAACCTTAGTTTGGATGGAGGATTCTGTCGATTCTTAAAAATGTTTCACGTGAAACAGGTTGCTTTTCGTCAACGATTGTCTTTTGATGGATGGGACATATTATTTCTCGACATTAATCTCTCCGTGGAGCGTTTAGACTGTATTTAGGTGAATAGGTCATGTAGAATAAAGTGTGTAAAGAGCAGAGAGTTCGTTCAGTGATTAATATAGGATTTGGGGGTTACTATGGACATTTCAGTAAGTAGGTTGCTTGATAAAATCGGGGATGAACTAAACGAAGCAAAAAAGGTGAGCTCTGATGCAAAAATTCGTGAGCATGCATATGCCATGAAAGCCATTTGTGAACTTATTTTAGAGGAATCAACACATTCAAGAAGTACAAATGAATCGACCTCACAAGAACAAGTGATAGTCTCACCACCGCCTGTTAGGGAGCCCATACAGGTTCCGCAAGTTGTTCAGGTTCCGCAAGTTCCATTACAAAACCGATTAAAAACCGAAGATGGCGCAAATGGCGAATCTTTATTTGACTTTTAAGACCGATGGATAGTGGAATCATGAGAATAGAGAAGGAATGGGGAGAACAGAATGAAGCTATTTATTATCTTAGGAGCGATTAATGCTTTTTTATCCGTTGCGTTTGGAGCGTTTGGTGCCCATATACTTGAGGGAAGAATGGAGCCCAAGTACATAGAGATCTGGGGAAAAGGGGTTACCTACCAAATGCTTCATGCAGTTGGATTGTTAATTATTGGGGTTCTGCTTGGGAAAGTTCCAGCCTCTAGTTTGTTATCATGGTCAGGATGGCTGATGTTTATTGGAATTGTTTTGTTCTCAGGAAGTTTATATGTCTTAAGTGTCACGCAAATAAGTGTACTGGGTGCTATTACGCCAATTGGAGGAGTAGCATTTCTAGCTGCCTGGGTCTTAGTCATTATTGCCGCTGTTAAATATTTATGAAATGAAGTAGAAGATACAAAGGAGTCTGACAGAATGTATGTCAGACTCCTTTGTATTAGTTATTAAAAGCTAGAAAGTGATCTAGCTTCGCCGTACAGGACATGGAGTTTTTTAGTCCGTGTTCCTTGTTCATGGCGCTAGTGTTTTTCCTATTCTAATTACCGAGGGGGAGATGTGGTGAGACCAGGTCCTGCTCCAAACGGATATTCATATTCAATTTCTTCACTAAAGGTAACGTAGTCGAGATAGACCATTGGAAGCAGGATTCTTTCGCCGGTTTGCGGGTCGCTTAGAATCAAGTGGTCTCTTCCAGCGGCTTCAATGAGTCCTTTAAAGATTTTAGCATTCCATTCTGTATTGTTTTCGAAAGTTGCATAGACTGTAACTAGTTTTCCTTTATTTAAGCGGAGAATATTCTCAATGTAGGATTGTTCCACGGGTAGCATTCCAGGTACTTGTACTCCTGCTGATGGAGAAGGCGCTGTGCCAACCGGTGGAAAAGTTTGACCTTGCGGAAAGGCACCTGGTTGCGCCCCGTAAAAAGGCTGTTTATACCCTGTTGGTGGATACGTTCTAAATTGACCAAATTGATTGTAGTATGATTGACTCATTCAATTCCCCTCCTAAATGTTATCACCCTTTTAGCGTATGCATAGACCACATATGATGTAGGCTGTAAGTACATGGTTGCTTGGTAAACCATCTGCGAGTTTGATAGTTGAAAAAGATGATGATATGAATAAAACTCACTAACAAATGGATATGGTCAAAACGGCTTGAATATGCCTAATAAATAGAAAAACAAAGTGAAACATATCCGGAGGGGAGAGACAAAAAAAGCCTCTGATGGAGATCAGAAGCTTCAATGATAAGCACGAGCCGATAGAAAAGGCGCTTGAAATTTTTAAAAAAATTTATTAATTTACATGGAGAAATGGGGCAAGCTTTTCATTCTGAAGGAGATTCCCTACAAAGAAAGTACCAAAGTCACCATATCTTGCACTCACTTCATCGAAACGCATTTCATAAATGAGCTTTTTAAATTGGAGAACATCGTCTGAAAAGAGCGTTACTCCCCACTCATAATCATCAAATCCTACAGAACCTGTAATGATTTGTTTAACAAGACCTGCGTACTGACGACCAATCATTCCGTGGCTTCTCATTAATTGAGAGCGTTCTTCCATCGGTAACATATACCAGTTGTCATTCCCTTGACGGCGCTTGTCCATTGGATAGAAGCAAACGTGTTTTGCTTTTGGTAAAATGGGATTTAAACGTGCTACAATAGCTGGGTTTTGGTAAGGATCCTCGTCAGGAGACAAGTAATTACTTAATTCAACTACGGAAACATACGAATAAGCTGGGACGGTGAACTCAGCCAGTTTCGATTTATTGAATTCCGTTTCAATCTCATTTAACTCTTCCATTGTGGGTCTTAGGATCATCATCATAAAATCAGCTTTTTGGCCAACCACAGTATATAGGGCATGACTTCCCTTATTTTCACTTTCTGTACGATTCCATTTATTCAACAGACTCTGAAACTCATGGATAGCAGATTCTCGTTCATCTTCGGGTACCATTTTCCAAGTTGTCCAATCAATGGTACGGAAATCATGTAAGCAATACCAACCCTCGAGCGTTTTTGCTGCTTGACTCATCTCATTCACTCCTTGTCTTTACAATCCATTTCACAACCAACTATATCATAGTTTTACCATATACTCATGAATGAAACCTTGTTAAGTAGTTACGATTGTTTTGGATATTTTTTCAAAAGGTGTAAATAGTATAAAGGGAAGGTTATGATACGGTATCTCAATTCGTTTAATATTTTAGAATAGTGGAACATCTTAAATAAAAGGAAATATAGGACGCATTCTCTTGAATTTTATTGATGGTAGAGTATTCTATAAAAGGAAATTATTTTAGGAGGAATACGAATGAGTGATTTATTTTCAGGGATCAAAGAACAATTAAGTGGACAAAATATGAAAATCGTTTTTCCAGAAGGTTTAGATGAAAGAGTGTTAGCAGCAGCTGGCCGTTTAGCGAAAGACCAGGTGTTAACACCTATTTTAGTTGGAAATATAGAGCAAATTGAAGCAAAAGCAAAGGAATTAAATGTTTCTTTAGAGACTGTTGAAATCTACGATCCTGCAAACTATGCTGCAATGGATGAACTTGTGGCTTCCTTTGTTGAGCGCCGCAAAGGAAAAGCAACCGAAGAAGCTGCACGCAAAATTCTTTTAGATGAAAATTATTTCGGAACCATGCTTGTTTATACAAATAAAGCGGATGGACTTGTAAGTGGGGCAGCACATTCTACTGCCGATACAGTTCGCCCTGCCTTACAAATCATTAAAACAATACCGGGTGTGAGCAAGACTTCTGGTGTTTTCATCATGGTTCGTGAAGATGAGAAATACGTATTTGCAGATTGTGCCATCAACATAGCTCCTGATAGCAATGATTTAGCAGAGATCGCCATTGAAAGTGCGAAAACAGCTAAAATGTTTGGGATTGAACCACGAGTAGCCATGTTGAGTTTCTCAACAAAGGGCTCTGCAAAATCAGCTGAAACAGATAAAGTAGCGGAAGCTGTCGCAGTAGCGAAAGAACGTGAGCCAGAATTAACATTAGATGGGGAATTCCAATTTGACGCCGCTTTTGTTCCGTCTGTGGCAAAAAGTAAAGCGCCAAATTCAGAAATTCAAGGGGATGCCAATGTATTTGTTTTCCCTAGCCTTGAAGCAGGTAACATTGGCTATAAAATTGCTCAACGTTTAGGGAATTTTGAAGCGGTTGGCCCGATTTTGCAAGGCCTTAATCGCCCAGTAAATGACCTTTCTCGTGGATGTAATGAAGAAGATGTTTATAAACTCGCTCTTATTACAGCAGCACAAGCACTTAGCAAATAAGAATATTCGCATGAACAAAAAAAAGAGTTAGTCCTTATGTGGCTGACTCTTTTTTGTTGTAGAACATGAAAACTGGAATGAAGGGTATTAAACAAGGAGCCTTTAGCCCTTATTGGGTAAGCATGTTATAATGAAGGATATATGTTTAAGGAGAAAAATAGATGAAAGAGACCCATGATTTATTAGTTCAAGAACAATGGAGAGTGATTGATCAATCAATGTCTGCTCTTTATACAAGCGCTCTTCAATCATTTGGTATGGATGATACGCTTTGTGCTTCTGTTGGAGCTGGGATGGTTCCAGCAACAGCGAGAGCCTGGGTGCATCAAAATACGATTGTGCTCGGGATTCAGGACTCAAAGCTCCCTTTCCTTGGAGAAGGCATACAGTATTTGAAAGAAAAGGGCTACGATGTCATTGTGCGAAATTCCGGTGGATTAGCAGTGGTACTTGATGAAGGGGTGCTCAATCTATCTCTTATTTTTCCGGAGAAAGATAAAGGGATAGATATAAACCGTGGATATGATGCGATGTGGCAATTAGTGAAAAGCATGTTTGCCCAATACCATCAAGAAATAGAGGCAAGGGAAATTGTTGGCTCTTACTGTCCTGGAAGCTATGACCTTAGTATAAAAGGCAAGAAATTTGCCGGTATTTCACAAAGAAGGATCCGAAAAGGGGTAGCGGTGCAAATTTACCTTTGTGTGAATGGGAGTGGCAGTAAACGAGCTGAAACAATAAAGGGATTTTATGAACGTAGTCAAAAAGACGAGAGAACAAAATATGTATATCCAGTCATTGTCCCGCATGTGATGTCATCGTTAGCGGAACTGCTTGAGACCGATTTAACCATCCAAGATGTTATGCTTACGTTTTTAAAAGCACTACAATCTAAGTCCGAAAGGCTTTTTACGGGGTCCCTATCAACGGAAGAGGTTCCGATGTTCCAAACCTATTATGAACGCGTTATGGAGCGAAATCGGAATGTGCTAGAAAATTGAAAGAAGAATGGGTTTCATACAAAAAAGCCGATAGCGAAAATGCTACGGCTTCATTATTGAGATGATGAGGGACAAAATCCAATATAACAACAAGGAAAAAGTCCCTCATCATAAAACTAATAGATTAACATTCATTCAGCAACTTTTTCTAGATTTCCATTTCGATCCATTTTAAAGGTAGTAGCCGCGCGTTCTTCTTCTTCAAACAATGTTAATTTGCGCGCTCGATTCATGATTTTCATCAACGTCTCGTAATCTTCCTGAATGGTAACCGTATTTTGCTCCATCTGTCCAAGCTTGGATTCAAGCTCTTTATTCTTTCCTCTTTCCTCAGCTAATTCTCTTTTTAATCTTTCATTCTCACTTTTTAAAATATCAACTTGCAGATTGGAACTATTCAAGTTTTGTAAGTAAGAGATGACCGTGTTTAGGGTCACTCCAGAACGATGAACTTCCTCCGTATGCACGGGTGTAGAATTGGTAATGATTGACCTAGACAGGGGTTGTTCTTCAGCCATCTCCATACTATATATTTCATTGATTTCCGGCATAGTAGTATCTGCTCCGGTTGTAATGGTTTCAATTTCCTCCACACTAGGCTTTGGAGGGGAATACAATAACTTTTTCCGCCCACCTTGATCATTTCCAAGGACTCTTTGGCGCTGTTTCCTCTGTTTTTTTGCTAGTTGAAGGGCTTTTTCATAATTATGTCGAACAACGGCATTCCAACGAAATCCACAAGCAGCGGATGTTCTATTAAGCCTATCACCTACTTCTTCAAAGGCATTTAATTGTGTACTTCCTTCTCTTACATGTCTAAGTACTGTTTCAGCAAGTAACAAATCATCTTCATCTGTCCAGGCATCTTGACGAACTTTCATTTTCTTCAGCTCCCTTATTTTTTCAATATTTTTTTAAATCGTTAGTTTCATGATGTCCAGTATCATGAAAACTTATACAAGGTGATTAAAAGGATAGTAGATTTTGTGAAAAAAGATCGCTAGTTTTTAGTCGGAATCCTTAGTAGATCACTCTACTTTTTAACTTGCAATACAAGTAAAGAAGCTGTACAATACCACATAGTGAAAAGGAAACTTATATCATTATAATGGATTGTGAATAGCTGAATTATTCATCAGAAGGCAAAGCTTGTACTTTTCTTAGTAGAAAGAATCGTAGCAGGCGTCTTGCGTTTTTTTATATAGGCGGAAAGATTTTAGAGAAAGGGCGGGGAAGAAAATGGCAAATGAATTCCGGGTCTGTGATGATTGTCAGGCAGTGAATTTAAAAACCTTATTACCCATGTTAAAAAAGATAGATCCAGAAGCAACGATTGAAATAGGCTGTCAGTCTTATTGTGGACCTGGGAGAAAGAAAACTTTTGCATTTGTGAATAATCGACCTGTTGCAGGCCTTACAGAAGCAGAGTTAGAAGAGAAAATTAATAAGAAGCTAAAGAAATGAAATCGCCCCCTGAACGTGTTTGAGGGGGTATTTTTTCATGTTGTCTAGCTACAACGCAATTTTGAATATGGGTAGAGAGTAGCCGATAAACCCGGTATAATGGGGTGAAAGTAAAATGTGTAAGGAGAGTAGGGGTGAAGATGGTTTATTCAGAAGAAAAGCTGATGGAGGAGAAAGTCTTCAAGGATCCTGTACATCGTTATATACATGTGCGTGATCGAGTGATTTGGGATCTAATCGGGACGAAGGAATTTCAGCGTTTAAGAAGAATTAAACAGCTTGGAACAACCTTTCTGACCTTCCACGGTGCAGAGCATAGTCGCTTTAATCATTCACTAGGCGTATATGAAATTGTACGGCGGATTGTGGATGATGTATTTGAGGGCCGTCCTGATTGGGATCATAATGAACGTTTGCTTTCCCTTTGCGCTGCCCTGCTCCATGATCTAGGACATGGACCATTTTCCCATTCCTTTGAAAAAGTATTTCAATTGGATCATGAATATTTTAGCCAAGCTATTATTTTAGGAGATACAGAGGTTAATGACGTTTTACAAAAAGTAGGAACCGGTTTTCCTAAAAAAGTAGCAGAAGTGATTGCAAAAACCTATCAAAATAATATAGTGGTCAGTTTGATTTCGAGTCAAATTGATGCGGATCGCATGGATTATTTGCAAAGAGATGCTTATTTTACCGGAGTCAGCTACGGCCATTTTGATATGGAACGAATCTTACGGGTCATGCGTCCTCACGGAGATCAAGTAGTGATAAAGAAAAGTGGCATGCATGCGGTAGAAGACTATATTATGAGTCGTTATCAAATGTACTGGCAAGTATACTTTCACCCTGTTACACGTAGTGCAGAGGTTATTTTAACGAAAATACTACATCGTGCCAAAGATCTATACGAACAACATTATACATTTAAATTCAATCCAATCCATTTCTACTCTATGTTTGAGACGAGGGTCACGCTGGAGGATTATTTAAAATTAGATGAATCGATTATTTTGTACTATTTTCAAATATGGCAAGACGAGGAAGATCACATTCTTCGTGATCTTTGCACTCGATTTATGAACCGAAATTTGTTTAAATATGTTGAATTCGACCCAGCAAAGGAATACAAAAAACTTTCAGAGCTTTCCTTGCTATTTAAAAAGGCGGGTCTTGATCCTGAATATTATCTAGTGGTCGATTCCTCCTCAGATCTCCCATATGATTTCTATCGCCCAGGTGAGGAAGAAGAACGTTTGCCGATCCAATTATTAATGAGNAATGGNGATATTCGTGAATTATCGAGAGAATCTGAGATTGTAGATGCGATATCAGGAAAACGAAGAACGGATCATAAGCTCTATTATCCATTTGATTTAATAAGTGACGATCGTTCGAAAAAGAATATCAAAAAACAAATTCGCAGGTTGCTAGGGCTTGAAGGCAATGAGTAGGCAAGGAGTATCGTATTTTTTGATTTAAGGGGTATTGGAGATGAACAAATTTGTTAAAAGATCATGCTAAAGTAATGCAGGCCATTGCTGCATCTGGTGAAGTCATCGGAAGAAAAAAGCTTCAAAAAATGATTTTTATTGCAAAAAAGCTAGACTTCCCTTTTGGGGAAAGGTTTCAATTTCATTTTTATGGTCCGTATTCGGAGGAGTTGACGTTACGGGTGGAAGAACTTTGTGATATGGGATTTTTAGATGAAGTGAAAGAAAAAAAAGGCGGCTATTATCAATATCGTTATACCTTAACGGAAAATGGGTCGGAATTTTTAGTGGAAAATGATCATGTGGACATTCCGAATCTGAAGAAATGTTTAACAGATATGAACGGTCAGAATGCGAGATTTCTTGAACTCGTCTCCACGGTATTATTTTTTGACAACTTACCAAAAGAGGAAGTGCAGGAAAAGATTTTTACCTTAAAAAGCAAACAGCGCTATACGATTGAAGAAGTCGAGAGTGCTTATCAATACATTGAAACATTAAAAGGGAAAGTTATGCACCAATGATGGGGGTGTAACTTTCCCTTTTAATATTTGGTCTAGCTTCGAAGTGCAGGTTGTACAAGCGCAGGCAAAGACATGCAGGATCGGAAGCTTTTTCCAGCAGGCGCTAAGCCGCCGGCGAAGTACTTACGTTTTCTATTATTGATCGCTGAATCTTTTACCAGCCGTGGCATAGTGGTTTTTGGACATTTCTTCAATAAAGACTGTGACTGCTTCTTTTGAGGCACCGGTTGTTTCGACTACAGCGTCTGTTACTTTTTCAACAAGTGCTCTTTTTTGATCATCCGTTCTACCTTCAAGCATTTTCACTGTAACATATGGCATTCGTGGGTCCCCCATTATATGTATCTTATTTTATTAGGTGTTTTACATCTTAACACCTAATATAGATAATTTTTCCATAGTTGGTTTCAATATGCAAGTTTACAAAAGAAAACGTTTTTTTTGATTGAAATGGCTTCGTTTTTCACTTTAGCAAGGTAATCATGTATACTTTTAAAAAAGAGAAGAAAAAGGAGAGGTGCGGTTGGAACCATCATTTTCGCAATTTCTAGCCTATCCGCTAGAAAAGATCCCGTATGTGGCTTTGACCTTGATTATTGCTTTTAGCGTTCATGAATTTGCTCATGCCTTTGCGGCTTGGAAGTTTGGGGATGAAACAGCTAAAAAGCAGGGGAGATTGACCTTAAACCCAATGAAACATTTGGATCCGATTGGGACGATCTTAATTTTTATTGCAGGATTTGGCTGGGCACGGCCTGTACCCGTAAACCGTTTTTTCTTTAAAAACCCTCGACTTGCTGGTGTTACAGTATCCTTTGCAGGTCCTTTTAGTAATTTAGTTATGGCCAGTCTTGCTTTTATCATTTGGTATGCCTTGGTAGCATCTGGCTTAGCTGCTAGTTTGCCTTCCTTTGTACCAGAATTCCTCGATATTTTTATTCAACTGAATACGGTATTATTTATCTTTAATTTGATTCCTTTGCCACCTCTTGATGGCTATCGTATCGTCGAGGATCTTGTACCAAAAGACTTGCGTGCCAGAATGACGCAATATGAACAATATGGGATGTTAATTTTTCTAATTCTGGTCATTACGCCACTTGATCGATATACGATCCAACCGATTTTCAATACGGTTTTGCCGTGGTTAATAACGGGACTTAATGACTTTTTCTACGGTTGGTTTTTTTAGCCTGGTTTAACAGCATCTTTCTAAAAGAAATACTTTGAATGACAATGAAGGGAGAATCCATAAATGGCAGAAGAGCAAAAGAAAAAGAAAGTGGAATTTAATATTATTAAAAATGTGGATCCGATGAAGGGACATAAAGGCTTTGGATTAGGAGCATTAAGCCTGGATAATGTGTCACCTGTTTTTATTGATGTGGAGGCAGGCGAGGCTTTTATTGATGTTGGAGCCATGCACGCAAGAAGCAGCGTTGAAAAGGGCATTAAATTTTTAAAAACAAAAGAGGAAGTCCCGAATGGAAAACCACTTTGGCTTGTTTGGGTCACCATTGATCGTAACGAAAATGGACCACATTATGCCGGTGTGACAGCATGCGAAATGACAGTTGATCGTGAAATAAAAAGAGGATATAAATCATTGCCGGAGCATGTGAACCGGATGGATAAGTCCATCAAGCGTCATATCATTGTTGAACACATGGATGCTCCATCAAAAGTGGTCCTCCAGGAATTCTTAATGAATCATGATAAAGGCATGTGGGAACGGTCATCTGAACAGTTGAAAGCTGGTTTGACTGTCTAAAAGAAACAGGAAAAAACAAGCTTATGAGTAAAACTAAGCTTGTTTTTTTTTGTGGAGAAAAAAAACTAAAGGACAAGCCAATCGAACTTCTTGTTAGACCAGTCTGAAAAAGTTATGCATTCGGACAGGTCTGTGGAAGTTTCCGTTAATCTAGTCTGAAAGAGCCTTGTGTTCGGACCAGTCCAGGGAAGATCCCGCATGTCTAGTCTGAAAAAGCTCTTGATTCGGACAAGCCTAAGGGAATACCAGCTATTCTAGTCTGAAAGAGCCTTGTATTCGGACAGGTTCAGGAAAATCTCGCATGTCTAGTCTGAAAGGGCCTTGTATTCGGACTAGTCTAGGGAAAATCTCGCATGTCTAGTCTGAAAAAGTTCTTGATTCGGACAAGCCTAAGGGAATAGCTGCTAGTGTAGTCTGAAAGAGCCTTGCATTCGGACAAGTCCAGGGAAAATATTGCATGTCTAGTCTGAAAGAGCCCTTGATTCGGACAAGCCTAAGGGAATAGCTGCTAGTGTAGTCTGAAAGAGCCTTGCATTCGGACAAGTCCAGGGAAAATATTGCATATCTAGTCTGAAAAAGCTCTTGATTCGGACAAGTCCAAGGAAATACCTGCTAGTCCAGTCTGAAAAATCCCTGCATTCGGACAAACAACAGAATTTAACGCATTTATTCTGTCATATAAACTATTTTCCCCACAGATATCTGAACTATTTAGAAAAAACTTAAGCTTGTAGTTCATGAACCTTTTTAAATTGAATCGTACTAATCGATTCAAGACCATGGTAGTACTTTTTTAAACCAAGGGACGTGTTGCTTGTCTTTAGGCTGTTTTTTTCCATCATGGGAAGGTTCTTCTCCTTCGTCAAATAAATGGTCTGTACAATATTCGGTTGGTTCCGTTCCTACCGCAAAATAAGTAAAGCGTCGAACGGGACAATCCTTTGTAGCAAGCTTTCCATTTTCAGGATTGATGTAGACCCCGAGCGTACCTTTTGGGGCTTTAAATGATTTAGCTGTCGTTCCATCGAGCGCTTCTTCCATAAATTGAATCCAAATATTTTTAGCATAGGTTTTATCACTTGTAAGTTCAAGGGTTTGGCCATTATCATAACCAGTCCAAACGGCTGAAACAAGTTGTGGAGAATAACCAATCATCCAGCTATCTGCATTGGTTGAGCCGGATTTCCCGGCATAGGTCTGAGTCAATTTGTTAATGATCGTACTACCAGTTACACTGGCATAGCCATTTAATTTTTTATCAAACATTCCCGTCATCATATGGGTCATGACAAAAGCTAAATCCGGCCGTAAAATGGCTTCAGGTTCTTGTTTTTGTTCGTAAATGACTTCTCCTTCATGGTTCTCAACTCGTTTAATCAAAACGGGGTGGACCTTTTTTCCACCATTGGCAAATAGACTATAGGCATTGGCCATTTCGATGACTCGAACACCAGAGGTCCCGAGTGCAAGAGAAGGAACAGCCGCCATTTCTGTCGTAATGCCAAACCTCTTCGCCGTTTCCACTAAGGTTTTTTCACCGAGAAACAGATGTGTTTTAACAGCAAATACATTGTCTGAGAGGGCAAGAGCCTGTGCCATCGTAATCGGATCGTTTGCATATTGATTATTAAAATTATGCGGTGTATATTCCGGTTGATTGTCTTCAAAGCGGAATGTCGTCAGCTCGCTTAACATTTGTGTTGCGGGTGTGAAGCCTTGTTCAAGTGCAGCATAATATAATAATGGTTTGATGGTTGAACCCGGTTGACGGATTGCTTGGATGGCGCGGTTAAAGGGGCTCTCTGTGTAATCGCGTCCCCCGACAAGGGCCTTCACATATCCATTTCTCGGATCCATGGCGATAAAGCCAACCTGAATATCGGATTCATCAGACATTCGTGAAGCAATAGTGTCTTCCGCTATTTTTTGCTGCTTAAGGTCAAGGGTGGTATAAACATTTAACCCCCCAAGTGCCAATGTTCTTTCGTCAAGGTGTAACTCTGTTTTCAAAGCTTGCCTGACGGCGTCTTGAAAATAGGGGGCGTTAACCAACGAAGCATGCGGGTGCTCACCAAGGATCGTGACGGATTGCTGCGCACCATTAGCTGCTTGTGTCTCGTTAATTACTCCGTTTTCTTTCATGGCTATCAAAATGACCTTCCTGCGCTGTTCTGCCTTTTCAAGGGATACGAGCGGTGAGTAGATCCCTGGTCCCTTCGGAATACCGGCTAACATTGAGGCTTCAGCTAAGTTAAGTTCAGAGGCATTTTTCCCGTAGTAAAATTGGCTAGCAGCTTGTACGCCGTATGCCCCATAGCCGTAATAAATGGTATTTAAATAGCCTTCAAGAATTTCCTCTTTTGTATAATTCATTTCGAGACGGATGGTATAAAAGGCTTCATGCAATTTCCGACTCCATGTTTTGTCATGTTCGAGAAATAGGTTACGGGCATATTGCTGGGTGATCGTACTGGCTCCTTGTACTTTGGCCATTGCTTTTATATCAGCAAGTACAGCCCCACCAATTCGTTTAAAATCAAAGCCGTTATGTTCGTGAAAGTGTTGATCTTCAATAGAAAGGGTAGCATCAATTAAATAAGGGCTGATTTGGTTAAGTTTTACCCAGTATCGCTTTTGTCCATTATGACTTTCCCCTATAACCGAACCGTCATCACCGTAATAAAGGGTGGATTGTGGTACCGCGAGTGCGGGAGGACCTAGTATTTTAGCATATGTGAAAATTCCAATGAAAAGAAGAAACACGATACTAAAAGCGACCAGGCTAATAATCAATAGGGCCCGAAAATACTTTATCGTTTTGCGAAATCGCTGATCAGTCATAATCTCCATTAGAATCACTCCTATTCGAAATGTGGAAGCGGCTTGATAGACCCGCCAGGCATAAGATGGGCCAAGGTGAAGGTTGTTCTTTGACCTTCTCCTTGGAACAGCTTATGACCCCGAGGGTCTAGCCGCTGCAACTGGACTATCTGAAATGCGGAGACGCCTGCTCATTAAGAAACGCTGACTAAAAGCCGCCACATCCTGTGTAAGTAAATAAACATATATCATCATTATGGAAAAATAAGAGAAATTTTAAACAGTTTCCGGAGATATTAGTAAATTTTTCTTTTCATTTTGGTTGGATTCTACTATACTTTTTTCGTGTTTGCATTTAAATAGGATAGGGTAATATAAATGTATAAATAAATAATAGATGCCGAGCACTATGTGAAAAGACAAGATCGTGCCTGAAATGGTCAGAAATGATCCAAGAAGTCACGGGTAAAGGATTGTCAGTGCCAAGCGAACAAGAGGGGGAATAAACATGCGTTTTGATGAAGCTTATTCAGGGAATGTATTTATCAAAAGTCATCCAGTCTATAATGAAAGCCAAGTAGTTATTTATGGAATGCCAATGGATTGGACGGTTAGTTATCGACCAGGGTCTCGTTTTGGTCCAGCACGTATTCGAGAAGTGTCAATTGGGATTGAGGAGTACAGCCCATACTTGGACAGAGAATTAGATGAAATCAACTACTTTGATGCAGGAGATATTCCACTTCCATTCGGAAATGCGGAAAAGAGCTTGGTTCTTATTGAGGAATTCGTGGATCAGGTGCTCGCTGACGATAAATTCCCATTAGGAATGGGCGGAGAGCATTTAGTAACATGGCCCGTTATAAAAGCCATGTATAAGAAGTATCCCAATCTCGCTATTATCCATATGGACGCTCATACGGATTTACGAGAAGACTATGAAGGGGAAACATTATCTCATTCTACCCCGATTAGAAAAGCAGCTGGATTAATTGGACCGCAGAATATTTTTTCTTTTGGCATCCGTTCTGGAATGAAAGAGGAATTTGAGTGGGCAAAAGAAGTCGGTCTGCAAATTTTTAAATTTGATGTACATAAGCCGCTTCAGGAAGTACTGCCTAAACTAGCAGGTCGCCCTGTTTATGTAACGATTGACATCGATGTTTTAGATCCAGCACATGCACCAGGGACAGGAACCGTTGATTGTGGAGGGATTACTTCTAAAGAACTTCTAGCTTCCATTCATGAAATTGCTCGTTCTGAAGTGAAAGTAGTTGGAGCTGACCTCGTTGAAGTAGCGCCAGTCCATGATCATTCTGAACAAACCGTCAACACCGCCAGCAAGCTACTTCGTGAAATGCTGCTAGGATTTGTAAAGTAAACTGTAAAACAGGGACAGCCATTGTCTCTGTTTTTATTTTCGGGGGAACCATTCATCTCCGAAAAGAGAAAAAAAGTGGTCAAATATAGTACTTTATGCTAAATCCTTTACCTTCATTCAGCAGAAGTCCTCCACTTCTAAAGTGGGGAATGAGTGCAAAAAAGCTTGACTTCATTCAGTGGGGGTTCAAACCCCGGCTGAAAAGCCTGAGCCTCCGGCGGATGCCACGGATTTTTTTAGAGGTAATTTATCGAGCGAGCTCGATAAAAAATCCGGGCGCAAATTCGACGGGGCGAATTTGATATACAGTGCCATACTGGCTTTTCTCAACTTGAAACCAATCGATAAAAAACTTATACTAATAAGGTTATATGAAAAGAAATGGGGTGTATGGCCGTTGTCATCGTATCCAGCGGAGCAAATGCCTGTTAAAATAACAGTAAAAACAGCGATCCAGAATGGCCAAGATAAAGAGGCGTACGAGCTTACAACTTTTGGCCAATACTATAAAAAGACGAACTCCATCTTTCTTCGTTATGAGGAAATCATGGAAGAGGATTTGGCGATCAATACCGTTGTTAAAATATCTAGTCAGGAAGGGTCAATTTTACGAAATGGAGCCGTTAAAATGCGACTTCTTTTTCAAAAAAATAAAACCTTAACAGGCAGCTATGACAGTCCCTATGGGGTACTAGAGATGCAAACCTCTACAACGCGAATCAGCCACAAATTTGATGAAAACGTGAGAAAAGGCGAGATTGATCTATTGTATGATTTAAGAGTAGATGGCTCTCTTGCTGGTACATATCATTTAACGATTCTTTTCGAGGAGGATAAACATGAACATAGTTGAGCAGGTAAAGAGTAAACTAAAGCAAGAAATTAAAGCTGCCGTTATAAAAGCAAACTTAGCGACGGAAGACCAAATTCCAGATGTGATTTTAGAAATGCCAAAGGATAAAGTCAATGGTGATTATTCTACCAATATGGCCATGCAGTTAACTAGAGTAGCGAAAAAGGCTCCGAAAATGATTGCGGAAGAGTTGGTTGCTCATTTTGACAATACGAAAGCATCCATTGAAAAAATTGAAATCGCTGGACCTGGCTTTATTAATTTTTACATGAATAACAGTTATTTGACTGACCTAATTCCAGTTGTGTTAGAGTCTGGGGACAAGTATGGAGAAACAGCGGTTGGCAGCCAGCAAAAAGTCCAAGTTGAATTTGTTTCCGCAAATCCGACTGGGGATCTTCACTTAGGCCATGCGCGTGGTGCAGCGGTTGGGGATTCACTTTGTAATATCTTAGCAAAAGCGGGCTATGACGTTTCCCGAGAATACTATATTAATGATGCTGGAAATCAAATTAATAATCTTGCGAATTCTGTTGAAGCTCGTTATTTCCAAGCGCTTGGCATGGACAAACAGATGCCAGAAAACGGCTACCATGGTGAGGATATTATCGGTATTGGAAAGACTTTAGCTGACGAATTCGGCGATAAATTTGTTGAAATGGATGAAAAAGAACGCTTCGACCAATTCCGTGAATATGGGATGAAATATGAAATGGCGAAGTTGAAAAAGGACTTAGAGGATTTCCGTGTTCCGTTTGATGTTTGGTATTCAGAAACATCTCTTTATCAAAATGGAAAAATTGATGAAGCCTTAAAAGACTTGCGAGATAATGGCTATATTTATGAAAAAGACGGGGCAACATGGTTCCGTTCGACGGATTTTGGTGATGATAAAGACCGTGTTCTCATTAAACAAGATGGATCTTATACATATTTAACACCAGATATTGCCTACCACCGCGATAAATTGGCACGTGGCTTTGAGAAGCTGATCAATATATGGGGTGCCGATCATCATGGATATATTCCACGCATGAAAGCAGCGATCCAAGCACTAGGGAACCAAGCAGACACACTTGAAGTGGAAATTATTCAACTCGTGCATTTATATAAGAATGGCGAGAAAATGAAGATGAGTAAACGGACAGGAAAGGCTGTTACCATGAGAGATCTTGTCGAGGAAGTTGGACTTGATGCGACACGTTACTTCTTCGCAATGAGAAGTGCGGATACACATTTAGATTTTGACCTCGATCTTGCGGTTTCGCAATCCAATGAAAATCCTGTATTTTATGCGCAATATGCCCATGCAAGAATTTGCAGTATTATTCGCCAAGCCAAGGAGAATAATCTGTCAATCGATCACAATCAAGATTTCTCTTCTATGACATCTGAAAAAGAAATCGATGTATTGAAAAAGATCGGAGAATTCCCGGCAGCAGTTGGAGAAGCAGCGGAAAAAAGAATGCCACATCGGATTACCAATTATATTTATGAATTAGCATCCGCATTCCATAGCTTTTATAATGCAGAAAAAGTTCTTGATATGGAGAATGTAGAGAAAACGCAAGCGCGTCTTGCCCTCATAAAGGCTGTACAAATTACACTAAAAAATGCTTTAGCCTTGATTGGTGTATCCGCTCCAGAAAAAATGTAAATAAAAGAGAGGCTTCCGATTGTGGAAGCCTCTTTCTTTGTATCTTCGGTGCCTGACACCGCTATTTCATAAAGCGTGTCTACCATTCAATAGCAGCTCCGCTCGTTCGCTTTACACCGCGAATCTTACATATGTCTTCTACTAGTTTCAGCAGAGCTTGATCCTTCTTTTTGGCCTCAATCATAAAGTCTACATCTTGACCCAGTGAACGGAGATTTTTCAGTAAAGGCTGTACAAAATTGGGATCGACAAAATCTGAATGGGAACGAAAAGCGGATGGCGATTTGGGCGATGAAATATGTATCTTTGGTATCACTTTTCTTGTTTCCCATGTTTTAAAAATTTCGGGTAGTAGATCATCTAAGGAAGCTTCCCCCGTGTTTGCCAAATGGTGATGATAATCAAACATGAGTGGAATTCCTTCCAGCTGACACATTTTAAGGGTTTCATCTGCTGTATAGGTTTTATCATCATTTTCAAGAGTCATCACCTCTTTGATCTCGGAGGGGAGGCTCTTCAAATTCTCTC
>C688J18823_10000810_pt1 | contig 18688 bp, 14 predicted proteins | sample HopSoiMetagenom1_FD_18823 | JGI IMG/M metagenome (IMG submission 18823) | reverse complement strand
TCGAGATGGTCGAGACCGCCGTCATCCTCAATCAGGCCAGCGAACGCTCGCTGGTGATTCTCGACGAAATCGGCCGCGGCACCGCCACCTTCGACGGATTGTCGATCGCCTGGGCCGCGATCGAACATCTGCACGAGGCCAACCGCTGCCGCGCGCTGTTCGCCACGCATTATCACGAGCTGACCGCGCTTTCNGCNAAACTGCCGCGGATGTTCAACGCCACCGTGCGCGTCAAGGAGTGGCAGGGCGACGTCGTGTTCCTGCACGAGGTGCTGCCGGGCTCGGCCGACCGCTCCTACGGCATCCAGGTCGCCAAGCTCGCCGGCCTCCCGCCCGCCGTGATCGCCCGCGCCAAATCGGTGCTGGCGAAACTCGAAGCCCAGGATCGCGGCCAGACCGCGCGCGCGCTGGCCGATGATTTGCCGCTGTTCGCCGTCCCCTCCCGCGCCGCCGCCGAAGCCGCGCCGCCGAGCGAGGCCGAGCAAATGATGGAAGCGGTGAAGGCGCTGCATCCCGACGAGATGTCGCCGCGCGAGGCGCTGGAAGCGTTGTATGCGCTGAAGGCGAAACTGCCAAAATAAACAAGCGGACCTTCCCACAACCAGAGAATGCTGCCAAGTTCGGGCGCATGTCCGCGCCTGCTACACCAGTTCTCCCGCCAGAGCTCTCGGCCAAGCTCGCTGCCTTGGCAACACGGCCAGCGCACAGCGAGACTGGTCACGCTCTGGACGAAATTCTTTCCGCACTCGCTAAGCTGCCGGCGCACTTCGTCGTGAGGGCTAGCCGCGAAATCGCAACAAGCGCGGGTCTAGGCTGGTGGCAGCCGGAGAAGCGACCGATACAAATCATTCCCACACACGGCGCGCCCCCATTTTCGCGGCTCAAATATTTCCTCGGACTGGAATGGGTTCCGTCCGATAACGAGTTGCTCGCGGCCAATCCAAATTTCGCGTGGTTGTTTCTGTTTCATCCCAGCGGTTATGTCAGAGAAGCGGCGCTCTGTTACGTAGACGCCCCTCCAGAATCGTCATTCTTCTTTACCGCCCTGGCGTGGCGACTGAACGACTGGGCCGCACCTGTGCGGCAGGCAGCCGAGCACTGCTTCAAGCGGATTTTCGGTGAATCGCTGCGACCGTTGCCGCAGATGCGGCACTATATCTGCTCGAACGCCGGTTCATTTGGGGTCGGTGGCGTGACGAGGCAAATATTCTCGATCTAGTGTTTACGCGTGATGACGCTCTTGCCGCTCTCGCGACGCACCTACAGGGAAAGCCGACCGGCCCTCTCGCAACTTGTCTTCGCCATGCGTTGCGATACCCTGGAATCGATCAACATTTGCCGCGGCTTGCGGCCGCTGCAGTCCAACCATCGGTCAGAGCAGCCGCTTATCGTTGCCTGATTTCCGGCAAGGCCATTTGGCCCGTGGGCTTTGAATCGATCTGGATCGACAAGGTATACGGCTTGCGGCGGCGCGCTCCCATGCTCGAAACACGCACCATTCAGAGAGACCGTCCCGCGGCCGATTTCGTTGAAGCGGGCATCCGCGACAAATCACCCTTCGTGAGGAAGGTCGTCGCCGATGCGATGATCGCCGTACGGGCGCAGATACCCAATGAGGAAAAATTGGTTGCCCATCTGGCGGCCGACCGAAGTTCATTGGTGCGGTCGCGAGCTGACTTCCTGATGAGACATCCGCGCACATCGGAACTCTAGTCAGAGGTCGCGACGCACCTATGTCCGTGCAACCCTTCGCCGCCCGATCGACCGCAGGCCCAGATTCCAGCCGACATATGTCGCGAGCGCGAGGCGCTCGAGGCGTTGTTTGCGTTGAAGGCGAAGTTGTCGAAGTAGCAGGGAGACCGTAGCCCGGATGAGCGCAGCGATATCCGGGACGGTGTGAGAGTGGCCCCGCATATCGCTGCGCTCATGCGGGCTACAGAGCCTACGAAGCCACCGTTCTCACCCGGCGAAGGGTTGGATCAATTTCAGCGTCGCTGCGAAACGGATGCTGCGCTTGCCGACCAATGCCGTCGCCTCGATCTCGGCACCCTCGGCGCTGCAGCGGCCTGAGAAGCCGATGCCGACCTCATGACCGCCGAACAGCGGGTGCTCATCCTTTGCCGGGGTGTGCTCCTGGTTGACGAACTCGCCTTTCCAGCGGCCGTTCGAGGAGGTGTAGGCGCCGAGATAATAGAAGAACGCGTCGCCGCCGAGGATGCGGCCGTCCTTCAGCAGCATCACGCCGGTTTGCCCGCCGGCGACGCCGTCCAGCATCCGGATGTCGATCGAGTAAAGCCCGCTGACGATGCCGCCTTCGCCGACCGGCCCCGGCGGCGGGATGTCGTCATTGCCAAGCGGCGTCATGACCGCGCGGAACACCGATCCGACGTCTTCGATAACGGCCCCCGCGAAGTGCCAGACGACGTCCTGCGGCTTGCCGCGTATGCTGATCGTGACTGCGTCGGCACTAACCAGGTTTCTCCGGTGCGGCGATGGGCTGTGACGACGGGTTCTGAGCCTGGCGATGATCTCGCCGTCCACATTTTCGTAAGTGCCGAAATGGGCAAAGGCCGTATTGCCGCCGAGCATTGTTCCGGCATGGGCGTACAGCACGCTGCGGCCGGTGCCGCCGCTGATGTCGTATTCGACCTTGTACAATCCCTCCACCGCGCGCCTCATTCTGTCCCGCTGCCAGCTTAGCGGGTCTCATCGCAGTCGGTAACCATCAAACTTGCGGCTTGGCGCCTGCAGTCTTCCTGCGCCCGAGCCACCACAGGCTCAGGTTCCAACCGACGCAGGTCGCCAGCGCCAAGCTCAGCCCGATCGCCGAGCCGAACTGCAGCGCCGCGACATGCAGCACTGATATCGCGATGCCGAGGCCGATCAGGCCCCAGGCGCTGTTGGCGAGCACGGCCGCCGTCGGCGGGCCGCCGATGCGGGGATGCAGGATCAGCATCATGGAGGTGAACACGATCGGGAACAGCGCGATGATGCCGCTGACCTTGGGGCCGACCCAGCTCGACGCCGTAACCACGGTTGCCGCCAGCGTTGCGACCAGCGATGCGCGTAGCGGGATGTCATACCAGCGGCGCCGGATCGGCGGCATTTTTGCGTGGCGATAGCGGGCGAGCAGCGGCACGCAGATCGCGTAGGCGATGACGTTGGCGATCAGCCCGCTGGCCAGCGACCACTGCACCGAGCGGATGATTGTGGCGAGCGCGATCCATACGGCAACCGCCGAGAGGCAACTGAGCAATGCGCCATGGCGCTGCGCCAGCACGACATAGGTCAGGCAGAGAAAGATCGTCGCGGCGTTGATCGGCAGGCTCGCCAGCGAGCCCTCGGCGATGAAGGCGGAATCATGATCAAGCGCGAGGAACACATAAGATGGCCCCGCCGAAATCGGCAGCGTCGCGATCAGCGCGCCGAGCGCGGGACCCGAACGTTCGGTGATCATGGAAGCCGTCACCACGAACGCCGCGGCGAACGCCATGCGCAGGGCGAGCGAGAGGACGAAAGCGAGTTCGGGGGACATTTGCATTCTCTTACCCTCCCCTGGAGGGGGAGGGTCGGATCGCATGAGCGTAGCGAAATGCGAGACGGGGTGGCGTGATCTCTCAACTCGGGCGCTGTTGGACGTGGAGAGACCTTCACCCCTCCCCGCCGCGCGTAACACGCGCGTCGACCCTCCCCCTCCAGGGGAGGGTAAACGAGCGATCAGACCCGCTTCATCGACACCGAAATCTTCGGGCCGTTCTTGATGGTCTGATAGACCACGCAATAGCGTTCGGTGAGTTTCAACAGCAGGTCGAGCTTGTCCTGCGGCGCATCGGTTCCGACCTCGAAGCGCAGGCGGATTTCCTCGAAGCCGACCGGGGCCTCCTTGTCGACACCGAGCGTGCCGCGAAAATCCAGATCCCCTTCGGCGATGACCGTGCCGCTTTTGAGCGGCACTTCAACGGCGGTGGCGACCGATTTCAGCGTCACGCCGGCGCAGGCGACCAGGGCTTCCAGCAGCATGTCGCCCGAGCAGAGCTCCAGGCCGGAGCCGCCGGTGGCAGGATGGAGGCCGGCTACCGCGAGTGCCCGGCCGGTCTCGACCTTGCAGGCGATGCCTTCATTGTCGATCGAGCCTTTGGCTTTCAGGGTAATGACCGCCGCCGAAGGATCGGACTTGTAACGTTCCTTGATCGGGGCCTGCATCGCGCGAAGTTCGGCGGCATCCATCTTCGTCTCCCGGTTGTTCTTTTTGCCACGCCGGATTTAGTGCGAAATTGCCCCGCTGTCACCACCACATCGCTTCGCCGGCCATGGTTTTTGGGTCGGCGTCGGGCACATTGCGGTCGAGCGAGCGATCGAGCGAAGTCAGCACGTGACGCTTAAAATTTTCGAATAATGGTGAGGAACGGTCGCGCGGCCGTGTCAGGTTGATCCTGATCACCTCGAACAGCCGGCCCGGCCGCGGCCGCATCACGAGCACGCGGTCCGCCAGCACCACGGCTTCGTCGACGTCATGCGTCACCAGAACGAGGGTCGGCCGCGTATCGTTCCAGAGATCGAGCAGGTGATCCTGCAGGTCGCGCCGCGTGAAGGCGTCGAGTGCGGAGAACGGCTCGTCGAGCAGCAGCACTTGCGGCTGCGGCACCAGCGCGCGCGCAATCGCCACCCGCTGCGCCTGCCCGCCGGAGAGTTCGCGCGGCCAGGCCTTTGCCTTGTCGGCAAGGCCGACCCGCGCCAGCGCGCGCGCCACCTTCTCGCGCCGCGCATCCGCCGGCAGATCCGTCAGGCCGAAGCCGATATTGTCGGCAACGCTGAGCCAGGGCAGCAATCGCGGCTCCTGGAAGATGATCCCGATTTTGGCGTGCGGCGCCGTGATCGCAATGTCGTCCAGCGTCACCGTGCCCGTGCTGGCGCGGTCGAGGCCGGCGATGGCGCGCAGCAGCGTCGACTTTCCGCAGCCGGAGCCGCCGATGATGGCGACGATTTCGCCGGGCCTGATCTCGGCGGAAAAGCGCTCCAGCGCGTGGACGCCGTTGGGATAGGTTTTGCCGACCCGATCGAGCGCGAGCATCAGGCGGCTCCGCTCTGGCGGCCGAACGCATCCTGCCAGCGCAGCATCGGCGCGGTGGCGATTTCGATCAGCCAGTCGGTGGTCTTGCCGAGGATCGCAAAGATCACGATCGCCGCCACGATCTGCGCCGGCTTGCCGAGCTGCTGGCCGTCGATCAGGAGATAGCCGAGCCCCTCGGAGGCGCCCATGAATTCGGCGGCGACGACGAACATCCAGCCGAGGCCAAGCCCCACGCGCAGCGCGACGACATAGGCCGGCAGCACCGCGGGCAGCAGGATGCGACGGATCATCGCCGGACCGCTCAGGCGGAAAGTGCGGCCGACCTCGACGATCTTGCGGTCGACGGAGAGGATCGCGCCCATCACGCCGAGATAGACCGGGAAGAACACGCCGACCGCGATCAGTGCGATCTTGGAGGTCTCGAAGATGCCGAGCCACAGGATGAACAGCGGCACCCAGGCAATCGAGGGAATCGCGCGCAGCGCCTGCACGGTCGGATCGAGCAGCTGCCGCGCCAGGCCCCAATAGCCGGAGATGGCGCCGAGGACAGTTCCGGCAGCGACGCCGAGGCCGAAGCCGGCGGCAACGCGCGTCACCGTCGCCGTGATATGGCGCGACAGCTCCCCGCTCTTCGCCAGTTCCATCACGGTCGCGAAGATTTTGGTCGGCGGCGGCACCAGCCGGCCAGTGGAATAACCGAGCCCGACCCAGAGCTCCCAGAACAGGGCAAGCCCGACCGGGAGCAACAGCCCGAGCGCCGGCCGCGCATAGCGGCGCAGCCGCGCGGGCGACGCTTGCGAGGCCATCGCGTCCGTCCGTTCCAGCGCGGGGAGTTCAACGGTCATGGTCATAGCAAGAACGCTTCTCGCAAAGGAATGCAACATCCTCCCCTGGAGGGGGAGGATCGGTTCGCATGAAATGCGAACCGAGGTGGGGTGACGGTCTCTCCACGTCCAACAGCACCCGAGTGGAGAGACTGCCACCCCGCCCTGTCTCGCATTTCGCTTCGCTCCATGCGAGCCGACCCGCCCCCTCGAGGGGCGGGTAAGAAAGGCATCAATTCGTCGGCAGCGGGACCTGATCGTCGATCAGCGCATCCAGCGTCGCTTTCACGTCGACCTTGGCGTCGACGACGCCGGCCTGCTGCAAGGCGAGGCCCGCGGCGAGGATGGAGTCGCGCTGCGGGGCGCCGATGCGGCTGTGGGTCAGTTCGGTGCGCTCCTTGAGCTGCTTGTCGACGACCGCTTCCGGCAGCTTGGTTACGCCGATGAAGGTCTTCTTCAGGTCGTCGTAATTGGCCAGCGAATATTTGCGCGCTTCCTCGTAGACCGCGAGCACGCGGCGGACGGCGTCAGGATAATCCTTCAGAAACTGCTCGCGCACATTGAGGATGCCCCACGTGTTGGCGTCCGCCTTGCGGAAGACCAGTTTTGCGCCCTCCTCGACTTCGGCCTGCGCCATCATCGGATCAAGGCCGGCCCAGGCATCGACATCGCCGCGGATCAGCGCGGTCTTGCCGTCGGCATGCTGCAGCAGCACCGGCGTGATGTCCTTTTCGGTGAGGCCGGCACCGAGCAGCGCGCGCACCAGGAAGATGTGCGGATCGGTGCCGCGGGTCACCGCAACGCGCTTGCCCTTGAGGTCGGCAACGGAGGCGATCTTGGAATCCTTCGCGGTCACCAGCGCGGTCCATTCGGGCCGCGAATAGACATAGATCGACTTGATCGGGTTGCCATTGATCCGGGCGACCAGCGCCGCCGAGCCTGCGGTCGACCCCAAATCGATCGAGCCGGCGTTGAGGAATTCCAGCGCCTTGTTGGAACCGGCCGACTGCACCCAGACCACGCTGATGCCGTCCTTGGCGAATTCCTTCTCCAGCAATCCCTTTTGCTTGAGGACCATCGACACGGGGTTGTAGGTCGCCCAGTCGATGCGAATCTCCTTGAGCGCGTCGGCGGCAAAGGCCGCACCGGGCAGCAAGGTCGAGACCGCGATGATGGCAGCCAGTGCGCGCCGTGAAATCCTTGGCATGGTCCCCTCCCTTGATGCCGTAAGAAACATAATTATTTTCAACAAGTTATTCGGCAACGCAACAAGAAAATACGTGCCGGGCAACCGACCGTGACGAGCACGGCTTTACCCAAACGGATCGAAATCCAGCACAGATCTGCTGTTGGCCCACAATCATCAGTGACAGCCCCTGCGCCGTCCGATATCGGGATAGATCATGGATAGCGTCGTGACCGAGGACCGCTCCGGGGCGGATGATCGTTTCGATACCGCGCGGATCACCGCGGCGGTCGATGCGCTGGCCGAAAAACATGCCGGACGCGAGGACGTGTTTCGCTCGGCGCTGGCGCAATTGCTCAAGGCCGAGATGATCGCGGCGCGCGACACCGCGCAGGCCGTGCTGCTGAAGGACCGCCACGGCCGCCGCTGCGCGGAGCGGCTCTGCTTCATGCAGGACGAAATCATCCGCATCCTCTACTCGGCCGCGACGCGGCATCTCTATCGCTCGCATGTGCCCTCCGGCGCCGAGCGCATGGCGGTGGTCGCCACCGGTGGCTACGGCCGCGGCCTGATGGCGCCGGAATCCGATATCGATCTGCTGTTCATCCTGCCCTACAAGCAGACCGCCTGGGGCGAACAGGTCGCCGAGGCCATTCTCTATTGCCTGTGGGACATGGGATTGAAGGTCGGCCACGCCACGCGCTCGGTCGACGAATGTATCCGCCAGGCGCGCGGCGACATGACGATCCGCACCGCGATCCTGGAGACGCGGTTTCTGACCGGCGACCAGCCGCTCTATGACGAACTGGTCGCCCGCTTCGACAAGGACGTCGTGCAGGGCACCGCTTCGGAATTCGTCACCGCCAAGCTCGCCGAGCGCGAAGAACGCCACCGCCGCGCCGGGCAATCGCGCTATCTGGTCGAGCCCAACGTCAAGGACGGCAAAGGCGGCCTGCGCGACCTGCACACCCTGTTCTGGATCGCCAAATACGTCTACCGCGTGCGCGAGACCGACGAGCTGGTCGAGCGCGGCGTGTTCGACGCACAGGAGTACCGCACCTTCCGCCGCTGCGCCGACTTCCTGTGGTCGGTGCGCTGCAATCTGCATTTCGTCTCGGGGCGCGCCGAAGAACGGCTGTCGTTCGACATGCAGCGCGAGATCGCGGTCCGCCTCGGCTACACCTCGCATCCCGGCATGCAGGATGTCGAGCGCTTCATGAAGCACTACTTCCTGGTCGCCAAGGACGTCGGCGATCTGACCGCGATCCTGTGCGCCAGGCTGGAAGACGAGCAGGCCAAGCCCGCGCCGGTTTTGAGCCGCATGGTGGCGCGGCTACGGCCGGGCGCCCAGCGGCGGCGGGTGCCTGACAGCGACGACTTCATCATCGACAACAACCGCATCAACCTCGCCGCGCCCGATGTCTTCAAGCACGACCCGGTCAATCTGATCCGGATCTTCCAGCTGGCACAGAAGAACAACCTCGCCTTCCACCCCGACGCGATGCGCACGGTGACGCGCTCGCTGAAACTGGTGAACTCCCAGCTCCGCGAAAATCCGGAAGCCAACCGGCTGTTCATGGAGATCCTGACCTCCGATAACGCCGAGACCGTGCTGCGGCGCATGAACGAGACCGGCGTGCTCGGCCACTTCATCCGCGCCTTTGGCAAGATCGTGTCGATGATGCAGTTCAACATGTACCACCATTATACGGTGGACGAGCATTTGATCCGCTGCATTGGCCACCTGCAGGAGATCGAGCGCGGCGGCAATGACGAATTCGTCGTCGCCAGCGATCTGTTCCGCAAAATCCAGCCCGAACATCGCGCGCTGATCTACATCACCACGCTGCTGCACGACGTCGCCAAGGGCCGGCCGGAGGATCATTCGATCGCCGGCGCCAGGGTGGCGCGGCGGCTGTGCCCGCGGCTCGGCTTCAACGCCGCCGATACCGAATTGGTGGCGTGGCTGATCGAAGAGCATCTCACAATGTCGACGGTGGCGCAGTCGCGCGACCTCTCCGACCGCAAGACGATCGAGAATTTTGCCGCCGTCGTGCAATCCGTCGAGCAGATGAAGCTGTTGACCATCCTGACCACCGCCGACATCAGGGGCGTCGGCCCCGGCGTGTGGAACGGCTGGAAGGCGCAGTTGCTGCGCACGCTGTATTATGAGACCGAGCCGGTGCTGACCGGCGGCTTCTCGGAAGTAAACCGCGCGCAGCGCATCGCGGTGGCGCAACGCGAATTCCGCGCCGCCTTCAACGAATGGCCGGAAGCCGAGCTCAACGCCTATATCGGCCGTCATTACCCCGCCTACTGGCTCAAGGTCGATCTGCAACGCAAGATCCGCCAGGCGCGTTTCATCCGCGCCAGCGAGCAGGCCGCCCACAAGCTTGCGATCAACGTCGGCTTCGACGAGGCCCGCGCCGTCACCGAACTGACGATTCTGGCGACCGACCATCCGTGGCTCTTGTCGATCATCGCGGGCGCCTGCGCTTCTGCCGGCGCCAACATCGTCGACGCGCAGATCTACACCACCACCGATGGCCGCGCGCTCGATACCATCGCGATCTCAAGGGAATACGACCGCGACGAGGACGAGGGACGGCGTGCCACCCGGATCGGCGAGATGATCGAGCAGGTGCTGGAAGGCAAGCTGCGGCTGCCCGAAGTGGTGGCGCGCAAGGCGGCCAACCGCGGCAAGGTGCGCGCTTTCGTGGTCGAGCCGGAGGTCACCATCAACAATCAGTGGTCGGACCGCTACACCGTGATCGAGGTTTCCGGCCTTGACCGCCCCGGCCTGCTGTATCAACTGACGACCGCGATCTCGAAACTCAACCTCAACATTGCCTCGGCCCATGTCGCGACCTTCGGCGAACGCGCCCGCGACGTGTTCTACGTGACGGATTTGCTCGGCGCCCAGATCAATGCGCCGACCCGGCAGGCTGCGATCAAGAGCGCGCTGATTCACCTGCTCGCCAGCGAAGACAACGTCGCGCAGCCGGCGGCGTGATGCGCTAGCCTGTAGGATGGGTGGAGCGAAGCGATACCCATCCTACGAATGACATACCAATCTAGCGCACGATCTTGATATTCGGGCCCTTTGGCTTGGGCTGCGGCTGCTCCTGCGTTGCCGCCACACACTCATATTGCGGCCACTTCGGCAAACGCTCATCGAGATTCACTTCGCGCCATTTCGGATGGCCGTTCACATCCAGCCACTCCTTGTTCTCGCGGATAATTTTGGCCACTTTGGCCACGTTTTGGCACTGCTCGCCGGCGTAGCTAAACGTTATCAGAACGGCTTTGACCGCTACCGTTCTCACCTCGGATTCCTGCCATTTATATGTGCCCGCCGGGATGACTGTCGTCAGGTAGCTGTCGAGGGCTTTGTCGTCCACCCCGATGAGCTGGAATTTATCATCGACCGTTGTGTTCTCCGAAAAGAGCGTTGCCGGTGCGCCAGCCACATAGAACATGGCATCGATTTCGCCCTTGCGCAGTGAGTCCAGCGCTTCCTTGCCTCCGAGAAAAACCTCTTTCGAAGGCGTGATCCCGGTCTGGAAGAAAATCGTCTTTGCGGTCAGGTACGTGCCACTTCTTTGAGGGCCTATCGCAACACGTTTGCCGTGCAAGTCCTGCAGCGTCTTCAGGGAAAGATCACCGAGAACATGGACCTCTTCCTTGTAAAGCGGATAAACGGCAGCAAGCTTGGCGGCGATTGTTTTCAGTTCATTGTCGTCAGAGATGTCGCGGATATAATCGAGCACGTCGGACTGCACGATACCGAGTTGGACACCGCGCTTCCTGCGAACATCGAATACGTTCTGAATAGAGCCGGCCGATTCAAAAACCTGCAAGGAGATGTGGCTCGGTTCGACGATCTTCCTGATGTCCTCGCCAATCTTGATGTAGGTGCCAGCTACATTACCTGTGACAATTCCCATCTGCGGCGCAGCCGAGAGAGACATAGCAAGCACAACGGCCAAAACAGGAAGCTTCATCACTCACAACCTTGCGTTATAACCATGTCACAAATCACGTATTATGACGACGCGTCTTAAGCACGTTTAGGTTTCCGATGTGGAACTTTGCTCGCTTGGCCGGCGAGCCTGGCTCAACGAACACCGGGCGGGTGGGGATATTCCCGCCTTGCTATGCGATTTCGTTCATCAGCTCGATCACGCGTTTCGGAACCTGACGGATGACGTCGGCCGGATACGGGAACCTATAAACTGACGGCTGCTCCACGGGAGTTACGGCGATTTCAGGGGGAGATAGTTGCGATGAATCTGGTGAGATAATTACGGCGAGTCTAGGGCGTAAAAGCGGGAAAAATCTACCTCCGGCTGTCTAATGTTTCGTCTAACTGCCGCCGGTCTCGGCATAGTCCATTTCTCACCATATCGGCGGTGGCGTAGTTGTCCGCTGCGAGGCCTTTTGCTTTGCAGCCTGCCGCTCGGCTTCGATCCTGCTGCGGGCGAAGGCGATGGAGGCGGAATATTTTTGCAAAGAGAGGGAGGGCCAACGGCCTTACGGGTCCTGACTCGTATCATGGCTCGCGTCCGGCTTGGCCGGGTCGGCGACGGTCGGCCGCGCCACTGCACGATGCCTGCGATAGCGCAGCGCATCGATCAGCAGCGAGAGAATGGACGACCGCTGATGGCGCGTCGGGTAAGGCAAGTGGTCGTCCGACAACGGCCCGCGCTTTACGTCTTGGTCGTCGTCGCAGAATTTCGGCGCGAATGCCAGGAACGGTCCGCCGAGATCCGAATGATGGAATGGGTTTCGTGGTGGGCGTCGCATCGGTCGTCAACCTTATGCAGGAGACGCGCGAGCTCGTTGCGATAGAGCCTCGTCCAGCTGCCATTCAAGCTGGTGAGGAATTCGAGCTCGCGGCCTGTGAGTATCGACATAGGAAACGCCGGGATGCGGAAGCAGGAGACATCGGAAAAGATGGCGCGAGGCCGTTACATCTTCTGCATTCCGGCGAACTGCCTGCCGCTGTAGGGGCCGACATAGACCCCGCTTTCCAGGCATTGCGATTTCGCAGCACCGCACATCTGCGACCGGTCCGGCCGCGTGCTTGAATTGCGGATGCAGGAGGCGGCGTAGGCGCTGCAGGTCTGCGGGATCGCGGCCCGCCGCATGGCCATCCGGTATCGATAGGAGCGTCCGCCGTCGGACGACTGGCAACATTTGCCGTTCATCTTGCTGGCTGACGCCGTCGTCAATCCCGACGGCAGCACGACGGTGAAAATGGCGAGCGACAGGACGATGGCGAACGACTTCATGGCAGACCTCCTTTTCATGGCATATCTCCTCGATTGACTAACCAACCAGACCGGCAAGCGGCGCGACGCCGATGCTGTCGGGAAACACGGTGCTGGCGAGCGCACGCTCGTCGACTCTCAGATGATCGCGGAGCAGGCCCTTGAGCACGGCGCGCAGATCGGTGGTGGGCTTGAGGTCGCGTTCCTCATAGAGCTGGGCTTGCTTCAATCCCGGCCAGTCGGCGATCACACGCCCGCCCCGCAGCGCGCCGCCGGCCAGAAAGGCCACGGTGCCGGTGCCATGGTCGGTTCCGTTGGTGCCGTTGATGCGCGCGGTGCGTCCGAACTCGGTGATGATGGCGACCACTGTCTCGCGCCAGGCATCGCCCATGTTGGTCTCGATCGCCGCCAGCGCGCCGTCGAGCGCACCCAAGAGGTTGGCGAGCTGGCCGGAGGCCGCGCCCTCGTTGATGTGGGTGTCCCAGCCGATGAAGCCGACCGCGCCGACCCGCGGGCCGTCCGGCTTGGCAAGAAAGCGCCCCGCGGTGCCGGCAGCTTCCGCGAAATAAGCCCGCACCCCGGCGATGCCGGGCGCTGAAAGCGCAGCGCCGTTGGCCATGGCGGCATCCGACAGTCCGGTGGCGCCAAGCGCGGCCAGACGAATCCTTGCCTCGAGCGCGGCGGCCAGTTTCGGGTCGGTGTGCTTGTAGAGATCCAGCAGCCGGGCCTGGGTGTCTTCGTTGGCCGGCAACAATTTTTGCGGCACCCATGACAGCACCGGCGCGCGGCCGCGCACCACCAGCGGCGTTACCGAGCCCACGCCAAGCACGCGACTGCCGCGCGGATCGACCCGGCCGTCCGACGCCAATTCAGCCAGCGCGCGGTTGAGCCAGCCGGTGTCGACGGCGCCCGGCCGCGCGATGCCGCTTTCGAGCACGTCCTGGCCGTCGAAATGCGAGCGCTCGCGATAGGGCGTAGCGGTCGCATGCACGATGGTCGCCTGCTGCGCCTTGTAGAGCCGGTGCAGGTTCGGCATCGCGGGGTTGAGCGCGAAGAAGCTGTCGAGCGGCAGCGCCGGCGGCTTGCCGTCGAGCGCGAGCGCACGGTCGCCGCGCAGGCCGATCCAGTCGGGATCGCCGACGGGGGCGATCGCACCGAGACCATCGAGCGCGCCCCGCAGCACAATGACGAGCATGCGCGGATCGCGGCCTTCGGCGCGCGCGAGCCGCGGCATCTGGCTCCACGCGAACAGGCTGCCGGCGCCGATCAGCGCTTCGCGGCGAGTTGGCAGATGGTGGCGAAAGGTCATGCTCACCTCCTCTGGAATTCGGCCGACATGAACAACAGCACCAGCGCCTGCTGACGGCTTTCGGCACGGCCAACCGCCTGCTTCACCTCCGGCGACACCTGTGATTCGAACACGGTCTCGATGACCTCCTGGGGATCGGTCCGGCCCGCGATGCGCTCGGCGAAATTATTGGCGACGTCGAGCCGCCGTCCCATGCCGTCGATCCAGGACGCTTCATCGTCCGGAAAGCCCTTGGGTGACGGCGGACGCCACAGCGGTTCGCCGAGCAGGACCTGTCCATCGGTGTACCGCGTGGGGTCGGCCTGCGTGATCCCGGTCGCGCGCACCATGCCGACCACCCACTCGCCGGGCCGCTTCAGTTTGGCCGGCGGCTGCGTCCAGGCTTCGTCGGACGAGACCATCACCCTGGCGACCTGCTTGAGATCGCCGCCGGTATCGAGAAAGGCCTTCGACATCTTTTCCACCAGCGCAGGCGGCGGCGTGTCGGCCACGAAATGGCGGGCCAGCTTGGTTGCGACATGCGCAGCGGTTGCGGGATTGGCGGCGAGATCGCGCAGCACGGCGCGTCCCTGCTCCACCGTTTCGTCGTCGTAGGATTTTCCCAGCACCTTCTGCGCGCCGGGCTCGTGCAGGCGGGGATTGAAGGTGAATTCGCCGCCGTGCTCGGGATTGTCGCCCGGCGGCACCAGGGTCCATCCGGTGAGAATGTTGGCGAAGCCGATGACGTCTTCCTGGGTATAGCCGGACCGCACGCCCAGCGTATGCAACTCGAGAATCTCACGCGCGAGATTTTCGTTCAGCCCGCGGGTGCGGTTGATGCCGGCGGTCGAATTCGCGCCCATCGAAACCGTCTGGTCGAGATAGAACAGCATGGCCGGATGGCCCTCGGCCGCCAGCAACAGATCGGAGAACCGGCCGAGCACGTGAGGGCGGATGGCCTCGCGTTCATAGGCGCCGGACATGCTGCGGATCTTGTCGGCCGAGACGCAGAAATGATTGGACCAGAACCAGACCAGCCGCTCGACAAATCCGATTTCAGCGCCGAACGCAGCCGCAGTACGAATCCGCGCCTCTTCGAGATAGATCGGCCGTCCCGGATCGGGAACGGCTTCGGCGGCCATCTTTGCCGCCATATCGCCCGTACCCGGCGCAGCGCCTTCCATCATCGCGGACGCTTCCGCCATCTGCTGGCGTTTCGCGTCCTGTTCTTTCTTGGCAACAATCGCCTTGGCTTGCCGCTTCGCAAGCGCGTCGGTCACCGCACGATAGGCCTTGGCGCTCGACGGCAGATTGGCGGCGGCGAGTTCGCTGATCGCGGGACGATCGAGTTCGGCGATCAGCGCGCCGCGCGGGTCGGCCTCGATCGCGACGATCGATCCCGGACGCGGCCCCATCCCGAACCGATGGAGGGCAAGCGCAGCTTCGGCCTTCGCAGAACGGCTCATGGCAACACCCAAGAATGCGACATCTTGTAGTGCTACGATCAGTAACACTTAGGCGATCGCCATGCAAGTCCCGATTGTGCGCGAATTGCTCGGGTCAAGGAGCCATCCCTGGTAGTTGGATCGGGGAAGCCGAGCATCGTCCGAGAAGGCGCGGCTGACGCGCCCTTCATCGTGAGGGTCTGGCATCGGCGGCAGTAGCTATTTTTGCCCGGCGTTGCTGCGCGGCAGCGAAGTGACGCGAAGTACCACAAGCGCAACAACACAGCGCAGCTTCCAGCTCAGCCCGAAGGCGAAATCCCCCGCAGGACGTCCTTGAAGACGCCGTACTGCACTTGAAACGCGCGCGGGCTATAGTCCTGGTAGTATCCCGCGGTCACCACGACAACGAGATCGAGCTCCGGCACGATACGAATCGACTGCCCGCCACGACCGAGCGCACCAACCCACTGAACCTCGCGCCCATTGAGCACGGTACGACCGAGCCACCATAGGTATCCATATTGACCGTCCGCGGCCTTGATCTTCGGTGCCGTCGAGGTCTCGATCCATTCCCTGGAAACGATCTGGCGGCCGTTCCAACGACCGCCCGCGAGGACGAGCTGACCGATTTTTGCCATATCGCGCGACCGCAAACGCAATCCCCCGCCGGCATCGGTGTCTCCTTTGCGCCGTTCCCACGCAACGGCGGAAATGCCGAGAGGTTCGAACAACGCCTCGCGCGCAAATTCGTCGAGCGGGCGTCCGGTCGCTTTGCGGATGATAGCCGACACGAGGGCGAGCGCGCCGGTGTTGTAGAAGAACTCTTGTCCCGCCGGAGTAGTCGTCGCAAGCCCGAGGACGTAACGACACGCATCTCGCGACCTATTCATGCGCGCCTCGTCGTTGTTGTCATCTCCCGTAGCCGGCGTTGCTTCCACCCACGCCAGACCCATCGACATGCTGAGCGCGTGGAGCAGCTGGATGCGATCCTTTTCAGGAGATCGCAGATCTTCCAACTCGGGGAAGAAGCTGAAGATCGGTTCGTTGACGCTGCGTATCAGCCCGCGATCGATCGCGATCCCGACTGCGAGTGACGCGACGCTCTTTGAAACCGATTTCATGTCATGCAGCGTATCGGCATCAAAGGTGACGTTTTCCACCCGGCGCCCGTAAATGCGGCCGGGAATTTCGTCGGAACCCCAGAAGTACCGCTCGAACACCAGCTTGCCGCCGCGTGCGACCAGTACGGAGTGCACGTTGGCAGCGCTTGAAGCGAGCCGATCAGCCATCATGCACAGCGCCGCATGGTCGATGAGCTTGTCCTCATTGACGGAGGCGACGGGCCAGCCGTCGTCTCGCGCGACCGGAATACCGCAGCCGTCGGGCATATCCGCATGCACCGGCAACGCCGTGAGCGGTGACAGCGCAGCTCCTCCGAGAAGCGAAATAAACTGGCGCCGTCTCATGCGAGACTCTCTATTCACAGCGTTTGCAGTCGATTTGGACCACTAATACTGCGGACCCAGCGCAATCCGTCCGATGGTGCCATCCTTGGCCAGGCCGATCCGCCACTCCGCCGAACCATTGGCGAACTGGGCGATATAGATGTCGCTGCCGAGACCCGAGACGCCCCGGAACGACATCGCGCGCAAGGCGCCGAGCCTTGAGAGAATGGCCTGGTTGAAGGGAAGCTGCTGGCGCGTCTGCGCCGCGACTTCGGACGTCATGCGATCATAGTCCGGCGCACCGCGGCCAACGGCCTCGATATATCCGCGCAGCGTCGCTTCACTGCCGGCCAGCGGAACGGTGCGCGGTGCCACTGCGCCGCCGAGGGGGCGGTTCGCCTCGACCGTGTGGAAGCGCGTTTGCTGTCCCGGCAGTACGATCTCCAGACACTTCCCCGACCGATCGGCGATCAGCCATGGACTATCGACATAGGTCGTGACCGGAAACGTCATTTCCTCGCCGATCGTACCAAAAGCTGAGCGTTTGCCCTCCGCGTCCAGCTTGAAGAGCTGAAGATCGCTGCCGCTGCCATTGTAGATCAGCACCTTGATCGGCGCGGTGTCGACTGTCGCTCTGAGGCTCCCCTCCTCCGAACAGGCGACGATGCCACCGGGCTTGCTGTTGCCGTCCGGCCGGAAAAGGACATCGTCGGTCTTGTCGTCCGCCCCGAGCAGGATGCGGAATTCCGCGACGCCACCGGCGAACTTCACGCCGTAGATGTCGTAGCCACCCGGGCTGACGCCACGGAAGAAAATCGATTCCACCGCGCCGAACGCCTTGAACATGGCCTGCAGTTCGGACGCCTGGCGACGGATACTGGCCGCCAACGGCGCGCTCATCCGCTCGTAATTGGGCGCGCCGCGCTGCATATCATCGATCCCGCGCAGGATCGCTTCCTTGCTGCCCGGCAGCGGGGTTTGATACCTGAATCGATCCGGCGCCGCCGCGATCCGGCGCGAATAGTCTTCCTCGATCGCCTTCGCCCTGACCGCGCCGACCCGTGGCGCCAATCGGGCGCCATACACCGGCTCGTGCAACAGCGCCTGGGTCACCTTGGACTGACCGTCGCGCAGAAAAACAACCAGCTCATCCTGGCTGCTCGCAAAGGCATCGACGCCGCGCGGCACGATCTCGAATTTCGGCCGTCCGGTCTCCTGCGCAGAGAGCCGTTCACCCTCACGGGTGATGGTGAGCACGCGGCCAAGTGTCAAATGATAGGAGCCGACATATGAATCCAGCAGGCCCGCATCGGCCTCGACGCTCTGCGACGACAATTCGGCGACCCTGATGGCGCTGATGTCCCGGCCATTCTGGGTCAGCACCGGCGCAGCCGGCTGCGTCTCATGGCCGACGGCCATGGTGATCGGGCCGGCCGCCGCCGGGTAGGAATAGGTGCCATCGCCCGCCGCCGCCAGGCGGAGCTTTCGCTGTCCGCTGACTTGCCCGAAGAAATCGTCGCCTTCCCGGGAGACGGTGAAGATCGATGCGCGACCCAAGGAATAGAAGGAGACCGACTGCGGCTTGCGCACCGCAACCGTCGCATCCGCCGCGCGGTCGACCATCGGCGAAGACGCCGGCGCGGCGCGGTAGGCGATGGAGCCGGCAGACACCATAACGACCGGCAGGATGACGGCCGCGGTTCCGATTCGCTTGCCCCAGCCCAGTTTCGCAGGCGCCCCGGTGGCCGCCAGAATGCGCTCCACCCGGCTACGCACCGTACACGCCCTCGCCATTTCGATGCCCGCCGGCGCCTGCCGAACGTGCTGCACGAGATCGAGCAGAATCTCGGCGTAAGACAGCCGGTCCTCCACCACTTCGAGCGCCGTTGCGTCGCTGATGATTTCGGCCAATTCGGCCAGCCGGGTGAGATGCCACCACGCGAACGGACTGAACCAGAATACCGAACGATTGAGCGAGGCGAGCAGCAGCAGATAGAAATCGCGGTTGGCGACGTGGGCGCCCTCATGCGCCAGCACGGCCTGGCGCTTGCGCACATCCCAGTCGAAGCATTGCGGCGGCAGCAGAATGGTCGACCCGAAGGTGACGGGCCCGGCGATCACGCTGCTCACGCGCACGCTCCAATCGGCCGTCCAGG
>C688J18823_10000809_pt1 | contig 18689 bp, 22 predicted proteins | sample HopSoiMetagenom1_FD_18823 | JGI IMG/M metagenome (IMG submission 18823) | reverse complement strand
GGCTTCATCGGCGAGCCGACGAAGCCCGCGCGCCGGTACATCGCCTGCGCGCGCTCGTTCTGCATGTCGGTGAGGAGCGTGATGCGCAGGATGCCTTCGGCGCGCGCTTGCTCGATCACGTGCTTGAGGAGGGCCTCGCCGATGCCGCGCTTCCTCTCGTCGGGATGGACCACCAGGTCCTCGAATAACGCCGCCTTGCCGCCCTCCGCGGTACTGATGGTGTAGAGCAGGCTCGCCATCGCGACCGGGCGCCGCGCCTCGCGCGCGACGAACAGCTTGCCGACCGATGGGTTGGCGAGGATCGCTTCCAGGGCGCGCTTCTGCTTGCCGGCATCGGGCTGGAATTCCGCCTCCTGCTCAAAGAGATGGCCAAGGAGCTCCACCAGCTGCGGCAAGTCCTTCATGCTGGCGGTGCTGAAGTCGATGGCCATCAGACGTTGAAGCGGAAGTGAATCACGTCGCCGTCGCGCACCACGTAGTCCTTGCCTTCGAGACGCAGCTTGCCGGCTTCCTTCGCGCCCTGCTCGCCCTTGTGGGCGACGAAGTCGTCGTACGCGGCCACCTCGGCGCGAATGAAGCCACGCTCGAAGTCGGTGTGGATCACGCCGGCCGCCTGCGGCGCGGTCGCGCCGCTTGGGATGGTCCAGGCCCGTACTTCCTTCGGACCGGCGGTGAAGTAGGTCTGCAGGCCGAGCAGCTTGTACGCGGCGCGAATCACGCGGTTCAGGCCCGGCTCCTCCATTCCCATGTCGGCGAGGAAGAGCTGCTTGTCTTCATCCGGGAGATCGGCGATCTGCGATTCGATGGCGGCGGAGATCGGCACCACCGGCGCGCCCTCTTTCGCGGCGTACTCCTGCACCCGCTTGAGGAGCGCCTCGGAGCCTTTTTCCGCGACGTTGGCGACGTACATGGTCGGCTTCATCGTCAGCAGGAAGAGTGGCCGCAGCACGTACAGCTCTTCCTTCGAGAGATCGGTGGTGCGGGCCGGCCGGCCGGCATCGAGCACCACCTGCACTTTCTTGAGCGCGGCGACGAGGCGCTGCGCCTCCTTGTCGTTGCCGGTTTGAGCGACTTTCTGGTGCTTGGAGAGCTGCTTCTCGACCGCGTCGAGGTCCGCCAGCGCGAGCTCGGTGTTGATGGTCTCGATGTCGGACACGGGATCCACCTTGCCCGCCACATGCACGACATTTGGGTCCTCGAAGCAGCGCACGACGTGCGCGATGGCGTCGGTTTCGCGGATGTTGGCGAGGAATTTGTTGCCGAGGCCTTCGCCCTTGGATGCACCGGCCACGAGTCCTGCGATGTCGACGAACTCGACTACGGCCGGCACGAGCTTCTGCGGCTGCGCGATCGCCACCAGCGCGTCGAGGCGCCGGTCGGGCACCTCGACGATGCCGACGTTCGGCTCGATCGTGCAGAACGGATAGTTCTCGGCCGCGATGCCGGCCTTGGTGAGCGCGTTGAAAAGGGTGGATTTGCCGACATTCGGCAGGCCGACGATGCCGCACTTCAAGGTCAATGCTTCCCGCTCATTTCTTTCCGAATATGCCGCCGAGCAGGCTCTTCTTTTCCGGCTGCGGCTTCGGCGGCTCCTTCACCGGAGGCGCCTTCTTCTCCGGTTCTTTCTTAGCCGGCGGCTTGTCCTCGGTGTGCAGCTTGTTCATCGCCGACTGCATGTCGCCGGCGAGCATCTGCGGCAGGAGCGCGAGCGATTTCTCGATCGCGGCGTCGATGGCGGCCTTCTCTTCCGTCGGCGGCTTCTCCAGCACGTAGTCGGCGCCCTCGCGGTCCGGCTGCGGCCGGCCGACGCCTAGACGCAGGCGCCAATAGTCGTGCGAGCCGATACGCTGCGAGATGTCGCGCAGGCCGTTGTGGCCGGCGATGCCGCCGCCTTGCTTGATGCGCGCCACGCCCGGCGCGAAATCGAGCTCGTCGTGGACGACCAGGATCTCCTCGGGTTTTATCTTGAAAAACCCGGCCAGCATCTGCACCGCGCTGCCGCTGCGGTTCATGAAGCTTTGCGGCATGAGGAGCCAGGCACCGGCCGGATCGATGCGACCGACCAGCGCCTGATATTTAGCCTCCTTGCGCAGCGCGACGTGGTTCGCCTGCGCGAAGCGCTCCACCAGCCAGAAGCCGGCGTTGTGCCGCGTGCGCTCGAACTCCTTGCCCGGGTTGCCGAGCCCGACAACCAAGCGAATGGCCACGAATTACTTCTTCTCTTTTTTCTCGGCGGCGGGCTTCTCGGCAGCCTTCGGCGCGGCAGCGCCCTTGTCGCCCGGCTTCGCAGCTTCGCCCTCGCCTTCCTTCGGCGCGGCCTGCTCGGTGGTCGGCACCTCGGCGGCGGAAACGGCCGGTGCGGCTTCTTCCTCGACGACGAGCGCCGGCACGACGACGGTCGCGATGACGGGGTTCTCGTTCTTGTTCAGCGCGAGCTCCACGCCCTTCGGCAGCGCCATGTCGCGCACGTGCAGCGAGTGGCCGACGGCCAGGTTGCCGAGGTCCACCTCGACGAACTCCGGCAGGTCGTCCGGGAAGCAGACGATGTCGAGCTCGTTCAGCACGTGGTTCACCACGCCGCCCTGCTCCTTCACGCCCGGCGACTTCTCGGCGTTGACGAAGTGCAGCGGCACCTTCATGTGGATCTTCTTGTCCTTCGAGACGCGCTGGAAGTCGATGTGCTGCACCTGCAGCTTGAACGGATGCATGTTCACCGCGCGCAGCAGCACCTGCTCCTTCGCGCCGTCGAGCGCGAGCGTCAGGATCGACGCGTGGAACTTCTCGTTGCGCAGGTTCAGGAACAGATCCTGGTGCTCGAGCTCGATGTTGATCGGGCCCTTCTCGCCGCCGTAGATGATGCCGGGCACGCGGCCCATGCGGCGCAGACGGCGGCTCGCACCCGTCCCTTGCGCCTCGCGCTTGCGCGCGCTGATTTCGATTGCCATTTTCGTAGTACTCCTAAGTGAACCAGGGCCCGCGACCAGGCACCGGTGGTTGAGATTCCTATTCGATAAAGAGCGACGACACCGATTCCTCGGTGTAAATGCGCAGGATCGTCTCGGCGATGAGGCCGGCGACCGACAAGCTGCGGATCTTCTTGCAAGCGCGGGCTTCCTCGCGCAGCGGAATGGTATCGGTGACCACGAGCTCGTCGAGGTCGGACTGCTGGATGCGGTCCACCGCCGGGCCGGAGAGTACGGCGTGCGTGCAATAGGCGACCACCTGCTTCGCGCCCTCTTCCTTCAGCACCTGCGCGGCCTTCACCAGCGTGCCGGCGGTGTCGACCATGTCGTCCATGATCACGCAGGTGCGGCCCTTGACCTCGCCGATCACGTTCATCACTTCGCTGACGTTGGCTTTGGGCCGGCGCTTGTCGATGATGGCGAGGTCGGATTCGAGCCGCTTGGCGAGGGCGCGCGCGCGCACCACACCGCCGACGTCGGGCGACACTACGATCAGGTTGTCGTAGCGCTGCTTCCACACGTCGCCGAGCAGCACCGGCGCGGCGTAGATGTTGTCCACCGGCACGTCGAAAAAGCCCTGGATCTGGTCGGCGTGCAGGTCCATGGTGAGCAGGCGCGCTACGCCGACGGAGGTGAGCATGTTCGCCACCACCTTTGCGCTGATCGCGACGCGCGCCGAGCGCGGGCGGCGGTCCTGACGGGCGTAGCCGAAGTAGGGAATCGCCGCGGTGACGCGCGCCGCCGAGGAGCGCTTCAGCGCGTCGATCATCACCAGAAGCTCCATCAGGTTGTCATTGGTCGGCGCGCAGGTCGACTGCAGCACGAACACATCCTTGCCGCGCACGTTCTCGAGCAGCTCGACCATCACCTCGCCATCGGAGAACTTGCCGACGATGGCGCGGCCCAGCGAGAGGTTGAGGTGCTTCGCCACCTCCTGCGCGAGGCGCGCGTTCGCATTGCCGGTAAAGACCATCAACCGGTCAAGCGCGGCGCTCTGCATCCCGTTGTGGTTCATGGCGGTCATAGGATATGGCTGGGGAGGAAGGATTCGAACCCTCGTATGGCGGAATCAAAATCCGCTGCCTTAACCAGCTTGGCGACTCCCCAAATGTTCAAGAAACCCAGTCATGGAGCGGATGACGGTCGAGCCCTCGCGCCACGAATCCGCTCATGCCTTGCGGCAACTGGGAGTGGATCGCGACCGCTTCGGCCTGCGTTGCGAACTCGGCGAAGAGACACGCTCCGGAGCCCGTCATGCGAGCTTGCGGGCATCGACTACGAAGCCACGCGAGCTGCGCGCTCACCTCGGGGTATCGGGCGCTCACGACCGCTTCGAGGTCGTTCCTTCCCTGCCCCGCGAAAAAGGGCGGTATTTTGAGTGCTTTGGACTCCCCTGTCAACGCGTGCGAGAAGATTTCCTTCGTGGAAACACTAACTTGCGGCGCGAGCACGAGGTACCAGGCGGAGGGCAGGTCAAGGGCGCTCAAGCGCTCGCCAATCCCCTCGCCGAGCGCGTTCTCGCCGTAGATGAAAAACGGAACGTCGGCGCCCAGCTTGGGGGCGATCTGCAGGAGCTCGGCGCGGTCGAGGCCGAGGTGCCATTCGCGGTTGAGCACCAGCAGCACGGTCGCGGCATCGGAGGAGCCGCCGCCGAGGCCGCCGCCGGCCGGAAGGTGCTTTTCCAGCTCGATGTCGGCGCCGAGCCGCGTGCTCGTGTGCTGCTTCAGAAGCCGCGCCGCGCGCACGCAGAGGTTGTCCTGGGGGAAAGGGCCGGAGAAGCGAATCTCGCCGTCCTGCGTGCTCGCGATGCGGATTCGATCGGCGCGATCGATCAGCCGCAAGACCGTTTGCAGCTCGTGGTAGCCGTCGGCCCGCTTCGAAAGGACGTGCAGGAAGAGATTCAGCTTCCCCGGCGCCGGATACCAGCTCATCGCCATTCTGTTACGGCGAAGCGTACCTCCACACCCTGATAGGTCATGCGCATGAGGCGGGGTCGATTCTGCTCGTCGCGCTGCAGATACTCCACCTTCCAGCCGCGGCTCTCGAGCGCGGGCGAGGGCTTGCCCTGCACCCAGTCGGCAAGACCCTCGATCGGCAGGCGAAAGCCGAGCACGCGTTCGGTGAGCGCCTCGCTGTCGGCCGCGCGGAATTCCTTGCCTTCGGCGGTGGTGAGCACGACCGCGTCGCCCTGCCGGACGATCCTTGCGACGCCCTGCCCGAGGGGCGTCGTGATCAGCATTTCGTCGCCGGTCCCCGCATGGCGCCAGTTGACGTTGCCGGTGAAGCCGTCGTCGCGATAACGCGCGGCGATGCGGCCGAGAAGATCGAACTCGACTTGCTGCGGAGGTTGCAGCGGCGCCTGAGCGCAGGCGCCGAGCATTAGAACCAGCCAGACTGCCCGCTTCACTTGCGCAGGCGTTTGATGGTCTTCTGGAGCGTTTCGTTGTCGGGCGCGCTCTTCAGCGATTCGTTCCAGACGCGGTTCGCCTCGCTCTTGTCGCCCATCGCCCAGAGCACTTCGCCCAGATGCGCGCCGATCTCCGCGTCGGGACGGCCGCCGTACGCGCGCCTCAGCGTGTCGGCCGCGCCCTTGAGGTTGCCCTCGCGGTATTGCACCCAGCCGAGGCTGTCGAGGATGAAGTAGTCCTCGGGGGCGAGCTCAACCGCCTTCTCGATCAGCTGGCGCGCTTCCTTTAGACGCACGTTGCGCTCGGCGAAGGAGTAGCCCAGCGCGTTGTAAGCGTGGGCATGCTCGGGCCGCACCTCGATCAGCTTCTTCAGGTTCGCTTCGAGCACATCGTATTTCTCGAGCTTCTCCGCAGTCAGCGCGTAGTCGTATAGAAGCTCGGGCTGCTCGGGCTCCTCTTTGAGCGCCTTGTCGAGCAGGTCGAAAGCCTCCGAATTGCGGTTCGCGTCGCGCAGGAGCTGCGCCTCGGCCACGGTGAACTGCACTTCCTGCCCGGGATACTCATCGCTCGCCTTGCGCAGGTAATCGAGCGCCGCATCCAGCTTGCCCTGCTTGGAGATCGCGTTGGCGGTGCGAAGGCGCGCCGGCACCGCGTGCTCGCCCTCCTGGATCTCGCCGTACCACTGGATGGCCTGCGGCCAGTCCTTCTTCTCTTCGGCGATCTGGCCGAGGATGTAGCGCGCGCCGTCCGGGTCGCGGTACTCCCGGTTGCTGACCAGGCGCTTCATGCTGTCTTCGGCGACCGCGTAATCCTTCAGCTGCAGCGCGGTCACGCCGACCATGTAGGTGAGCTGCGTGTCGCGCGGATTCTGGGCGAGGAGCGTCTCGAATTGCTTGCGTGCCTCGGGGACTTTCTTGTCGAGGATGAGCGCGCGAGCGTAGTTCAGGCGGCCTTCGCGCGAGCCGGGATTCTTCTCCACGAATTGCGCGAGGCGCTTCGCCGCATCGCTCGTCGAGCGCTTCTGCAGGATCTGCGCCTCGAGCACCGCGGGCACTTCCCACTCGGGGCGCATCTCGGCGGCGCGCCGTGCCGCCGCGATGGCCGCCTTGTCGTCGTTCGCCGCTGCCGCGGCCTGCGCGACCGCGATCTGCGCTTCGGGCAGTTTTGCGTGCTTGGCGGCCAGCGTGCGCACCACGCGCAGGTTCGCCGCCTTGTCGGGGTTGCCGGCGAGCAGGCGATTCAACTGCAGGAAACCGCGCTCCATGCTCACGCCTTCGGCGGCGAGCAGCCTGTCGATCACCGGCTCCGCCTCGTCGACCTTCTTCGCCGAGATGAGGAGCGCCGCGAGCACCTGTAGCGCGGCCGGTGATTGCGGCTCGATGTCGAGCCACGTGCGCGCGGCGTCGATGGCGAGGTCGGTGAGCTTGCCCTGGTTCGCGACTTCGACGGCGCGGCGCGCCACGCGCGGGTCGCGTGACTGCTTCGCGAGCTCGAGGTAAGTCTTGGCGGCGAGCGCATAGTCGCCGCGCTGCAGCGCGATCTCGCCGAGCAGCATGTCGTACAGCGCGGGCTCGTCGACGTCCTCGATCTGCTTGTCGGCTTGCGCGAGGGCCGCGCCGTGGAAGAACACAGCAACTGCGAGGGAAAGTAGCAGGCGGGTCAGCATGGGGATTCGACCGATCTTAGGTATATTTGGTGCCCCGCACAAGCCGCCTTCCCTGCACAATTCTGCGCAATGCCCGAGCTTCCGGAAGTCGAAGTTACGCGTCGCGGGCTCGCGCCGCACCTTTCCGGGCGGGTGATCTCGGCTGTCGAAGTCCGTCAGCCGCAATTGCGCTGGCCGGTTTCGAAAGCGGTGCATTCGCTCGCCGGCCGTACTGTGCGCGGCGTGCGACGGCGCGGCAAATACCTGCTCGTCGATTGCGGTGATGGCCATCTCATTCTTCACCTCGGCATGTCGGGAAGCCTGCGCGTGATCCCGCCGGGAACCCCGGCGGAAAAGCATGATCACTTCGACCTCGTGCTGGGCGACCGAGTTCTGCGCCTGCGCGATCCGCGGCGCTTCGGCGCGGTGCTGTGGACGAGCGAGGCGGTGGACCTGCATCCGCTCATCGCGGGCCTCGGCGTCGAGCCGCTATCGCAGTCGCTCAACGCAGCGCGGCTCCACCAGCTCACGCGTGGACATCGCTCGCCCATCAAACTCTTTCTCATGGATGGCCGGCGCATCGTCGGTGTCGGCAACATCTACGCCGCCGAAAGCCTGTTTCGCGCGCGCATCGATCCGCGCAAGCCTGCGCGGCGCCTCAACGCCGAACAAGCAACCCGCCTCGCCAAGGCGATCAAGGACACCCTGCGTGCCGCCATCAAAGCCGGCGGCTCCACGCTGCAGGATTTTGTCGGCGCCGACGGCAACGCGGGCTACATGCAGAACCGCTTCTCGGTCTACGACCGCGAGGGCAAGCCGTGCCGGCGCTGCCGCACACCGATCAAGCGCATCGTGCAGGGCCAGCGCTCCACGTTCTTCTGCCCCGCCTGCCAGAAGTAACTAACGCTTTGCCTTCTGCTTGAAGCGCGCCACCACGCTCGGATGCACGAACTTCGACACGTCGCCGCCCAGGGTGGCGATCTCGCGCACGAGGGTCGCCGAGACGAACATGTTCTGCTCCGAAGGGGTGAGGAACATCGTTTCCATCTCCGGGTAAAGATCGCGGTTCATCCCCGCCAGCTGGAATTCGTACTCGAAGTCGGAAACCGCCCGCAGCCCGCGCAGCACCACGCGCGCGTCGTGCTTGCGCACGAAGTCGATCAACAGGCCGTCGAAACCGACCACCTGCACGTTCTTCACGTCCGCCAGCACCTCGCGCGCGATCTCGATGCGCTCGTCGATGCCGAAGTAGGTGCGCTTCGCCCGGCTCTCGGCGATGGCGAGGATGATGGTGTCGAAAAGCCGGCTCGCGCGTCGCACGAGGTCCTCGTGGCCGCGCGTGAGCGGATCAAACGTTCCGGGGTAGACCGCCTTGATCATCGCCTCTCCACTCGAAGAGTTGGTAGCTCACCTGCCCGGCGCGCGCACGCTTCAGCTCCGTGAATTGCGCGGGCGCCATCGCCGGTTCGTCGGACTCGATGTAAACGCGCGCTGCGCTTTTCAACCGCTGCGGAAGGCGTGCGAGTACCGCGGGCAGCGCATTCTGCCTGAACGGCGGATCGAGGAAAACCACGTCGAATTGCTCGCCTGCGCGCGCCAGATAGTCGAGCGCATCGCCGAATAGCGGCTCGACGGTGGGCGCGCCGATCGTCTGGCGTGTCGCTTGCAAGGCGTCGAACGCCGTGCGATCGCTCTCCACCATCACCACGCGCGCCGCACCCCGCGACGCGGCCTCGAAGCCGAGCGCGCCGCTGCCGGCGAAAAGGTCCAGGCACGCCTGCCCGTCGAGCCATTGGCCGAGCCAGTTGAAGAGCGTTTCGCGCACCCGGTCGGGCGTGGGCCGCAGCCCCGGTCGTGACGGCACGTTGATGCGGCGGCCGCGATATTCGCCCGCAATGATGCGGATGACTCCTTTAGAATGCACCGACCGATGGTAGCTACTTCCTGGGCCGCGCGTCTCAAAGCCGGCCTCGCGCGCACGCGTGAAGTCCTCAACACCCCGGTCTCCGAGCTCTTCGTCCGCCGCCGCGTGGACGAGTCGCTTTTCGATGAGCTCGAGACCGCGCTGCTGCAGGCCGATTGCGGCGTCTCGGCGACGCAATGGCTGCTCGACTCGCTGCGCGAAAAGGCGCGCAAACAGAAAATCGAGGACGGCGAGGCGCTGAAGGGTGCGCTGAAGGATTCGCTCACCGAGCTCCTTAAGCCGCTCGAGCGCGCGCTTGATACCTCGCGCGCGAAGCCCTTCACCATCATGATCGCCGGCGTGAACGGCTCGGGCAAGACGACCTCGATCGGCAAGCTCGCGAAATACCTGCAGTCGCAGGGGCGCAGCGTCCTCCTCGCTGCCGGGGACACGTATCGCGCCGCGGCGCGCGAGCAGCTCGTCGTCTGGGGCGAGCGCAACAACGTGCCGGTGGTTGCCCAGGCGGGTGATCCGGGCGCGGTGGTGTTCGATGCGCTCTCGGCCGCGCGCGCGCGAAAGACCGATGTGGTGATCGCGGACACCGCCGGGCGGCTGCCGACCCAGCTTCATCTCATGGAGGAGATCCGCAAAGTGAAGCGCGTCGCCGCGAAGGCGCAAGCCGGTGCGCCCCACGAAGTGCTGCTGGTGCTCGATGCCAACACCGGCCAGAACGCGCTCGCGCAAGTGCGCGCCTTCGACCAAGCCCTTGGCCTCACCGGCCTGGTGATGACCAAGCTCGATGGCACCGCGAAAGGCGGTGTGGTGTGCGCCATCGCTCGCGAAAAACCCATCCCGCTCCTGTTCATCGGCGTCGGCGAGGGCATCGACGACCTGCGGCCCTTCGCCGCGCGCGACTTCGCCGAGGCGCTGGTTGGTTAGCTTCTCCGCCGTCGCGAAGCGCTATCCCGGCGGCGAGGAAGCGCTGCGCGGCGTGACGTTCAGCGTCGATGCAGCGGAGCTTTTGTTCATCACCGGCCGCTCGGGCGCCGGCAAATCGACGCTCCTCAAGCTGATCCCGGCAATCGAGCGGCCGAGCGCCGGCACCGTGCTCGTGAACGGCCAGAACGTAGCGGCGCTCAAGCGCGCCGCGATTCCCTACCTGCGGCGCAACGTCGGTCTCGTCTTCCAGGACCAGAAGCTCCTTTACGACCGCTCCGTGTACGACAACGTCATGCTGCCGCTCTCCTTCTCGGCACATCCCCCGAAGGAGGCGGCGCGGCGCGCGCGCGCGGCGCTCGACAAGGTCGGACTGCTCGCACGCGAGAAGGCCAATCCGATCCAGCTTTCGGGCGGCGAGCAGCAGCGGGTGGCGATCGCGCGCGCGGTCGTCAACCGGCCGTCGATCCTGCTCGCCGATGAGCCGACGGCCAACCTCGACGCCGACTCGGCGCGCCGCATTCTCGACATCTTCGTGGAGTTCAACCAGGTGGGCGTCACGGTTCTGATCGCGACCCACGACCACGAGCTCGTGCGCGAGTACGGCAAGCGCGTGGTGACGCTCGAAGCCGGGCGAGCGCAATGAAGGCGTGGTTTCGCCAGCATGCCCAGGCCTTCGGCCGGGGGCTGGCGCGCGTCGGACTGCTCAATGTCCTGGTCATCGGCGTGGCGCTCGCGCTGCCGGCGGGCGGCTATGCGTTGATCGAAAGCCTGCACGCCGTCTCCGGCCGACTCGCGCTCGATCCGCAAATCTCCCTCTTCCTCGACGCCAAGCGCGCCGATACCGACGCGCTAGCGGCAGCGTTGAAGCGCGACGCGCGCATCGCGCGCGTTCGCTTCGTGCCGCGCGAGCAGGCGCTGAAGGAGCTCGGCACCGTGCAGGGCCTACCCGAGCTGATGGCGGCGCTCGGCCGCAACCCGCTTCCCGACGCCTTCGTCGTCACTGCGCGGGAAGAGAGCATCGAGCCATTGGCCGCCGAGCTCGCAAAATTGCCCGGCGTCGCGCACGTGCAGGCGGATGCGCTCTGGGCACGCCGCCTCGGCTCGATCGCCCGCGTCGCGCGAATGGGTCTGTGGCTCCTCGCCGTCCTGCTCGGGGTCGCACTTGTTGCGGTGACGTTCAACACCATCCGGCTGCAGATCCTGACGCAGCGCGACGAGATCGAAGTCTCCAAGCTGATCGGGGCGACGGATTCGTTCATCGGCCGGCCCTATTACTATGCCGGCCTTCTCCAGGGGCTCGCCGGGGGACTGCTCGCGCTCGCGGTGGTGGCCATTTCGCTGGCGCTCCTAAACCGCGAGGTCCGGGTGTTGTCTGAGTCCTATGGGTCGAACTTCCGGTTCGACTTTTTGAGCGCCGGGGACGCCTTTGCCGTGGTGCTGTTCGCCGGCCTGCTCGGCTGGGCGGGGGCGCATCTCTCGGTTCGGCGGCATCTGCGAGCCATAGAGCCGAGTTAGCGCTTGCTCTCGTTAACGCGGTAGCCGGGGAACGTTTAGGGGCATTGGCACTCTAAATACCTGAGTGCTAAACTTGGACTCTCTTGGAGGAAACTACATGACTGCTGCACAAGCTGCGATGCCGCTGGCCGTCTCGGCTGCCCTGCCGATGCCGACGGGTAGCCTCGACGCTTATATCCAGACGGTCAACCGCTTTCCGCTGTTGAGCGTGGAAGAAGAGCAGCGCCTGGCCCGCAGCTTCCGCGAGCAGAACGACCTCGAGGCGGCGCGCCAGCTCGTGCTCTCCCACCTTCGCCTCGTGGTTTCGGTCGCCCGCGGGTACCTCGGCTACGGCCTGCCGCATGCGGACCTGATCCAGGAAGGCAACATCGGCCTCATGAAGGCGGTCAAGCGCTTCGACCCTGATCGCGGTGTACGCCTGGTCTCGTTCGCGATCCACTGGATCAAGGCCGAGATGCACGAATACATCCTGCGCAACTGGCGCCTCGTGAAGGTGGCGACCACCAAGGCGCAGCGCAAGCTCTTCTTCAACCTGCGTTCCATGAAGAAGGACCTCGGCCCGATGAGCGCGGCCGACGTCGAGCGCGTGGCGGACGAGCTAAGCGTCAAGCCGGAGGAAGTGGTGGAGATGGAGATGCGCCTCTCCGGCCAGGAGCTCGCCTTCGAAGCCGAGCGCGACGACGAAGAGGCCTACGCGCCGGTGCACTATCTCGCCGACGAAGGCGCAGAGCCCTACCGCGTTCTCGAAGCGGAGGAAAGCGAGCGGGTGCAGAGCGAAGGGCTGCAGAAAGCTCTGACGACGCTCGATCCGCGCAGCCGCCGCATCGTCGAGTCGCGCTGGTTGCGCGAGAAAGACGCGGCGACGCTGCACGAGCTCGCGGCCGAGTTCAAGGTCTCCGCGGAACGCATCCGCCAGATCGAGGCCAAGGCCCTCGACAAGATGCGCAAGCTGCTGCCTGCGCCCGCCTAGGCTTTTTCCTTAAGCAACGTCCTCAGATCGTCCGGCAGGTCGGCCGCCAGCCGCTCCGGCCGGACGAGCAGCCTCAGCCGCCCCGCGGGATCGATCACATAACTCTGCGAGCTGTGGTCGATCGTGTAAGTGTCGCCCTGCTTTCGCTTCTCGTAGTAGATCTTGAAGTCTTTCGCCACCTGCTGCGTCGCAGCCGCATCGCCGCGCAGCGCGATGAAGCGCGGGTCGAACGCGCTCACGTAGCGCTGAAGATCGGCAGCGGTGTCCCGCTCCGGGTCAACCGTGATGAAGAGCACCTGGACGCGATCGGCATCCGGACCCAGGGTCTTCAGCGCGCCGGCGATGTCAGCGAGCGTGGTCGGGCAGACGTCGGGGCAGTGTGTGAAGCCGAAGAAGACCACCACCGCCTTCCCGCGGAAATCATCGAGCCGGCGCACGCGGCCGGTCGTATCGGCGAGCGCGAGGTTCTTTCCATAGTCCACACCCGTGATGTCGGTGCTCTTGAACTTCGGAGCACCGCTACCGCAGCCGCTCATGAAGCCGACGGCGGCGAGCGCCAGGCTACAGGTAATGATCGACCAGGAGCGCAGCGAAGAGGAAAGCGAGGTAGGCAATCGAGTAGCGGAAGGTCTTCTGTGCGATCGCGTCGCTGTAGCCGAGGTAGATGCGAAGCGCATAGGCGATGAAGATGCCGCCGAGGACCAGCGCGCAGGCGAGGTACACGACGCCGCTCATGCGGATGACATACGGCAGGAGGGTGGTCGCGAACAGGAGCACTGTGTAGAGCAGCACCTGCAGCGCGGTGTAGGGCCGTCCATGCGTGACCGGCAGCATCGGCACGCCGGCGCGCGCGTAGTCCTGCGTGCGATAGAGCGCGAGCGACCAGAAGTGCGGCGGCGTCCAGACGAAGATGATGAGGAAGAGAAGCAGCGCCTCGGTGCTGACCTCGCCGGTGACGGCCGCCCAGCCGAGGACCGGCGGCATCGCGCCGGAGGCGCCGCCGATCACGATGTTCTGCGGCGTGGCGGGCTTGAGGAGCAGCGTGTAGATCACCGCGTACCCGACGAAGGTGCCGAGTGTCAGCCACATGGTGAGCGCGTTGACGAACTGCGCGAGGGTCCACAAGCCGAGGCCGCCGAGCACCGCGGCGAAAATTAGGGTCTGCAGCGTCGTCAGCTCCCCGCGCGGCAACGGCCGCCAGCGCGTGCGCTGCATGAGCGCATCGATGTTCTGCTCGACCAGGCAGTTGATCGCCGCGGCCGCGCCCGCGACCAGCGCGATGCCGAGCGTGCCGGCGAAAAGAATCTGCGGCGGCACCATCCCCGGGGTGGCGAGGAACATCCCAATTACAGCCGTGAACACGATGAGCGATACCACGCGCGGCTTGGTCAGCGCATAGAAGGCGCGTAGCCGCTGCGCGAAGCCTGCAGAAAGAGCGTGGGTGGTCACGGAGAAGGACGTAAGCCGCGGAAGGCGAAGAAGTTTATCACGACGAGGGTGGCGATCAGGAGCGCCGCGCCGGCGTTGTGCGCGGCGGCGATGGGCAGCGGCAAGCCGAAGAGAACGTTCGACACGCCCAAGGCGAACTGTGCGAGCACGATCAAGCCGATTGCCACCGCCGCTGTCGGCAAAAGGCGCCACGCACGTACTGCAAGCGTCAGCACCGTGGCCAGCGCGACGAGCGCAAACATCCGGTGGGTCCAGTGGATTGCCGTCAGCGCGTCGTTCGACAGCAGTTCGCCCTGCGCGGTCTGCCCAAGCTCGCGCACGACATGGAATGCGTTGGCGAAATCCATCTGCGGCACGAAGCTGCCGCGGCATAGCGGCAGGTCGGGACACGCGAGCGCCGCGTAATTCGCGCTTACCCAGCCGCCGAGCGTGACCTGCACGGCCACCACCGCCAAGGTGATGGCGGCAAGCGGGCGCAGCGCGCGGACGCTTTTATCCGGTGCGTACGCCGACTCGGTGAGCACGAGCCAGAGAAGCAGTGACAACGTTGTCAGGCCGCCAAGAAGATGGCCGGTAACGATCGCGGGCTTGAGGAGCAGCGTAACCGTCCACATGCCGAGCGCCGCCTGAAAGGCGACCACCACCACGAGGGCGGTGGTGAGGCCGCGCGCGCGGCCTTTGCGCCAGGAGAGGACGCAGAGCGAAAGGATGAGGGCGCCGAGCGTGCCGGCGAGATAGCGGTGCCCCATCTCCTTCCACGCCTTGGCGAGCGCGTCCGGATGCGCGATCTCGGCGGGCATCGGCTTGCCGTAGCAGAACGGCCAGTCGGGACAGCCGAGGCCGGCGTCCGAAAGACGCACGTACGCGCCGACGACCACGACGATGAGCGCAAGCACGGCCGCTGTAATGGCGAGCATTCTCATCCGAAGCCCGAGTACTTCATCAGACGCTGCAGGTCCTTGATGATCTTCGCGGGGTCCGGGTCCTTCGGGAAGCGCATCATCAGGTTGCCGAGCGGATCGACGAGATAGATGTGCTCGGTGCGCTCGCCTGGAAAGTCGAGATTTCCCATCGCCCTATGGGAGCCTTCGATCGCGGCCAGGAGCTCTGGCCTGGGCTTTGCCCCATCGATGATCATCCAGAGGCGCTCGATGCGCTCGGCATCCTTGCCCTGCGCCCTGCGGACCTGGCGCACGATATAGAGCTTCTTTTCGCAGGCAGCGTCGCAAGCGGCCGCGTCGAACGTGACGAGCACCCACTTGCCCTTGAGCGGCGCGAGCGGTCCCGAGACCGGGCGCGGTGGGAGAAGCTCGCCGTAGCTTGCGCCGCCGCCGCTGACACCCCAGCCGAACTCGTAGGCCAGCCAGCCGAGCGCGAACGGCGCCGCGCAGACGAGGAATACGAGCCCGATCTTAATTCGGGCCGACACGGCGGAACGAAAGCGCGACGGCGAGCACCACGGCGAGCGCGGCGAAGGAATACCACTGCAGCGCATAGCTTTCATGCGTCTGGACGCCGAAGTCGGCGCGCGGCCATTCCCGCGCGAGGCCGTCGTCGAGCTCGGAATGTTGCTCGATCACGATCGGCAGCAACTGCAGGCCGGTCTCGGCGCCGTACGCGGCGACGTCCAGGTTCTGGCGCACGCGACCGGCGGACGCTCCGGCGCTGAACGCATGCGGGATGCGCTCGAGCGCGAGGCCATCCACGCGCACGTCCCCCGCCGGCGTGCGTACCTCCGGCAGCTGCTCGCGCGTCGGCGGCGCCGCGACCCAGCCGCGGTCGACGAGGACGTGCGCGGATGAGGCGCCGATGCGAAGCGGCGTGACGACTTCGTAGCCGGGCCGGCCGCGGCGCACCTTGTTGTCGAGGAGGACCGTGCGCTCAGCCAGGAAGCGTCCGCGTGCGGTGACGTGCTGGTGGACGAGATCCGCTCGCGCGGGCAGCTCGATCGCCGGCGACGCCATCGAGCGCTCGAGCGCGGCGGCGAGCTCACGCTTGTCGCCCGCACGCCGCGATTGCCAGTTGCCAAGAGCAATGAAGAGCGCGCAGGCGATTGCGCCCGCGACGAGACCCCAGGCGCGCGGACGGAAAGAGTATCCTCGAAGCATGCGCTACGTGGTGATCGTCGTCTTGCTGCTGATCATCGGCAGCCTCGCCTCGGCCGTGTTCTACCTGATCAAGGGCCGCGGCGACCCGCGCAAGATGGCGCTTGCGCTGACGGTCCGGGTTGGACTGTCGGTCGCCTTGTTCGTGATGCTGATGGCCGGCTACTACCTGGGGCTGATTCCCGGACGACTATAACCAGTACACGAAGATGAACAGGCCGAGCCACACCACGTCGACGAAGTGCCAGTACCAGGCCACGCCTTCGAAGCCAAAGTGGTGGCTGGGCGTGAAATGGCCCTTGAGGAGGCGGAACCAGATCACCGTCAGCATGATCGCGCCCAGCGTGACGTGGAAGCCGTGGAAACCCGTCAGCATGAAGAACGTCGAGCCGTAGGCGCCCGTCGAGAGCTTGAGGTTCAGCTCCGAGTAGGCATGTCCGTATTCGATGCCCTGGCAGATCAGGAAGGCGACGCCCAGGAGGACCGTGATCCCCTGCCACAGCAGCAGCCTGCTGCGGTTGTTGGCGATCAGGCTCCAGTGCGCCAGCGTGATGGTGACGCCGGAGGTCAGCAGGAGGAGCGTGTTGAGCGCGGGCAAGCCCCACGCCGCCATCGGCGAGAACTCCTCGAGGAAGCCGGGCCCGGCGGACGGCCAGTGCGCGCTGAAGCCCGGCCAGACGAGCGCGTTCGACTCGATGGTGGCGAGATCGGGCACCGAGTACTGGCGTATCCAGAAGAGCGCGCCGAAGAAGGCNCCGAAGAACATCACCTCCGAAAGAATGAAGAAGCTCATTCCCCAGCGGAAGGAAACGTCCTCCCAGCGGCCGTACTTACCGGCCTCGGACTCGCGGATCACGTCGCCGAACCAGCGCACCATCATGTAGAGGAGCAGCATGAACCCGGCGGCGATCGAGACCCAGCCGCCGGCGCGCCCGTTGAAGACGAAGATCGCGCCGAGCGCCATCAGGAAGAGCGAGGCCGCGCCCATGATCGGCCAGGGCATCGGCGCCGGGACGGCGTAATGGAGCTGCCGGTCGTGGGTGTCTGCACTGTGAGCCATGTTTCTTCTCCCTAGCCTTTCTTAGCTTTTGCCGCCGCGTCCCGCCACCTCGAAGAACGTGTACGAAAGCGCGATGCTGTTCACGTCCCGCGGCAGCTTCGGGTCGACGACGAAGGTCACCGGCATGCGTCGGCTCTCGCCCGGCGCCAGCGTCTGCTGCGTAAAGCAGAAGCACTCGATCTTCTTGAAGTACTCGCCGGCGAGCTGCGGACCGTAGCTCGGCACGGCCTGCGCGGTGATCGGAACCGCACGCTCGTTCACCACCTCGTACTCGACCGTGGTGAGCTGGCCTGGATGCACATCGATGTGATTGACGAGCGGCTTGAAGCGCCATGGCAGCGCGTGCGTGTTGGAGTCGAACTCGATCGTCACCGTGCGCGTGGTATCGACCTGCGTGTTGACCGGCTTGTCGGCCACGTCGCCGAACGAGTTCACGCCCCAGGCGGCGCAGATCTGGTAGTAGAACGGCACCAGCGCATAGCCGAAGCCGAACATGCCGACGGCGACGAGCGCCAGGCGCGTGAATAGTCGTCGGTTGTCCTGCGCGATGCTCATCTGCGTAGCAGCCAGTATTTGGCGATGATGCCGAAGAAAAAGGCGAGCGCGATGGTGGCCAAGATGAGCGCGGTCTTCGTGTTCCGGGTCACTTTAAGACGGGCGGCGTCTCGAACGTGTGATACGGCGCCGGCGTCGGCAAGTGCGTCCAGTCGAGCGAGTCGGCGCCTTCCCACTGCTTCTGCGCCGCCGGCGCGCCGCTCTTCAGCGTCGTGAACAGGTTGTAGAGGAAGAGCAGCTGCGCAATGGCGAAGCCGAAGGCGCCGAGCGAGGAAACCTGGTTCCAGGTCTCGAACATCAACGGATAATCCGGGATGCGCCGCGGCATGCCCGCCATGCCGAGGAAGTGCTGCACGAAGAAGATCATGTTGAAGAAGAGCAGTGTCAGCCAGAAATGCCACTGGCCGAGCGCCTCGTTATACATCTTGCCGGTCCACTTCGGCAGCCAGAAATAAATGCCGGCGAAGGCCGAGAACATGGCGCCCGCCACCATCACGTAATGGAAGTGCGCCACCACGTAATACGTATCGTGGAGCTGGATATCGATCGGCACCAGCGACAGTACGAGGCCGGTGAAGCCGCCGAGCGTGAAGAGGAAGAGGAAGCCGAGCGCGAAGAGCATCGGCGTCTCGAAGGTGAGCGAACCCTTCCACATGGTCGCCACCCAGTTGAACACCTTCACGCCCGTCGGCACGGCGATCAGCGTCGTCGCGTACATGAAGAAGAGCTGCCCGGTCACGGGCATGCCAACCGTATACATATGGTGAGCCCACACGATGAACGACAGGATGGCGATCGCCGAGGTCGCGTACACCATGGAGGCGTAGCCGAAGAGCGGCTTCCTCGAGAAGGCCGGAATGACCTGCGAGACCACGCCGAACGCCGGCAGCGCGATGATGTAGACCTCGGGATGGCCGAAGAACCAGAAGATGTGCTGGTAGAGGACCGGGTCGCCGCCGCCGGCGGCGTTGAAGAAGGTGGTGCCGAAATGGCGGTCGGTCAGCGTCATGGTCACCGCGCCGGCAAGCACCGGCATCGCGGCGACCAGNAGGTACGCCGTGATNAGCCAGGTCCACACGAAAAGCGGCAGCCGCATCATCGTCATCCCCGGCGCGCGCATGTTGAGGATGGTGGTGATGATGTTGATCGAGCCGAGGATCGAGCTCATGCCGAGGAT
>C688J18823_10000808_pt1 | contig 18696 bp, 16 predicted proteins | sample HopSoiMetagenom1_FD_18823 | JGI IMG/M metagenome (IMG submission 18823) | reverse complement strand
GTGAGCCGCGCTCCAGTTATACCGGAGGTCTGGGCCATCCGGTCCACGAACCAATCCAGCTCAGGGGTTGAGCACTCGTACTGCGTTCGCAGGGATTCGTGGGAAGCGTAGAGTCTTTCACCCGGAACGTGGCCAGTCGCCTGAAGCGCTGCGACCACTTGCCCGACCCGCGCGTTTTCCTCGACCACGTGACGCGCGCGCAGCCGCAGGTTGGTGGGCAGTCGTGCTTCCTCGATCTGATCGAGGCTCGCCGCCGCCAGATTGGGGACCTCTGGAAACACCCCGCGAATGAGGCGGAGGGCTTTCTCGCACTCGGCCCTCCGCGTGTTGAATTCCGAGCCGAGTAGTGACCGGGTAGTAGCGGTATCGAAGATCAGCACTGACTCGCGCATGGGAACGCTCTGAGTCTCCAGCGTATCGCACCACAAGTGCAATGCGGCCGACGGTTCACAGAGCGCCGACGCGAACTGGTCCATCACACCACAACCGACACCCACGAACTGGTTCTCCGCGCGCCATGAGACGATGGCCAGTTCCTTCGGCTCGATCGCGGTACCGCTGAGTGCTGAAAGCGCCAGCGAGGTCGCGACCTCGAGAGCCGCGGAGGAGCTCAGGCCGGCGCCGGTGGGGACGTCGCTGATGACGAGCGCGTCAAACTGCGGTACTTCGATTCCCCCGGCAGTGAGCTGTGCACAAACTCCCGCCAGATAATCCCACCACGCGCCCGCCCGAACCGGTGATCGCGCGTCGAACTCGCCGCTCAGGGATTCCGACACCGACGCCGCGCGGCTCCGCCCGAGGTCCGACCTCTGAATCGCAATGTAAGTCCGCCGGTCAATGGCGATTGGGAGCACCTCACCACCGTTATAGTCGGTGTGCTCACCTATGAGGTTGACCCGCCCCGGTGCCGAGGAGATCACCTCTGGCTGGGTTCCGAATTTCTCGGAGAACAACGCGCTGAGTCGCCCAGGCGTGATCAAACCCGGGCTCTGCGCTGTGCCTTTGCTCATCTCATACAGTATAGAGGGCGGTCGTGCGATAGAGCCGGTGGTCCTACCGGGCAATAGCCAAGCCGACCCAAGGCCTTTTTGGTGTGCGTCCGCTTGCGTACGTTAGGGCTAGCGGGAAGCGTGAGGGATTTTGATAGAAGCTGAATGGAGGGACGTCGTTGACTGAGTCGTTGAATCGTGGCTCGCCGGACGAATCGCACCGGCCTGATCAGCCAGGACAGACAACCCATCGGACATTCTTCGACCCAGACAAGGTGGAATGGAAAGTCTGGGAGGTCACGCCTTCGTCCCTCGAGAATGCGGGAAGCGCGCTCCGAGGGTTCGTCGAACCGAGCCTGCAAAAAGGCTGGCTGTGTTTTGAGAGCAGCAAAGGCGAGAAAAGGCGCCTGGCGCCCGTCCCCTCAGGATGGGAGCGGCACTCCTTTCATGGGATGATCGAGCTTTGGAGGCGGGCGACGGCCGTCCGAAAACCGCCGGTCTGACCGCCGAGGGCGCGAGCTTATGCGCTCTTTTGTTGATCGGGTTCCAGCAGAGCGTCCTTCTTCGTCCACGAATGCTTCTGCCTGCATACTGGACACTCGATCGGGTTGAGCTCGATCGGCGAGAGCAGAAAAATTTCCGGATCCATGGCGAACCCGGTGTAAATCAATTTCCCCGTTCCCGGACATTTGATGAGAATTCGATTCACTGCTCGAGATGCTTACCGCGATGTCGCAGTCAAGACTTGTTAGGGCCGACCTAGTTAGACGATTTGGAAAGGCCGCCGGAACTTCGTCGCGTCATTTCAGGGTTTCCCCGGAGCAGTGTTTCCTCCTGTGTCCAAAGCGTGCGCCGACTCAGATACAATGAAGTAGCGGTTCGCTCTTAGAATCGATCGAGATCCTTGCCAATGACGACGCGTCCGTGAAAACCGCGACGTACCATCGCCATCATTGTGGAATCCGCGTCGGCACCAACGCGCCCGTTGTGTGAGATCACCAGCAGACGAGGATTTGCCCTCGCGGCGAGCTCACCGAGCTGTATGGCTGTCGTGTGGTACTCAGCGACATAGCGCGGCCAATCAACATCCCGGCGGCCGCTCGGCGCCACCGCGGCGGGAATCTGCGCCTCGTGAACGAGGATATCGACACCCGTTGCCTGCTTTATCAGCTCCTCACTCGGCCGGGTGTCACCGGAGATGACGATGCTTCGATCGGGTGTATCGATACGATAACCGTAGGCATCTCTCCACGCGCCGTGATTCACCCGAAACGCGCGAACACGAACTCCTCCACTGTCGTACACGACGCCAGGCTGGATCTCGTGCACCGTTACGAGATAGCCGTTGCGCGGTGAATGCTCGATGCCGCTGGTACGAACGCGGATGTCTTCGCTGAACGCCGCGTAGAAGTGCTCGGTCATGTCGCGCAGTCCCGGCGGCCCATATAAGCCGAACGGTGTGGAGCGGCCGAGTGTCCACGACGTGAAAATGAGATCCGGCAAGCCAAGCACATGATCGCTGTGCAAGTGTGTGATGAAGGCCGCAGTGACGCCGTTGACTGGCAGCTCCGCACCGAACAGCCGGCGCTCGACGCCGACGCCGGCATCGAAGAGAAAGACTCTCTTGCCGACAACAACGGCAGTCGCCGGACCCATTTTTTCGGGGGTCGGGCGAGGGGTTCCGGTGCCGAGGAGAATGAGAGTCGTAGAGTCAGCCGCCTGTGCTGGCAAGATCAGCGGACAGAGCATCGCAACTGCTAGAGCAGTGAGCGCCTTCATACCTGGTCTCCGGGGTGGGCAGCGGCTCTAATATGGTTTGAATCCGGCGGCGTGGGACAACAGATTCTGTTCAATGAACAGGATCCTTTGCGTCGCGATCGGTTTCGCGCTCGGCGCGGCGATCGCATCTCCATCGCCGGCTCAGCAGCCGGCGCGTCAGCCCGCACAGACAGATTCACTCGCCCCAATGCGCTCGCTGGTGATCCCGGGAGATTCTAATCGCGGAATGACCGGCTCTGGCTCGGCGCGCTTTCGTTCACTAATGGATTCCGCGACCGCAACTCTGCGTCGTTTGGAGATTCACGAAACCACTCTCGCACCCGGGGCTTCCCCGCATCCGCCACATCGACACGCGCACGACGAGATTATGCTCGTGCAGCGCGGCACACTTCGAGTGTCTCAGGAAGGCGTCGTGCGACGCGCAGGACCGGGCTCGCTCATTCTCCAAAGCTCGAATGAGCTGCATGGTCTCACCAACGTCGGGGCGGATACCGCGGTCTATTGGGTGATCGCGATTTACCCGCGGGATCTGCGCGACTCTACCGACCGGCGCTAGCGCTCTCGCGCTCTTTCATCACACCGACCGTTGCGTCACCGCCGTCGTGATATTCGCCGACCGCGGTGCAGGCGCGGCACCTATCTGCGAACAAACCAGGGCTGCGACGGCGTTCGCGTGCCGGTTGATCAGCGGCAGTGGCAAGTCACGCAGGTAATCGACGACCATTGCGGCTGTGAATGCATCACCCGCGCCGACCGTGTCGACAACGATCGTGCCCGGCGCTGCGGCCTCGTCCTCGTCGCTCTCGTCGAATAGCAGTGCGCCCTCCGCTCCGCGGGTGAGCGCGGCCAGCTGGAGGTTGTAACGGTCCATCAGTCTTCGCATCATCTGACGCCGCGTCGGGCGAGTAATGCCAAGAAGGGTTGATACTTCCGCCAGCTCCTCTTCATTCATTTTTACGGCGGAAGCGAGCCGCAGCGATGCGTCGATCGTCTCGGGATCGTAGTATCGCTGGCGCAAATTGACGTCGAAGACCCGCAACGCGGTACTCGGCACTTCCTCGAGAAAACGGCGAATTGTCGCGCGCGATTCAGGCGATCGCTGCGCCAGTGTGCCAAAGCAGACAGCGTCGCAGCGAGCGGCGAATTCCGAGAGCTCGTCGGACCACGGGATATGATCCCACGCACTGTCGGGGGCGATCCTGTATGACGGCACTCGCTGCGCGTCGAGTGTCACCCGGACCTCGCCGGTGGCGTGTGTGGGATCACGGGTCACCAGATCGCAACGCACACCGAGACCGAAAAGAATCCGCAGCGCCTGCTCGCCACGTTCGTCATCTCCCACCGCGCTCACCATCCAGGATTGAGCGCCGAGGCTCGCAGCGTGGCTGGCGAAGTTGGCGGGCGCGCCTCCGAAGTGGGCGCTGTCTGGATAGACATCCCACAGCACTTCCCCGATTCCGGCGACGACGAGTGGTTTCACGGACCATAGTATCGGCGCATCACACGGCGTCCGCCACTAGGAGCACTACCGCGGGGGAGTTGTGTCTGGTTTTCTTCAGTCCAATGAACAACATCAGACGCCTTCTGCTGCGCCCGTTTCGCTCCGACGATTTATTCGCGCTTCGCCAGGCCATCGACGAAAGCCTCGACGAAGTACAGCGATGGCTGCCGTGGGGCGCCGAGGAACCGTCGTCGCTCGACCATTTGGCTCGTCGAATCGACAAGTACGCGACCGAGTGCGCTGCTGGCACCGCGTGGCGTCTCGCTCTCGTAGATGGCACGGATGGTCGCCTTATCGGAAGCGGAGCTCTCCTTCCTTATCCCGGACCAGGCGCACTGGAGGTTGGGTATTGGGTTCGGAAAGGCGAGGCCGGCCGCGGTTTCGCGACTCGCGCGGCTGCCGCGCTCATACGGCACGCGTTCCGGGACCCTGGCATCCAGCGGATGGAGCTATGGACCAGGCCGGGCAACGATGCCAGCGCCGCCGTCGCTCGGCGACTGGGTTTCGACCATCGCGAGCGCGCGGAGACGTCGCGGGCGGGGGCGGCGCCCGAGACGTTCGATATCTTCGACCTTCTGAGTCTCAGCGCGCTCCGCGCACCCGAGGATCCATACGCGCGAATCGAGCTGTAGGGAGACGGCTTTACCCGGCCCGACCGGCGCGAGTCGCGTCTTCGATCTCGACCAGCTTTCCAGTCTTCACGTCATAGATGTAGCCGTAGATCGGGATGCTCTTCGGCACCAGCGGATGACGGCGAATACGCGCCACGTCGTCGATGACTGCCTGCTTCGCATCCGCGATGGTCAGCCAGTCGATGAACTCGCCCTCCGGGGATCCCGGACCTTTCCCGACATCGCGAAAGCCCTGAGCACTTAACTCCGCCGTCTCGAGGCTGCTCCCGAGCAGATCTCGGATCACTCCGTCGGTGAAGAACTCCATTCCGCAGTTGGTGTGGTGGATGACAAACCACTCGCGGGTCCCGAGCAGCTTGTAGGAGATCACCAGCGATCTGATGGCATCATCACTGGCGCGGCCGCCGGCATTCCGGATCACGTGTGCGTCGCCTTCGCGGAGTCCGGCGTACTTCGCCGGGTCGAGCCTCGCGTCCATGCAGGTGAGGATCGCAAAGCGGCGCGCGGGAGGCAGCGCCAGCTCCGATTTCGAGCCGAACGATTTGGCGTAACCCTCGTTGGCGGAGAGAACTTCGGTGAGCACGGTCGACATTTGTGTGGTCCTCAGGGTTGTGAAACAAAAAAACGCCCCGAGCAAGAGCCCGGGGCGTTGGCGAAAGCGGTTTTAGTCGCGAGGTCGCGTCAACACCGGGCCCCTGAAGGGCACGAACAAGCGACCGGTGTACAGGCCGGCGTGGTGAGGAAGGCGGAGAAACGCGAGGAAATCATTGTTTTGCGACGATACCGGAGGGTTTTCACGCTGTCAATACAACGTTTGGCGACAAAATCGACTAAGTTTCGTCAACGACTGCTGCTCGAAAAGCCGAGCGCGTCAACCCCGCCTAACTCGCATTAAAAGATGAAGACTCCTAACGAGCGCACCATCAGCCCCCTTTGGAAAGCCCCGCCGACCTCGAAGACGAGAAATGCCGTGCAGCGTGCAGTCACCGCGCTGCTCGATGACCTCGCCCCGGAACGGGCGCTAAAGCGCAGCGACGAGCTGCACGTGCCTATCGAGCAACACCGGACGCCAAACGGTTGCGTTCTGCAGGCTGAGAAGGCGGCGCTAAGCGTCTCGTGGTTTGCAACCACCGGAAACGATCCGGTTCTCGGAGAGCTGAGAGTCGTGGTGTGGCGTGGAACCGTATCCCGTCGCGGGTCGCCGAGAAGAAAGGAAGGCGCGACGGTCGTCAGTGAGCTCATGCTCCGCCCGATAGAAGATCCTTCCAGCGAGCGCGTGTGGCTGGCAAGCGATGGGACCGAGTACAGCACTCCGGATCTCGCAGCCCTATGCACGAGACTTCTCGACCATCAGGTGGTGAACGTACAGTAGCAGATCGCACAACGAATGGAGGTGCGGCATGACAGCGCAACAGAACGACGACCTCGAGACGAAACAGATCCCGGAGAATGAGCTCGAGGATTACTTCACGAAGTTCACGAAGCACTTTTTGCTGCGAGACACCACCAGTCGCGTCGATCTCGAAGTGATCAGTACGGACCTCGGCGATCAATTCGCGGCTAACGACGTAAGAATCCTCGGAATCACTTATGAGCCGAAGGACAAGGCGCTGGAATTCGAGCTCGAGGCAGGCGACCACCGCGTGTTCACCCCCAGCCAGGTGTGGGTGACCGAAGAGGCGGACGGCTTCATCAGATCGATCGAGGTCGTGCGCGGCGATGGAACCCGTAGCATCGCTAAGGTAAAACGCGGTGCGGTAGTACCGGCCTCGCGGGCTCAGTCCTCATCGGCCGACGCCAACCGGGAAAACAGGACGTAGCGCTTCCGTCGTTATCGGGTGAACTCGGCGAGCTTGCGTAGACGAAGGCTCGGATCGTTGGCGAAATCCTGACGCAGCCAGCCGAGGTGCCCGGCTCCAAAAATCACGAGGACGCGTTCGCTCGGCGAATCGGCGAGCTGCACGACGTTGCTGAAGATGCGCATGTTCCGACGGAACCAGTCGGCAACGAGATCGGCGCCGGCCCAGTCGTAAGCCTCGCCGAAGTGCGCCTCCCGATAGTAGAAGCCCACGTCCTGCGCGACCTTTTCGTCGGCGTTCATATAAAGCAGCGTCTCCAGGACCGTGTGTGATGCCAGATAAGCGTCCTGCGCTTTCACCATTTCGCCGACTTCGGCCATGATCGACTCCAGCTCTTTTGAGCGGCCGTTGGCCTTGGCATAGTTGGAGACTGGCAGGAACGGAAACTCGCCGTCGGCGTCGACCGCGTACACTGCCTTGTGTCCCATCTCTTCGGCGAGCCGATATCCGATCTGGTCGATCTCATTGCTCGACAGCGTGTATTTGCCGGCGAGATAGTCAGAGTATTCGCGCGAGACGCGCTGGCTGCCGAAGTCCGCTTCGATTGCAACTTTGGTGGGATTAAAGCGCTTCAACACTTCGATCAGCTGAGCGATCTCCCGCTGGCGTTTTGGCGCCAGCACATCGTCCGCCTTCATGTTGAACATGTCGTGCCCGGGGTTCGCCATGTGGTAAACGCCGAGCACCAGGACTTCAGGACGTGCCGCGACGCCGGGTTTCGGTGTCGTCGATTGTTGCGACACGGCAGGAGCGGCAGCGACGAGTACGACCGCACACAGACCCAGGAATAACTTCACCAGACGACCTCCGATTGGGGACAGGCAGCACCCAGTCGGACAGTACGTCTAACGCAAAGGTTTTGATTCGTCAGTCAAAGGCCACTTTCGATCACGCGGCCCGATGTACTCCGACTGTGGGCGGATTAAACGACCGGTGGCTTTCTGCTCGAAGGCGTGGGCGATCCAGCCGCTCACGCGACTCATGGCGAATGTGGGCGTGAACAACTCGACGCCGAGCCCGATACCGTGCAGCAAGAGAGCCGTGTAGAACTCGACGTTGGTCTGAAGACGTCGGCCAGGCTTGTACTCCTCGAGCAGGCGAATGGCAGTTGTCTCCACCGATCGCGCCAAAGAATACAGTGCCATATCGCCTCCACGCTGGAACAATCGCTCGGCGGCCGCGGCGAGCACATCGGCCCTCGGATCGCGAACCTTGTACACGCGGTGGCCAAAGCCCATCAACCGCTCGCCGGATTCGATCTTTTTGCGCAGAAACTCCTCAGCGCGAGACGCGTTGCCGATCTCGAAGACCATCTCCAGCGCCGGGCCGGGCGCACCACCATGCAACGGACCTTTTAGCGCGCCCACAGCGCCGACGACCGCGGAGACAAGATCAGAACCAGTCGATGTGATGACGCGACAGGTGAAGGTCGATGCGTTGAACCCGTGGTCGATGACGGTGTTGAGATAGGTCTCGAGCCCGCGCACTCGCTCTGAAGCCGGTGACTCGCCGCTCAACATGTAGAGGAAATTCGCGGCGTGGTCCATGTCCGAACGCGGCGCAATCGGCTCCTCGCCTTTGCTCAGACGCCAGAATGCCGCAACAATAGTTGGAAACTTGGCGACAATAGTCTCGGCGTCGGCTGACTCGAGCGAGATCGTGCCGGCAGCGATTCGCAACGCGTCCATCGGATCGACACGCGCCCGGGCGCATTCGCCCAACAAAGCGAGGGCGGCGGGAGACAGCGTGCGGCGAGCAGCAAGATTGGCGCGGAATTGGTTCAGCTCGTCGCTGGCCGGCAGATCGCCACGCCAGAGCAGCAACGTCGTTTGCTCGAAGGTCGCTCGCGGAGCGAGATCCTCGACGGCGAAACCGCCGATGATGAGCTGACCTCGCTCGCCATCGACGGAACTGAGCCGCGTCTTCGCGGCGACTACTCCTTCCAGCCCGTTTTCACTCATCTACAAAGTATCGACGGGCGCGGCTCCACAGTCCAGTTGCGTCTCCGCTTAGTGCTGCGCATCTGCGTCGTGCACGTCACACGATTCCTCCAAACAGCTTGCCGATTACGGCAGTCACTGCCATCGCAAGCGCTCCCCAGAACGTGACACGCACGGCACCGCGTACAATGCTGGCGCCACCCGCTCTCGCGGCGATTATTCCCAGAACCGCAAGAAACAACAGCGACAGAACCGAAACAGCCTTGATCACGCTGGCGAAAGGCGAGACGGCGACGGTGACGAGCGGCAGCGCGGCACCGACTGAAAACGTCGTGGCGGAGGTGAACGCCGCCTGAATCGGACGGGCGGCGGTGATCTCCGAGATCCCGAGCTCGTCGCGCGCGTGCGCCGAAAGATCTCCCCTCGCCGTCAGCTGCTGTGCAACCCGAAGCGCAAGCTCCGGCTCGAGCCCGCGCGCAACGTAAATCGCTTGCAGCTCCCGCAGCTCGACGTCAGGGGTCGCGTCCAGTGCTCGCCTCTCGAGCTCGAGATCCGCGTTCTCAGTATCCGACTGCGAGCTGACTGAGACGTACTCGCCAGCCGCCATTGAGATCGCGCCCGCGACGAGTCCGGCGATTCCGGCGATCATAACGTTGTTACGTCCGGAATTGGCAGCGGCAACTCCGACCACGAGGCTCGACGTAGAAACGATGCCGTCGTTCGCGCCAAGCACGGCTGCCCTGAGCCAACCGATTCGGTGCGACCTGTGCCGCTCCGCGGACGGACTCATCGCGCTCCCATCGGAATAACTTCCTACAGTGTGGAGCGATTCGCCAGCGAATCGCGGCCCAGTTGTCAGCCGCCCTTCTGTCCCGTCATCGGCGTGACCGACGCCACGATCGCATCGGCGATCTCGTCCTCGACGGTGAAGATGTCCTTCACGTCGCGGTCGAACACGTCCGCCCACTGCATCACATCATCTGCCGTGCTGCTGAGACGCGCCGTCACGCGCAGGCGATCACCGACGCGCTCCACGGTCCCCTCGAGCACCAGGCGCGCATCGAGGCTCGCGGTTATCGTCGTGTCGCTGCGACGTCGCACTGAGCGAGGGAGCCCCGGTGCCAGCACACGCAGGCCACGTGTTCTCATCAGCTTGCCAGCGACGGCATTGGTGACACCCGTTGCCAAATACGCATTCGCCGAGTCCGCGCCGAGACTGACGAAAGGCAATACGGCAACGACGCCCAGATCGACGGGCTTCTGCGTGACGCCAGTCGCTTCGGCCATTGCAGACACGCCGCCGGCATGGACTTTCGCGTATATCCCGGCGCTCACCACAATTGCGCCAATCAAGGCGAGACCGCCGATGAGAGCCCTGCTCGCACGTCTGCCGTGATGTGCCATCTTCGCCGCCGACGCAAACGAGCCACTCATCGTCTCAGGATCCTCGAGCGCGTCAACGAGCGACGCCGCCGACTGAGGGCGATCCGCGGGATCGATCGCCAGACATTTCGCGATCAGCCTTTCCAGTCCTACAGGAACATCTTTTCGGACCGCGGACAGTGGTGGCGGCGGCAACGTCAATCTCGCCGTCAGCATCTCGCGTGGACCGAGGTGCGCGAAAGGCGCCGCGCCGGCGAGCATCTCGTATGCGGTGACGCCGAGCGAGTAGATATCGGCGCGGCCGTCGATGTCGGGATCGCCGGCGGCCTGCTCGGGCGCCATGTAGAGAATGGTGCCGAGTGACATGCCGGTGTTGGTGAGACCGTTGCCGTTGCCCTTCTCTCCCGAGCGCCGCGCTGAAGACAATGCCTTGGCGACGCCGAAGTCGGTGACCGTCGCTGAGCCGGCGGCGAGGAGAATGTTGCCGGGCTTGATGTCGCGGTGGACTACGCCGCGCTCGTGCGCGAAGGCGAGCGCACGCGCCGCGTCTTTCATGATGCCGAGCGTCTCGCGCACACCGAAGGTTTTCGTGCGACGCAGTCTGACGTCGATCGATTCACCGTCGACGTACGGCATCACGAAGTACGGCAGTCCGTCGACTTCTCCCGCCTTGAGAATCGGGACGATGTGCGGATGCTGGAGCCGCGCGACAGTCAGGATCTCGCGACGGAAACGCTCCGCGGAAACTGTCGCTGCCAATTCCGGAGGAAGAATCTTGATGACGACCTTGCGTGCGAGATCGTGGTCTTCCCCCATGAAGACGAGCGCCATCCCGCCGCCAGTGAGCTCACGCTCAATGGTGTAGGATCCGCCAAGTGCGGAAAGGAGGCGATCGGAGATCGAAGACATGGAAATGAAAAGTGTCGGGCTAAGGTGTCAGCAACTATTAGATATCCCTCAGGCCCAGATGGTTGGCACTAATTATTTGGATCGCTGTGGAGAGGGCTAGCGGGAGGCCGGAGGCGGGGCGTTAACACTTCTCAGCTGTGGTGCGTCTACTCTACAGTGAGTGTTATGGGGAAGAACATGCGTGCCACAAAATTCGTCGTGACGAGCGCCGCGCTGTTGAGCCTGGCCCCGATTGGAGCGTCTGCGCAAAGGATGCCTGCGTCTCAAGCGACGTCGTCGGACGTGCGCGAGCTGCCGGCGGACCAGCAGATAATCCAGGCGCTGAACAGACTGACTTTCGGCGCGAAACCGGGCGACGTTCAAAAGGTTCGCGCCGTCGGTCTCGACAAGTGGATCGAGCAACAGCTCCATCCCGAAAAGATCAACGACGACGCGATGAACGCGTTCGTCTCCAGATACGCCGCGCTCAATCAGAATCAGAATGATCTACTGACCCAGTACGCCCAGCAGCAGCGCGCGCGCAAAGAGGTCAGGAAGGACCGCGCCGATACTACGAAGGCGATGAGTCCGGATGACATGGCGACGATGCAACAGCTGCGGCAGCAGCAGGCTTCGCGTCGTCAGGTCGTCACCCAGCTCCAATCCTCACGCGTCGCGCGGGCAGTGGCGAGCGAGCGTCAGCTCCAGGAAGTCATGACCGACTTCTGGGAGAATCATTTCAACATCTTCGCGGCCAAGGGCGCACCGGAGCCGTACTACCTGGTCGACTTCGATCAGAATGTGATCCGGCCCAACGCGCTCGGGAAATTCCGCGACTTGCTCGAGGCCGTGGCGAAGAGTCCGGCGATGCTCTTCTATCTCGACAACGCGCGGAGCATGGCCGACAGCACTCAACCGACACTCCAGGGCCAGCAAGCTCGCCGCGTTCGACCGATCGGACGTGGTGGACTTGGCGCGATGCGGTTTCCACCGCCGGCGCAACAGCAGCAGCGCAAGCACCCCGGACTCAACGAGAACTACGGGCGCGAATTGCTCGAGCTCCACACGCTCGGCGTCGACGGCGGATACACCCAGCAGGATGTGATCAACGTCGCGCGGGCGTTCACCGGCTGGACCATCAAGCCTCCGGCCCAGGGCGGTGGATTCATTTTCCGCCCTCAGGTCCACGACGCTGGTCAGAAAACAGTGCTCGGCCATAAGCTCGCTGGTGGACGCGGTATGGAAGACGCCGAAGACGTTCTCGATATCCTCGCGAGGAGTCCGGCGACAGCGCGGTTCATATCGTTCAAGCTGGCGCGCCGGTTCGTGAGCGACTCACCATCGAAGGCGCTCGTCGATCACGCGGCGCAGGTTTACCTGCGCACCGACGGCGACATTCGCGAGGTGGTAAAGTCGATAGTTACATCGCCCGAATTTTTCTCGCAGCGCACGTTTCACAGCAAGGTGAAATCGCCGTTCGAGGTGGTGGTGAGCGCGATGCGCGCGCTCAATGCCGCGCCAGACAGCACTCCGCGCACGGCCCAGGTCGTGGCGTATCTCGGTCAACCAATATTCGGACACCAGGCGCCCAACGGCTGGCCGGAGACTGGCGACGCTTGGATGAACACCGGCGCCATTCTCAATCGAATCAATTTCGGAATGGCCGCGGCGGCGGGACGAGTGCCCGGCGCGACTATTCGGGCGCTGCCAGGGCTCGATACCATTCGCGCCGCTCCGCGCGACAAGCAGGTCGACGTGGTGGTGGCGACCATTCTCAACGGGATGGTATCGCCCGACACGCGTGCGGTTCTGGTCTCAGGCGAGCATCCGTTACTCGCCGGAGGCACCAGCGCTACCGGAGTGCAGGACATGTCGCCCGCCGGTAGCGGCGACGATTCAGNGATGGCGGACGGAGCGATGAGCGATGGCGGCGACGGACAGAACGACGCGCGTCGTCCGAAGAAACAGAACGGNGGTGGCAAGCAGGCCGCATTGCAGGGACGCGGACTGGGCAACGTTCCGCAGCTGACGGGACTTCCGCAGATCGTCGGACTCGCGCTCGGCTCGCCGGAATTTCAGAGGCATTAGGAGAGCAAATGGAACGCAGAGCATTCGTGAAATCAGGCGCGTTGGCCCTCGTGACGATGGGACTCAGTCCGAGCTTCCTGCGGCGCACCGCGTTTGGGATGGACCTGTTCAACGCACCGAAGGGAAAGGTGCTGATCTGTCTCTTTCAGCGCGGAGCCGCAGACGGACTGAACATCGTCGTCCCACATGGGGAGAAAGCGTACTACGCGATGCGACCGTCGATCGCGATCCCACAGCCACTACGCGGTGCCGCAGGCGGCGCGATAGATCTGGACGGCTTCTTTGGATTGCATCCGGCGCTCGCTCCGCTGAAGCCGCTGTACGACCGGAAAATGCTCGCGCCGGTGCAAGCTGTCGGCAGTCCGAGCACGACGCGCTCGCACTTCGACGCGCAGGATTACATGGAGACCGGTACACCGGACAACAAGGGCACGACCGATGGCTGGCTGAACCGGTATCTCGCAGCGAAAGGCACCTGCGACGAATGCAATCTGGCAAAGACTCCTTTCCGCGCGGTGGCGCTCACTCCGCAAACGCCGCGTATCCTCGAAGGGCCGAGCCCGACAGTGGCGATGAACAGCCTCGACGAATTCTCAGTCCGCGCCACCGGAAGCTCCGCCGAGCGATTGGAAGCGTTGTACCGGACTGGGTCGGCTGATCTCGTCCACGCGACCGGCACCGAGACGTTCGACGCAGTGAAGATGCTGCGCGCGGCGAATCCGCAGCGGTACGCGCCGCAGAACGGCGCCGATTATCCGCGTTCGCAGTTTGGAACGCGGCTGCTCCAGATCGCGCAGCTGATCAAAGCGAATGTCGGACTCGAGGTCGCCTTCGCTGATGTCGGAGGCTGGGACACTCACGTCAACCAGGGCTCGTCGACGGGACAGCTGGCTGGTCGGCTCGATGATTTCTCGCGCTCAATCGCCGCTCTGGTGACTGACCTCGGCGATCGCATGGACGATGTTGTCATCATGACGATGTCGGAGTTCGGCCGGATGGCGCGTGAGAATGGCAATCGTGGTACGGATCACGGGCACGCCGGCGCGTTGTTCGTCATCGGCGGGGACGTGAAGGGCGGGAAAGTCCATGGCCGCTGGCCGGGTCTCGAGCAGGAGCAGCTGTACGAGGGGCGGGATCTTGCTTTGACGACGGATTTCCGGTCGGTGTTCGCTGAAGTCGCGTCGCGGCATATGGGGGCGAAGGCGCTCGATCGGATATTCCCCGGATTTGTTTCGTCGCCTCGGGAGTTTCTCGGCGTTGTCTGACGGCAACCCTCTGTCTAGACGTTTGCAGCGTTTTGCACTCAGCGACAGCAGCGGCCAGCGACTAGCAGGTTGTGAAAGCGTCAGTCAAGCGGCGCGATCCCCACGCCGAGATAACAAGGAGCTAGAACCGAAAGATTTTTCCCAGTGCTTTACTGATTTTCTTCCCAAAGTCGTTGGACCAATCACGTTGAGCCTGGTCCCCGTTGTTGTTCTGGTCGTCGTACTGATCCGGCCCGTGATCGGGACAAGGAATTGTTGGTAGCGCCAGCTCCGGTTTGTAGTACTCGTTACGCGTGACGGGGCACCATTCGGTGGCAAGGTAGCCCGTCGTAGGATCGATTATCTTCTCGACCATTCCGGCGGGCGGGTTCCACGCGTTCGGCGACGCGGTCTCGCGCCAGCCATTCTGGTAGAAATCGACCCACGCCGGCGCCGCGAGACGCCCGCCGGATGCATCGCCGCTGATCGGAGCGGGAGTGTCGAAGCCGAACCAGAATGCGGCGACCACCGTCGGTGTGTAGCCGACGAACCAGACATCGGTGCCGCTGTTGGTAGTTCCCGTTTTGCCGGCGACGAGCCCCTTCACACCCGATGCGCGCACCACCTTTCCCGTTCCATAGTCGACGACCGACTGCAGCATCGACGTCACCTGGTACGCATCGCGCGGGTCCATCACCTGCACGCGATTGGTGACCTGGTTCTGGTCGTCGTCCTGCCAGATGGGAACATCGTCAGCCGTCGAGATGCTGCGCACCAGGCGCGGCTTCACTTTGTAACCACCGTTGGCGAACGGTGAGTACGCCGTCACCAGCTCCTGCGGCGTCACCTCGGCGGACCCGAGTGCAACTGAAGGAAGGTTGGGCAGATTGCTGACGATTCCGTTCTTGTGCGCCGTGGCGATTACGACCGGGATGGTGACCGCCTGGCTCACNCGCACCGTCGCCGCGTTCGCCGACAAGATCAACGCGCGCCGGAACGTGATGCGGCCGGAATACTCGTCGTTGTAGTTCTGCGGCGACCACACTTGGCGACCCTGCAGAACGTCGATCGGATCGTCGTCGACCTCGGACGAAGGGGTGTAGCCGTGAGCCATCGCGGCAGCGTAGACGAATGGCTTGAACGCCGAGCCCGGTTGACGGTGAGCCAGCAGCGCGCGATTGAATGCCCCGCGCTCGTAAGTTCGGCCTCCGCTCAATGCACGCACGTCGCCGGTGCGCGGATCGATGGCGATCATCGCACCCTGAATGAGTCCTCTGCGCCCGGCTTCGCCCTGGATGTTCGCTGCTTGCCGGCGAACGGCCCGATCGCCGGCGATTTGAGCGTTGCGATCGAGAGTAGTGCGAACCGTGAGGTCGACGATGTCCGCCTGTCCGCCCTGGATGATGGAGTCGACAAAGTTCCGGACTGCATCGAGAGCGAAGGAGTCGTTCGGATCCTTCGGTCGCCACTCATCCTTCGCGATTTTGAGGGGCGTCGCCTGCAGTCCCGGCAATCTGTTGGCGGAGACGTAGCCTTCCTTCACCATCAAACCGAGCACCAGATTGCGGCGATCGAGAGCTCGCTGCGGGTGGCGGCGCGGAGTGTACGCCGATGGAGCTTTGGGCAGCGCGGCGAGAACCGCCGCCTGTGGCAGGGTGATCTGATTGACGCTCCTTCCGAAAAGATCTCTGCTCGCCGCCTCCACTCCGTAAACGCCGTTACCCAGGTAGATGACGTTGAAGTAGAGCTCGAGAATCTGCTGTTTGGTGAGCGAGTGCTCGATGAGGCGCGACAATCTGAGCTCGGCGAGCTTTTGTCGCAGGGACCGCGCGGGATACCTGCGGACGGCGAAGGTATTGCGCGCGACCTGCATCGTGATGGTGCTGAATCCCTGGCGGGTGCCACCGGCCTTCAGGTTGGCGGCGAGGGCGCGGAAGAACCCGTGCCAGTCGAGTCCGCCGTGCTGATAGAAGCGACGATCTTCAGTGGCGATGAAGGCTTGTTGGACGAATTGCGGCACTGCGCTGATCGGAACGTTGACGCGCCGGACCAGCTCGAGGCGACCCATGACGCGATTGTAGCGGTCGAGAATCCGTCCGCCCTGATCGGGCTGGAAAGTCTGGATGTCGCGCGGAGTGGGGCAGCCGTCGAAGCCGCACGTCAGCAGCCAGACGTCGGTGAAGTAAACCGCTAGAATACATATTGCGAATAGACCGAGGAGGATTCCTCGCCGGCGCGTCGTGAACGCGCCAGGAAAGCCTCGGCTTCTCGCCTTCATATCTGAAAACAGCTGGGAAAAATGTATCGTTCAGTCCTCGTTTCGATCGCTTTCGCCGCCCTCGCCTGCAAAGGCAGCGCAACCAATTCCGCCTCCGCGGCGAGCACCAATCACACTGATTCGACCACCCAGACNGCGTCGAATGTCAGTACATCAGACACCTCGACGGGCGTCACGGGTCCAACCTCCACTACGGCCGGCGCCGCAACAGGTTCCGCCGCGACTGTACCCGCAACAAACNCCGGAACTTCAGCGGGCCCCGGTGTAAGCGCCGCGACAGCCTCGTCGCCCAGTGCACCAGCCGCGCCAAACCCCAGTCGCGTGCCCAACGAGATGGGACGAATAATGGTGCTGGAGTATCACCTCATCACCGATCACAACGGCCTTTACGCGCGTGAGCGGGGGCAATTCCGGAAGGATCTCGAGTTCCTTTACAGCCGCGGATACCGCCCGGTGAACATGGCGGACGTGCTCGACAAGAACCTGAATCTGCCGAAGGGAATCTCGCCCGTCGTCTTCGTGTTCGACGACGCGTCCCCGGAACAGTTTCGCTACATCGACAACAACGGCAAGCTGGAGATCGATCCTACGAGTGGCATCGGGATCTGGCTCGACTTCAAAAAGACACATCCAGACTGGGCAAACAAGGGCGTTTTCTGCCTGCTGAACGGAGCTGCTGCCGGTCACAACTTCTTCGGCGACCGTGGCGTGCAGGGACAGAAATCGCAGTGGCGATTCCAGAAAGTGAAATGGCTCGCCGACAACGGATTCGAGCTGTGTGATCACACACTCTGGCACGCGCAGCTGAGTAAGTATCCCGACGCATTCGTGCAGGAGCAGATCGCGCGCAACGTGCTCGGCATCGACTCGGCTGTTCCCGGTTACAAGATCCGGGAGATGGCGTTGCCGCAGGGATTGTGGCCGAAGAACCGCGCTCTGGCGAGCAAGGGTTCGTGGACGGATCCGAAGAGCGGCAAGACCGTGAGCTACAGCTGGCCGGTGGTGTTCGAGGTCGACGGCGGTCCGATGCGGTCGCCGTACGATCCTGCTTTTAATCCCGGCTCGACGCCACGCATCCAGGTCATCGGAAACGCGATCGAGTCCAACGTCGCGAAACTCGAGGGCTCCGGCAACGCGTACATCTCCGACGGCAATCCTTCCGTCGTCGCGCGACCTGCCGCTCTACCTGCCACAGCGAAGAAATAGTCGTCTCGGCTGTTTTGGATTCGTAGCGGGTCAGGAGGACGAAGAGGATATACCGCGCCGACCCCGCGCGATGAACTTCACGCAGCGCGCACCACGATGCTCGAGCGCTAAAAACGCCAGCCTTTCAAAGTCGTGATAGCCTTCGTGAGCGCGGCGCGCTGATCGGCGCGGTCGGAGTCGGCGAGGAGCTGCTCGTAGGTGTGGATCGCGAGATCGACGGCTTCGTAGTCGTGCTCTGCGCCGGCAAGTGCCGCGGCGTTGTCGGCGAGATTTGCTTTTGCGAGCTGATCCTGGGGGAAACGCGCCGAGACCTGCTGCCAGCGTGTGACACGCTCGCGCGGATTCGATTCGGCGAGCGCCCACAGATGCCAGCCGGCGCGATTGTCCGGCTCAGATGCGATCGCGCGCGATGCGAGATCACCGACCACCTCGGGACCGGCCCCGATCAGCCAATAGTGATTTGCGAGGGCGACCAATGCTTTCGCATCATTGGGCCGCTCCGCCACTGCGCGTTCCAGATCCGGCAGTGGGTCGACCAGGTCGTCGGTGTTGGATGTATGCGGTTCGCTCATTCGGTCGTCATCAAAGTGAGGCGGGAATGATCAGTTCAGTATTGACGGCAAAGTACTGGCTGGACAATTTAAGCAGCAGATAGTACCATTCTTGCACCAGCGCAGCCTAGTAGCGCGCATTCCCATACAGAATACGGCTCCGACACTCGCGTGAGTTTTTACCGCGATTTCCGTGAGCATTCGAGCAGCACTTTTCTTCTCAGCCACACCACAATTGCATGAGTGAACGCCGTCGTCCCTTTCGTCGCGGCCGAAGGTCTCGTCCGTCCGGACAACAATCACAAACTCCAATCCCCGAATCGTACGGTGACGTTGATCCGTACCTCGACACAATGGA
>C688J18823_10000807_pt1 | contig 18709 bp, 26 predicted proteins | sample HopSoiMetagenom1_FD_18823 | JGI IMG/M metagenome (IMG submission 18823) | reverse complement strand
TACCCAAGCTAGGGCCGGTCGCCTGACGGCTCAGCGGGCCGCTGATCGGGGGACACACAAAAAGACACTCAGCGGGTGTCCCCGGCCGCGGCAGCCGTTGAACTTTTCGCCGTCGCGAGATTTGATCAACAACGCATCGACGGACATGAAAATGACCCACCGTAATCGAAACGGTGGGCCATGATCACTGGTCACTTCTTCTTCGGCTTGACCGCCTTGACGATCTTCTTGTCACCGTAGACAGGCTTCTGCGCCTGCATCGGTGGGGTCTTGGCACCACTCGCCTTTTCTCGTGGTGACTCTTTGTTACCCCTGTTCCACCAGGCCATCAGATCCACCATTCACACCAGGCGATGAACAGGATGAACGCCACCAGCACCAGGCTAGGGGTCATCGCGCTCACCAGGTCGAGACCGGCCGCGGCGCCGGCTGAGATACCCCGCTTGCGACGTTGCCGCGGTTGCACGGCGCACATGACGGCCGGCAATTCGCAGGGTCGTACTTCGGCCCACCCAGGGCGAGCGGGACGATGTGGTCCACCTGCTCCACTTTCAGCGTGCAGGTCGATCCGCGTCTCTCGCAGCTCGTGCGCCCCTGAGCCGCCCACTGGGACATGAGCGCGGCCCGGAACGTACGCCACCGCGTGTCGCTGCCTGACTTCCATGCCTCGCTCATGCCCCCTCATTTCAGCGCCCGCTAGCGGCCGTGTTGGTGACGACGATCGGCGCCGACGTCATCGTGAGCGGAACCTCGAGGCCGGCCTCCTTCAAGGCCGCCCGGGCGGCCGGCTGGTCCAGGATCTCGCGCGGCGTGCCGTAGGCGAACGCCCAATCGCCGTAGGTGCCAGCGTCCTCAGCCTTGATCTTCTCTTTCAGCTCGTCGACCTGCTTGGTCAGCTTGCGCAGCTCCCTCGATTTGGCGTCGTACTCGCCGAGCAGGAACGTCAGCCGGGACGCCTTCTGAGCTTTGGTCTCACGTGCCATGTTGATCATGCCTCTTTCGTCGGTGATGGGGTTGTGAGCTGGGAAAACGGAAGAGAGTAAGAAATACCGCGCGCACGCGTTTGATGTTGGGAGGGATGTGCCCCTAGAAGTGCCCCAGAAGGTAGGGGGTTGACAGAGTGGAGGGGTTAGGGATACACGCGCGGAAGGACCGAGGTGTTGATCTTGTTTAGGGGGCACTTTCTGCATTCATGCTGGTCAGCGTCATTTGATCATGCTTGGGTTGATCTTGGGGGGGCACTTCTCCCACTTCCATCGCGCCGAGACGCTGATTTCGCCAGGGCACATCCGCCGGCCGCACCAACACCGTCTCGGCCACGTGCAGCCCGTAGTAACCGCGCTGGCCGCGCCGCTTCGACGCGCTCAGACCGGCCTGGCGAGCAAGTTCATTGAACCGCTGCGAGCCGATGTCCTTGTGTCCGTTTCCTTGGTCATATCCCTCCCATTGCCGGAATGCGCTCAGCAGGATCGTGCCCTTGTTCCACGTCTCGGCGTCGGCGGTCACGTTCGAGTCAGGATCACCTATCCACCTGAGCACCCGGTTGGCCTTTTCCGCGAATTCCGCGTGCGCCGTGTGGGCTGACTCGCCCCGTGAGAACTCCCCTACGTCCATCAATTCCCGTAGCGCGTGCACCGCCTTCACGGCGATGCCGGGTAGCTCGTGCTGGACGATCCGCTCCGACAGCGTAGGGTCTGGTTTCATTGGTGCGTAAGGGAACGGGACCACTTCCCACCGTCGCGTCCACCCCTTCGAGCTGTCCGACGCGCCCGGAATGGCGTTGGCCGAGAAAATGGCCTTGCCCCAGAACTTGAAATAGAACTGTCGCTCGTTCTTGAATTCCCCTTTCATCCGATCATCGCCGCACAGCTCCTTAATCCTGGCTGTGTTCTGAATGTACGTTGCGTCAATATCGCCGCAGATGTTCGCCAATTTCCCGTGCAATTCCCCTGCCGAAAACCTGCTCTCCGCCAGATCATGCAACGGTTCGGCCGCCGTGTTTTCGTCGCCGAGCATCGCCCTAATGACGTTGAGGTAGACGCCCTTGCCGTTGCCGCCGGTACCGGTGAGTAGGAACATGCGTTGCAGAGGGTTGCCGGACATCAGCAGGTAGCCGAGCAACTGCCACGCCCGGTCCCGATCGTCCTCCGGAACCACCGTCTCCAGAAACGCATCGAAGATCGGACACGTCGCCATGGGCTCCCAATCGAGCGGCAACCGCACCGTCGACAGGAACTCCGGATGATGATCCACCAGCACAGGGTCGGTATCGGCCGCCCACCGGAGCATCCCGTTACCGAAGTTGATCACGGTTGATGCCGGCGCCACGGTGAACTGCTCCACCATCGTCGACAACACCTCACGCACCGTCCGGGCATGCGTAGGCCGGTACCGCTCACCCAGTAGCCGCACGATCCGCTTCCGCACCGCCTCACCCTGCCTATCCGCACGCCACACACCATCGGCGTACGTCCAAAACACACCCTGCGCATCGACCATCAGCGGGCCAGCGTCGAGCACCCGGCGCGCCGCCCGGACGGCCATGATGCCGTCCGGACCGAATACCGTGCCTGTCACCTGACGCCCTGCCCCCGTGTCTCATTCAGCGCACGCGTATACAACTCATTGAACTCAGCCCGATGCCTATTCATCAGCGCCTCATGGGCAACCTTCCGAGCCCTGCGACGCTCCTGTAGCTGCTTGTACTTACGCGGATACTGCGATCGCTTGTACGCCAAATTCGCTGCGCAACATCCGTCACACCGGCAGCCACGCATAAACGCTGCCCTCGACGGACACGGCACCAATGGCCGCCTCACTTACGGCCCCTCCACCCGTGGCGGATTCCGGCGTCCGGTGATCGCGCACGCACCGGGAACGCAGTGCTCTTTCAGCGGGCACGGACCTTGACCGCCAAGGCCCGGCCGCGCATCGTCGCACGGCGCGCCGCTCTCCAGATGGGTACGCACACCGGCAATTGTCGTGTGCAGCACTTCCGGGAGATTGCAGACATCAGCGGGCGGTTGCTGATGAACGAGCGCGCACCGGGCACAGCCATCGCAATGCCGGCCGGTCGGACACCGCTTAACCGGCGCCGGCCCGGACCGTTGCGGCAGTGGGTGCACTCGGCAAGCGTCCGGATCGAACTTGCACAAGCAGACCTTCGGCAGCGCATCCACCACATCGCGCGCGCTTGACGGTCCCTCCACCCGCGGCACGTGCAGCGACACCTCACACGACGCCGAGTGCTCCCCGTCATGGCAGGCCGGCAACTCCGAGCACACCACCGGCGCCGGCCCGGACCGCGGCGCGGCCGGGCGCAGCGCGATGCACATCGGCGACGGCCGGTGACGCGGCGTACCGGCGCCCAGCCAGTCACACTCGCACCAGTCGTCCGGCGTCGCACCATAATGCCGGTTATGGTGTAACCGCTGCTCTACGTAGTCGCCCACTGCCTCAACGAAAGCTTCTCCGGCATCCAGCACGGCGATGCTCGACGCCTCTGGCTCGAACATGATCTCGATGTACTTATCGAGCGCGCGGGCCGCCGTACGCTGTATGCGCTCCGCGTACACCCGGCGCCGCGCGTCCCGGGCCGGGTCCGGGCCGGCCAGCACGACAGGCCCCACGTCCCACCGGGCCACCACCGGACCAGACACGTAGCGCGTCTTGTAGCACGTCAGGTGTTCCGGACCCTCGTGCCCATCGGGCAGCGTGCACCGGCTCAGACCGTTTTTCGCCGTGCACTGCGGCGCATCCGGCACCCGGTGACCCGACGGACCGAGCTCCGACAGGTAGATGTGGTCGCTACCATCGCCGACGCTACGCACGCGACGCCGCCGCCCCGGCGGCCAGCCGCTTAAGCATGCCGGCCACCTCCCTCATCTCCGGCACCCAGAACAGCGTGCGATTGGCACCGATCGGATACGCGTGGATCACGTTCCGCTCCACCATGTCGTACACCGTCGCCCGACTCCGCCCGAGGATCTCCGCGGCGCCGACAGCGTCCGTCCAATCCTCGGGGTTGGGCAACCTCTGCTCGTTTCTCATGACCGACAGACTTCCCGGTCGACCGGCGGCCTGTCAAGTCTTCCGGGACCGTTGACAGAATACCCGGACGCGTGCCAGTGTTTCCGGCATGCCTACCGACGACGAAACACCTCAGCCCATCGCCCTGGCGCTGATCGAGTTGGCCAACGCGATCATGCAGCACAAGGTGCCGGCGCCCACCTCGGTCGACCTGTGGCACCAGAACATGTTGAGCGCCACCGATCTCATCGTGCAGGCCGGCCGCTTCGGACTCCCGCTCAAGGTCTGCAAGCACCACGCCTACTGCGAGCTCAAGCCGATCGGCGGCGTGCGCCTGTCGTACTACTTCCTGAGCACCGACATGAGCGACGCCGCCCGGGTGGCGTACGAGAAGTACAACTCCTTCGTCATCTCGAAAGTGGCCTGCACGGGTGAGGACGACTGCCTGGTCCATCCGTTCAGCTGATGGACAAGCCTGCACCGAAGAACGTGCTGAAGCTGATTGCGAAGCACACCAAGCAGAAGCCGGCGCCGGCGCCCGCGGTCATCCCCGCGGCGACGTTGTGGTCCCGGATCTCCCGGCGCAAGCCGAAGAGCAGCTAATCTCCACCCGCACACCATCAGCTGAAAGAAGGAACCATGCGCAAAATGATCATGACTTTGGTGATGGCGTTCGCGCTGTCGCTGGCCGGCGCCGGTGTGGCGCACGCGTCGGTGCCCGAGTGGGACAAGGCCACCACCGCCGTGCAGGTCGCGCCGGGCGTGCGCTTCTACCCCGGCAAGCCCATCTACGACCTGCCGCAGACCGCGGCGGCCGCCGCCCGGCGCGCGCTCAACGACTGCCTCAGCGGCACCGCTTCCGGGTTCTGCACTTGGCAGGGCACCGACTACACCGGCGGCCGGTGGGAGTGGAGCGACTACTACTTCACCCATACCATGGTCAACTACTCGCTGTCTTTCCGGTCGTCCACCGGCATCAACAACCGCGGTAACTCGTGGTACAACCTGACGCCGAACCGCACCATCCGGATCTTCGACGCGGACAACTGCAACAACAACCCGTGGCACCGGGACATGACCGCCGGCCAGCACGCCACCAGCCAGCTCTCCGACTGGGGCTTCAAGGTGTCGTCGATCATGGACGTCAGCCGGGCATCGGTCTACCCCTGCTAAAGCTCCGTACCTGCATTGTGCGAATGAGCCGTGCGGGCACGTGATAACAGGAAACCCCCGGGCTCTCCCAGCCCGGGGGTTTCGTGTGCAGACGCCGCTCACGGGGGCAACCGGCGCTCCTTCCCTGCCCGGTGGACGCTACTCCGCCGCCGGATTCTCCGCAGCCCGGTCGCCCCAGTAGTCGAGCACGTGCTTGCCGGCCGCCGCGTTCGCCGCGTCGGCGGCGAGGTTGTGCGCGGCCGTGTCCGACCAGCCCGGTTTCTGCGACCGGCGCAAGTTCTGCGCGGCGCGGCCGGCCGCCGCGTCCATCTCGTTGCTCAGCCAGGTCTTGTCATCGGGGGTCAGTGCCACGGGAATGTCCTCCAAATGCCAGGAGGCCGTTGAGGCCTCAAGGGCGGATTCGTACGATGCCGAGAAGTGCGCGTGCTCGATGTGCGCCGACGGGCCGGTGTAGGCCTTCTGCGACCAGCCGGACGACGCGGACCAGATGCGCCGGGCGTAGATGATGTAGCGGAGTCGCCGCTCGGCGCCGGACCGGCAGCGACCTAGGAGGAACTGGACGACCCGTTCCATCGTCAGGTCGGATTCGTTCAGGGTGGCCGTGACGTCGATCGCGTGCACTTCGTTGATCTTGTCAGCGTCGTGGATCGGCACGGTCCCGGTCTCGTCCGGGTTGTGGTCGGACGAGGTCTGCGCATGCGCCGTGTCGCCGACCTTCCCGTCGCTGACCGTGGCCCGGGCCGGCGCGATGTGGTCGAATTCGACGAACAGCCGCTCAAGGCACGGGACCAGCACCCAGGACGTCACGGGGTGTCCTGGTCACGTAGCCGCGCCTTGAGCGTCTGAATGTGCTGCTCCTGCTGTTCGATGGCGTCGTCTCGCGCGGTCAGCTGACCGTTGGAGTTGTCCTCCGCCTTACTCGCGCTACGCGCCGCGGAGATCGACGCCACCGTCGTGGCGCCGAGCAGGGGGAACACGAGGATCTGACCGACGGTATTGATCCACTGCCGGAATTCGGTAGTGTCGATGCCCTGAAGCGACAGGATGACGAACGCGGCCAGCACGCCGAGCGAAACCAGACCACACATGATGATCACCGTGATGACCACAGTGGTGGGTGCCTTGCGGAGCCATTCCATGAGCATTCTCGCTCTCCGATCACCCGCTCTGGGAGATCATCCTACGGGCCGGGTCTGACATTTTCCGACGGTACCGCCGCGGCCGGGGCGCGCCATCCCCGGCCGCGGCCGCTCAGAACGCACAGGGGAAGAACGCCAAGAAACTGTTCGCCCGCACGATAGTCGCCGTGGCGCTCGACGTGCCTTGCGCCCAGGTGAAGCCGAAGTCGCCGCCGACACCGGAGTAGGCGATCCCGATGAACTGCGCCCACAGGTCGGTAGCGCCGGCGCCACCCCAGACGTAGCCGGTACCGACACCGACCTGGTCAGTGGTCACCGCGCCGGACCCGGACGCCGCCGTGGCCGGCTGACCCTCGTAGCTTCCGGCGTACGAACCGCTTCCCGGCGAGTACAGGCCGCCCTTGAGATCCCCGGCCGTGGCCGCGTTGTAGACCACATGCCCGATCAGCAGGTAGTACCGGGCCGCCGGCAACGTCACCTTCAGGTCAGGATCGTTGACCGCCACCGTCGTGCTGGCCCGGGACAGGTCGGCGGCCTTGCGGACCACCAGCGGCCGGGTGGCCAAGTCGAGATTGTTGAGGTCCGACGCGAACGTGATGTCGCCACCGAAAACGGTCACAGTGCCCACCTACCCGGAGCCGATACGTGCACCGCGGCACCCGCGGGCAAGGTCTTCGCGATGCCGTTGACCGCCCGCGTCACGGTGGCCGCTTGCGTCCACGGGCCCGAACCGACCCGGGCGCCCATCGCGGTCACCGTGACCAGCTCCCCGGAGATCAGCAGGTTGTACGAGCTCGTGCTCGACCACGCTTCGTCATCGGTCTGCTTCAGCACGATAGCCGTGACGCCCGGGCCGGCCGCCGCGTTCATCGTCGATGTCTTCAGGTCCCAGCGGCGCGCGTCCCAGATGCCGGCCTGGAACTGCTGGTCCGGCACGCAGGTGAAGGTGATCGTGCGGGTGTGCGTGCCGATCGTCTCGGTCCACCCGATCACGAACAGCCGGATCACGTACTCACGCATGCCGGTGATCGTGATGACCGAGCCGACTTCGACCGCGTTGACCGCGGCTATCAGTGACGGTTTCGCGTTGAGATCCACGGTCACTTGCGGGAACCGTGGCAACTCCACCGTTCCCCGGCGTAGCCACCAATTCGCCTGCTGAGGAAGGTCGGTCGCTTCGCTGAACACGTTCACGTCGACCTTGTCACGTGCCTCCCCGAACCCGTTCGGCGGCGACTGGCTACCCAGCGGCCCGGTCGAGTCCTGCACGGTGTAGTCGGTGCCGGCCGCTTGCGACGCCGTGATGATGTTGTGCACACCAAGATCGTCACTGTTCTCCGTCGGGCGGGCCGGCAGATCGGACGGGACCAGCGCCAGCGCCACGCTCTGGTTGTAACGGGCGTTACGGAGCATGAAGACCAGCGCGATAGCGTCCCCGTCGTCGAAGATCAACCCGTCCTCGGTCAGCATCATCTCCTTGAGCTGATCGGCGAACGTGGCCACCTGCTGTGGGCCCATCGGGTACGACTCGGCCGCCGTCCCCAGGATCGTGTATGGCACATTCTTCAGCGTGCACAGCCGGGCGAACCGGTCCGCCACCGTCTCCCCCGGATACCCGAGGAACGCTTCGAACCGGCCGGCGAACTCCAGATCATCGACAACACCGACCGTGCCGATGACGTGCCCGAGGGTCGAGCCTTCCGGCATGTTGGACATGAAACCGATGTCCAGATTCGACGTGCTACCGGCGTACGACCCAGAGAAGCCGGTCAGATTGTCATCGCCGACGCCGCGCCAACTGAAGCCGATGGTGACCGTGCCACCCGACTGGGTGCTGGTCAGATAGAAGTTGATCCATCGGTAGATGAAGACGTACGGGTCCCAGTTGACCGTCGACGTCGTCACCGTGGCGCCGGACGCGTCGGACACCAGGATCGTCAGGTTGTGCAGGCTGTCGTCGAAGGACACGGAGATCGTGTAGCCGTTGAGCAACCGCACGTTCACCGGCGTCCAGAACGTGCCGCCCAGACCAGGCAGGTAGACCGTAAAGCCGTACTGCCAGCCGTTCACGGCAGACGCCGAACCGCCTACGAAGTTGAACTGCGAGTACCCGTTCGACACGTCGACCAGCGGCCCGGACCCCGGCGGCCGCAACTGCGAATCGAACGCGGCGCCACGCAGGAACGGGTTACGGGCGCCGGCCACCGGCGAGAATGCCGGCGCCACCGTGCCGCGCGGGTCCTCGAGCGGCCAGTATCCGGCCAGACCGGTCATGGCCGCGTTGTAGGTGTAGTACGGCGACCGCAACGGTTCCGTCCACTGGCCGATGCGGGCCAGCAGGCCGCCGGCATCCATGTCGACCCAGGCCTTACCGCGCGGTGGGCTCACCCGGAAATCGGGGGTCTCCTGGGCCGCCCACGACGCCGCTTCGGCCGCCCCGCGGATGACGCCGCCCACCTTGAGACGCACCGGTGTGTTCCGGCCGGCCAGCCCGTACAGCGGCGACAGTGGGTTAGACGTGCGGTACCGGTCATCGTCGTTGGCCAGTGAGCAGGAGATCGAGCACGGGCGAAGCGGCGACCCCTCATCGGACTGCCCCCGCTTGATCACGATCGGGGTGTCCGCGTAGACGTCATTGAGGGAGGCGACGTCAACCCAGGAGCCGCCGTAGAACAGCTCCACACCCACGGCCTGCTTAGGCAAACTTCGGCCCTCCGCGCCGGCCGCCCTTGGCGATCACGTCGAGCAGCGTGTCTCGGTCGACCTGCACCACGACATGCGTCATGCCGTTGCCGGCGCCGCCGCGGGAGATCTCCTCGCCGCCCTGCAAGATGGCCATCGTTTCCTGACCGACCGGGCCCGGCACGACGCCACCGGTGTGGAACCGGGGAAGGTTCGGCACGCTGATGGTGTTGCCGCCGATCCCAGGAATCCACCCAGGCACCGACCAGGACAGGCTACCGATCGTGTGGTTCCACGCATCGCTGATGAAGTTGAACGCGGCCCGGAACGGTGCGGAGATCGTCCGGGCGATGCCGGAGAACGCCCCGCCGATCCACCCGGGAATCTTCTGCATCCACGCCCAGGTCTTCTTACCGGCGTCGAGAATCCAGTTCCACGCCGCCGCGCCCACCTTCTTGACGGTGTCCCAGTGCTTCACCAGCAGCACGATGCCGGCCACCACCGCGGCGATACCGAGCACGATCCAGGTCACCGGCGACGCCAAAAGGCTGGAATTCCATGCCCACTGCGCCGCGGTGACCAGACCGACGATCCCGACCATCGCCGACAACAACGGGCTGATCAAGTTCAGGTTGTCCGCCCACGACTGGAGTTCCGGCGGGTGGGCTTCGCGTTGCGCGTCGTTGAGGTTGAGCTGACCCTCTTTGGCGTCGATGGATGCTTGAGCCCCGTCGCGCAACGCCTGTGCCGCATCCTCTTGCGCTTGCGTCACGTCGACGCCAGCCTGCTTCAAATCGATCTGCGCCTGCTGCGCTTCGAGCGACTTCTTGCCGTGTTCCTTGACCGCTGTCGTGTAATCGGCCATCGCTTTGGCCTGGTTAAGGTGCGCCTGCTCAAGATCCACCGTGGCTTGTTTGGAGTCGATCTGCGCCTGCTTGGCGTCGCGGGTGGCTTGCGCCATATCCTCGGTCGCCTGCTGGACGTCGATGTTCGCGCGGGCCAGCCGAGACGCTTTCTCGGCGCCGGCCTGCTGGACATCGACCAGGGCTTGCATGCCGCCGGCCGCCGTGTCCAGCGCATCGGTCATCCCGGTGACACCAGCACCCAGCTTGCCGATCTTGTCTAGGTACGCGTCGGCGCCGCCGCCCGACTTCTTCATATCGTCGCCGGACGACAGGGCCGCCTTACCCACGTCATCCAGAGCGGATTGCGACTTCTTCGACTCCTGCAACAGGCTTCCGGAGTCCCCGGCGAACTCCAGTTTGACGGTGTTGCCGGCCATCAGGTCACGTCCAATCCGGCGTTCCGGGCAACCTGACGAATACCATCCTCGAGCGAGCGGGTGATCTCACCTTGGATCTGCTCCAGCGTGACGAACACGTACCGGCCGTCCTTGCGGAACTGCCGGGCCGCCGGCCGGCCCGGGCGCCGGCCCTGCCCGCCGAAGTCGAGCCACGGCAGATACGGGGCGCGGCGGCCGCCGATGGCCACCCGCGCGGACGTGCGTGTCGACGATGCCTTGACCGAGCCACGCGCGGCGCCGGTGTCGCTGGGAATCTTCGGCCGGGTCTTGTCGGCCAGCAGGGTGGCCGACCCGTTCAGGGCGATGCGCAGCTGCTTCGGCGCTTCCGTGTCGAGCTTGCGCAGACCCCGGCTGAACTCCTTCAGCCCTTCGACCTTGATCGTGTTCGGCACCCGGTCACCTCACCCTCATGCTGGCCAACTGCCGACGCTGCGCGACTCGCCCGTAGTACACACCCCAGCGGACGAATTCCTCCTGCGGCATCTCCCGGCGCATCCTCGCGACCGTGCCGAACCCCAGCTCTTTGGTCAGCAGGAATTCGAACTCCAGCTCAGCCTGAGTTTCGAACTCCACCCACATTGCTTTTGGCGGCACCCTCAGCCAGGCCGGACAGCTCCCGCATCCGGGTGACCACCGGCGCCATCCCGTTCGGCCCCTTGGCCTTCTGCATCTGGACGACCTGTGCATAGGTCATCTTCGGGACCAGGATGCACGCGGCCAGCATCCGCGCTTCGGCGACGGCCGCGTCGTTGGTGTCCTTGCCGGCCTGCTGGAGCTCCCAGCGGGACATGCCGCGGACGACGACCTTTTTACCGTTCGGCAGCTGCACGGTGTCGGTGTTGTCGGTGACCTCATCGGCGAGGAGATCTTCGATGCTCGCGAATTCTTCGGACATGGGATGGCGCTCCCTTGTTGGTCTACTGGATGGAGTAGGTGACGTCGTCCGACCCTTGCAGGTCCACCGAGAAGGTGACCATGTCGGCCACCGGCGACGTCTGGCTGTACTTCTCGATCAGCACGGTCACGGTGTCCTGGGGCAGCCCGACACCGGTGCCTTCCGGCCGGTGGATGAGCGTGACGTTGGTGCCGACCAATGGCTGGATGACCGCTTTCGGGCCCGCGGTCTGCGAGGTGTCGTAGAAGCCGGCCACGGTGAAGTTGCTGGTGAGCAGGCCGCCGGCGAACAGGTGACTGTTTTTGCCGTAGACGGTCGTGTCGTGCTTGTCGGCGCTGAGCTCCACCGTGCTGTTATTGGTGAATCCGGTAAGGTCGTTGCCCGCGAGGAGCACGGCCGTTTTCTTGCCGTGGCTAGTCGACATGCCTGCCGCCCCTTACGCGCTCGTGCCAACGAACACGACGTCATAGGTGACGCTCGTGCCCGCACCGGAGTTGTCGATGTTGATCAGGTCGCCGGTCGCCGGGGTAACCGTGACACCGGCGCCCGGCGCGACCCACAGGAACAGGCCGCCGGGAAGCACGTCGACACCATCGGACGCGGCCAGGAACAGCGGGACCCCGTTGGTGGCCGGCCGGTTCACCCGCACCGCGTTGGTGTTCGCCGCGGCCGCCCGGACCAACACGGCCTTGAGTTTCACGATGGTCAGCACACCGCCGAGCACACCGGTCAGGCTGCCGGCAAGGTCGAGCGCATCCGTGCCGGACGCCGTTACCGTGCGGGTGTCGGACCAGCACACATCGGCCTTTCCGGTGGCGGTACCGGTGGCCATCGAGATACGGGTATTCAGGGCGAGCGGCGCGGCCGCGGTCACGAGATCCAGCGCGCTGGTCAGCGACGCGGTTATGTTCGCGTCGATGACGGTGGTCAATGGCATTTAGACCCCTCCCGGTCCGGTGGCGTCTGCCGTGAACACGGCGACGAGATAGGGGATATCGGCGATCGTCTCGACGTCGAAGCGGCACGCGGTGACGGTCAGGTCATCGCAGGACTGCCAGCGGTGCGCTTCGAGGATGGCTTTGACCGAGGTGGGCCCGGCGCCGGCAGACCAGTCGGCCACCCGGTCCCGGGCGCGCCTGCTGGTCACCTCGTAGGACACCAGCACGATCGGCAAGCCCACGACCTTGTCCAGGCCGCGCCGGTAGGTCTGGTCAAAGTCGATGCTCTCTGGATACGACACGTACCCGGCCGGTGGCGACACCGTCTCGGGCGGCCACCCGTACGCCCGCTGCACACCGTCGATCTGCTCGAGCACGACGACCACTTCGTCCATTAGGGCCTTGAGGTTCATCGGGCCCACACCTCCCGGCGCCACTGACGCCCCAGGGTCGTGACGACGTCCGGGTCCAGCCGGGCCAGCAGTCGCAGTTCACTGCCCTGTGACGGGGAGCCGGCCACCCCGAACGGTGAGGCCTTGCGCTTCGCGAGCCGGCTGGCCTGGATCAGAGTCGCCTCAACCGCCGGCGCCGGAACAGCGGACCAACCCCAGAACGACGACGTGACCGTGATGCACGGCGCCGAGCACCGCAGCTGCGTGTGGACCATGCCTTTCAGCAGCGCGTTCCGCGGCCACAGAGTGGACCCGGTGACCGCGGCCCCTGTGCTGTTTACCACGGCAAGTCCGGTCGCGCTGTAAAGATCGTCGATCTCGTGGACGTACGTGCACAGCCGCACGTCCCACACCCCCTCGTAGTAGCGGGCCTCGGACGTGTCGACTTTGCCGAACTGCCGGTGGCACCAGTCGTCGACCGCCCGGGAGGCAGCCGTGACGTGCGTGGCTAGCTCGGCATCCTCGCTCGTGTCCATCGGGTCCATGTCCAACCGGGGGCTCTTCAGCTGAGCAAGGGTGATGTAGTCCGGTGCCCACGCCACGGCTTCCTCCTCTCCAAAAACCTCGAGGTTTTTTCGGGTGACGGTCTACAGGTTGTGCGGGATCGCGAGCAACACCGCGTTCACCAGCAGCGTGTCGGTCGTGCCGGACGCGCGGGTGGCCCGGACACGCAGCCACGGCCGGTTCGGCTGGAGCTGCACCCCGATCACCACGGTCTGGTTACCGGTGGCGGCCGCCGGCAGCGTCGTGGTGACCGCCGTCGCCGGGGTACCGATCGACCCGGAACTGTCCGGCGCATCCTGCACGCTGAACGAGGTGCTGTCGGTCGTGCCCGCCGTGGTCGCCCGGATCACGATTACCACCCGGTCACCGGGCTGGAACGTGGCGCCCGGCGCCAGCTTCAGATCGGCGGTCAGGTTGAGCGTGGTGACGGTTGCAATCGAGCCGGACATCGTGGCCAGCACCCGCGGTGTGACCAACTCCCTGGACGTTGCCATTAGATCTCCCTCAGGGTGTGCAGGGTGTGCAGGACGCCGGCCAGACGTTCGGCGTAGACGACGTCCATGCCACCGCCAGCGTCCAGGTCGGTAGCGGTCACAAGCTCAGTGGCCAGCGCGGCGCGCGCCTTGCCGAGCTTCTCTTCGAAGGTGTCCTCTTTGGGCTGAGGAGCAGTGCGGCCAGCCATTAGACGTGCGCCGTCATGGTGATATAGGCGTTGGTGTCCTGCTGGGTGCCGTCCGCGCGGGCCCATGCGGAGATCTCCACCTGCCGGGTGGACATCGAGCTGTACGGGTTTACCAGGATCTCGACGTCCTTGACGTCGCGGATCACGTAGCCGTCGCCGAAGTTACCGAACGCGCCCCACTGCACGGTGGCGCTGTTCTTGACCAGCGTCGGCACAGCCTGATCGATCACGATCGGGTAACCGAGCAGGGTCGCCTCGTTCACGCCGATCTGCATATTCGCGTCCCGGCCACGGTAGACGTACGAACCGGACCCGTCCTTGATCTTCTCGATCTCCGCCAGGGACAGATCGTTGAGCAGCCACTTGCAGTTGGTCCGGTACGCCGGGTCCACCGAGTGGATGTAGGTGATCAGGTCTTCCAAGGTGATGCCGGTGTTGGCCGCGGACCCGACGGGCGTGCGGCCGGTGAACAGCCCGAGTGGCTGCGCCACACCGGTGCCGGACACCCAGTGCGTGGCCTGGATACGGGCGATGCGGATGGCGAACAGCCGGGCGATCAGCGCCTGAATGTCGAACGCGGAGTCCTGGATCAGCTCCCGGGACACCTTGAGCGGGCCACCGGCACCGCCGGTCGCGTACGAGTAGGCGCCCAGCGCGTTGGACCCGAACACCAGATCAGCACCGGCGGAGAACGTGGTTCCCTCCTGCACGATCTCGCCGACGTTGCCGGTGTCGTCGATGGTCGGCCAGTCGACAGGGGCACCAGTACCGGTCGAATACCGCTCCGCCACCGAACCGAGACCACCGAACGCCTTGAGCTTCTCCACCAGCTTCTGCCGGAACTCATCCGGCACGAGGTACCCGCCCTGTGACGGGACACCTTCGCTCTGCGCGTTGGTCAGATCGGCGTTGACCTTGCCGGTCAGCAGGTACGCGCGCAGCCCGGCCGCGCTGTCCTCCTGCTTGACGGACGACGGAACACCGGCCGGAGTCTGGACGACGTTGTAGGCCGCATGACGCGCACGCACGTTCTGCGTGCGCTGTGCCGCGGTCAGGTCCTTCTCCAGAGCCTCGTATTCCGTGACTTCGGCGTCGGTGAGGTCCCGCCCGGCCGCAGCATCCATGACGGCCTGCATCGCCGCCATGATCTCTTCGATGGTCTTCTTCACTAGCTCACTCCCCTCAGAGTGACAGCCGCACGGGCCCTGATCAGCCGGGAGCGGTTGGACGTCCCGGTGGTCCTATTGGTGGCACCGGTCACTGCGTCGGCCAGCCCGGCATCCACGGATTGCTGCGCGTTGTACCAGGTGGTTGCGGTCATCGCCGCACGCCAGTCGGTGGCCTTCCCGCCGGCCCGACCGGCGTAGTACTGCGAGATGTCGTTGGACACCTCATCGGCTAGGTCGGCGGCCTCACGCAGATCGGCGGGCGATCCCCAGGCGATGGCCTGCGCGTCGTGGATCATCATCCGGCCGCCCTTAGCGATCTTCACACTGTCGCCGACCATCGCCAAGAACGACGCCGCCGACGCGGCCAGCCCATCAATCAGCACGTCCACCGTGGCCGGGTGCGCGTCGAGCGCTTCGAACATGCTCACGGCGTCGTACACGAACCCGCCAGGGCTATTGATGTGCAGATCGATGGCGGCCGCGTCGGTGGCGTGTACGGCCTTGACGAATTCGCCGGAGTCGTTGTCCCACCCGCCAATGACGTCGTAGACGTAGAACTTCGGCCGCTCGCCGGCGACCATCCGGAAGCACGGTGTTTCACGTGAAACATCGTCGCCGGACGCGGCCATCGCGGTACGCCACGCCGCCCGGTGCGCGCGGAGGTTACTGGGCAGTCGGGTCATCGGTGCCCCCGTTCGGGTCAGGCGCCGGCGCCGGCGCCGGCTCCAGCAGCACATTGCCGCCGTCGACGGGCGGAAGGTTGCGGACGGCCCGCGCTTCGTTGACCGTGAGGATGGGTTTACCGCCGGTCTGCTTCAGCAGGAGATCAATCTCGACCGCGAAGTTGGGCCGCTCCAGGCCGGCGAAATCGAACTCCACCCATCGCGGCCGGGCCAGCAGTCGGGACGCGCGCTGCTCGAATCGCTGCGCCCACTGGCCCAGCACGAACTTCGACAGCCCACGATTCTGTTCGTCGACGCCGGTACCCCAGGACGTCTGCTTGTCGGTCTGCATCAGCAGATGCGGCGGCACACCCGTCCACCGGGCGATCTCTTCAATCTGGAACGCACGCGACTCGATGAACTGCGCCTGCTGGGCGGTCATCGTCCACGGCGTGAACTTCAGGACCCGGTTGATCAGCGCGATACCGCCGGCATTGTCGACCCCGGTCACCGCGTTGTCGATCTGCCTACGGATCTCCGTGAGGTCGTTAGGTTCTAGGGCGCCCTCTTCTTCAGGGGTGGCCAGTCCGGAGATCAGCGCGCCGGAGGAGAACGCTTTGGCCGCCGCCTTGTCACCGGCGAGCGCGGTGGCCACGGACTGCCGGGCCGTGTTGATCACTCCGCGCCCGAGGATGCCGTCGGTGCTCATCGACGGCACATACCAGAACTTGGTCGCGTCCAACCTGACCTGAGTCTTGTCGGTCATGGTCATTTTGAACCACACGCCGCCGACCGGCAGAGCGTTCTTTTCGTACTCCTCCGCGGTCGGCGTCTCCACCGACCAGGACAACGGGCTTACCAGCTTCAAGCCGACCAGGCCGCCGGCAGCGTTGAAGATCTTCAGCGCGCCGCAGCGACCATGCAGGATCAGGTGGACGAACGCGGTCTCTTTCCACTCGAACACGGTCTGGCCGTCGGGCCCGTCCGGATCGTCGAAGATCGACGTGACCTTCTTGCGGGACGTGCCTTCCCCGGTCCAACTGTTCATCGGCAGGCCGGCCAGCGTGCCGGCCACGAGCGACACCCCGCGGAACAGAGCGGAGTTGCCGAGTGCGGTGGCCTCGTTGACCGAGATCCCGGCGATGTCGATGACGCCGCCCGGCATGAACAGTGCGGCAATTGTGGGGTCAGCAAGGGTGCCGACGACGTTCGTCACGTCATCGCGTCTGCCCCACCGCCATCGCACGGGGTCAGAGTAGCTGATCAACGTATCCTGACCAGCATGTTGGAGCAGAGCATCCGCGACGCGGTCACCGCGGCGCCGGCAGATCCCCGGGACCAACCCGTCGTCGAGCTCGCTCTGACGTACGCCCGACTGATCGATCAGGCGCCGGCCCGCGGCCGCCGCATCGCCGCGGTCACCGCGGGACCAAAGCTGCTGGCCACCATGGAAGCGCTGCTCATGAGTCCCCGCGCGCGCCGCACCGCGGCGAAAGAGGTAACCCCCGATGCCAAACCCGCTCCCAACCCCCTCGATCAGCTTGCCGAACGTCGTGCTGGGAAGGGTCGAGCCCCGGCTGTTCACTCCGCCGCTACGGGATCTGACCAACCCTGACGCGTCTTGGGGTCACGACTTCATCGACTTCTGCGAGCTGATCGGCCACCCGCTGGACCTGTGGCAGCAATGGCTGGCTCTGCATCTCGGCGAGCTCTACGAGGATGGGTCGCCGCGGTTCACCAAGGCGCTGATCCTCGTGGCCCGGCAGAACGGCAAGAGCATGTTCGCCGTGCTGCTGACCCTGTATTGGATGTTCGTCGAGCGGGTGCCGCTGATCTTCGGCACCCACAAGGACCGGCCGGAAGCGAAGAAGGCCTGGCGCGAATCGGTCGAGCTCGCCGAGTCCACCGACCTGCTAGCCGCCCAGCTCCCGGACGTGCACATCGTCAAGCAGATCAGCGAGGAAGACTTCTTCAACATCCACGGCAGCCACTACCTGTTCGGCGCCCCGAACCGGCGGGCCGCCCGCGGCAAGACCGTGCACCGGGTGCTTGTGGATGAGCTGCGCGAGCACCGCGACCGGGAGTGCTGGAACGCGCTCGTGCCGGCCACCAACGCCGTCGGCAACCCGCTGATCGTGCTGCTGTCCAACGAGGGAGACGTAGAGAGCGTCGTCCTGCACGAGGAGCACGACGCCGCCCTGTCGGTGATCGAGACCGGCGAAGGTGACCCGCGGGTGTTCCTGGCGTCATGGTCCTGTCCGACCGGCAGTGACCCGCTCGACGTGGCCGCCCTGGCGTACGCCAACCCCAGCCTCAACCGCATCCGGCCGAACGGCACAGGCCTTCGCGAATCGTCACTGCTCTCGCAGGCCATGACCGCGGTCAAGGCGGGCGGCGACACCCTCAACTCCTTCCGCATCGAAATGATGTGCGAGCGCGTCGAGCTGCTCGACGCGGCCATCCGGGCGGAGGACTGGAGTGCCAGCGGCCGGCCCGTCGAGCAGGCGATCAACCTTGCCGAGCACCGCCGGCAAGTCGTGCTCTGCTTCGACGTGGCCAGCGACAGCAGCCACGCCACCCTCGCCGCGGCCGCCACCATCGACGGCATCACCCACGTGGAGATCATCGCCGCATGGTCCGGATACGAATCCCGCAAGGAGCTACGGCGCGACCTACCCGGCATCGTCGGCAAGGTCCGCCCGCGCAAGGTCGTGTGGTTCCCGGGCGGGCCGGCCGCCGCCGTCGCCGATCAATGGGGCAAGCGCATCGGCGGCGTGCTGCTCGACGCCATCCGCGCCGAAGACCGCGTCCGCGCATGTATGGGGATGGAAGAGCAAGCGGCCGCCGGCCACCTCCGGCACTACCACGATCCCCTGCTCGACAAGCAGGTACCGCAGACCCAACGCCTACCCCAGGGCGACGGGTGGGTTTTCGAGCGACGCGGCCAGGCACCGATCGACGCCACCTACGCTGTCGCTGGAGCCATCCACGCGGCCCGGCGCATACCCAAGCTAGGGCCGGTCGCCTGACGGCTCAGCGGGCCGCTGATCGGGGGACACACAAAAAGACACTCAGCGGGTG
>C688J18823_10000806_pt1 | contig 18710 bp, 20 predicted proteins | sample HopSoiMetagenom1_FD_18823 | JGI IMG/M metagenome (IMG submission 18823) | reverse complement strand
CTTCGGCTTTCCCCTGGTGGAGGCGATGGCGTGCGGCACGCCCTGCATCGCCAGCGACGATCCCGCGCTGGTGGAGGTGTCGGGCGGCGCGGCGCTGCACGTTCCCCGCGGCGATGCGGATGCGTTGCGGGCGCAGCTCGATCGCGTGCTCGCCGACGCGGCGCTGCGCGAGGAACTGTCGCGCAAGGGCGTCATCCGGGCAGCGGCGTTCCAATGGGACGAGTGCGCGCGCCGCCACGCCGAGGCGTACCTCGAGGCGGCTGGATGAAGGTCGCGCTGGTCCACGACTGGCTCACCGGGCTGCGCGGCGGCGAGCGCGTGCTCGAGCAGCTCTGCCTGCTGTATCCGGCGGCGGACATCTTCACCCTGGTGTACGTGCCGGGCTCGTGCGGCGAGATCATCGAGCGACACCGCATCGTCCCAAGCTTCCTCGACCGTCTTCCCAAGCGCAGCTACCGCCATTATCTGCCGCTCTTCCCGCTGGCCATCGAGAGCTTCGATCTTCGCGCCTACGATCTGGTCATCTCTACCAGCCACGCGGTGGCCAAGGGTTGCCGGCCCGGACCCGGCGCCTCGCACGTCGCGTATGTCCACACGCCGATGCGCTACGTCTGGGACCAGTTCGACACCTACTTCGGACCGGGACGGGCGGGCCTGTTGACGCGAGTCGCCGCCAACGCGGTGGCGCCCTTCCTCCGGCGCTGGGACGTGGCCTCCACGCGGCGCGTGCACAGCCTGGTCTCGAACAGCAGCTTCGTGGCCGAGCGCATCCGGCGCTACTGGAACCGCGAGGTGGACGCGGTGGTCTACCCACCCGTCGACACCAGCCGCTTCGTCCCCGCCGCGGAAGGGCCCGACGACTACGCGCTGATCGTCTCGGCGCTGGTCCCCTACAAGCGCGTCGACCTGGCGGTGAGCGCATTCTCGCGCCTCAAGCGCCCGCTGCTGGTGGCGGGCGACGGCCCCGAGCGCGGGCGGCTGGAAGCGGCGGCGGGAAAGAGCGTCCGCTTCCTGGGCAGCGTGCCGCACGAGGATCTGCCGCGGCTCTACGCCCGGGCGCGCTTCTTCGTGCTGCCCGGAGAAGAGGACTTCGGCATCGCGCCGGTAGAAGCGCAGGCCGCGGGACGGCCCGTGCTGGCGCTCGGCCGGGGCGGCGCGCTGGAGACGGTGATCGCCGGCGAGACCGGCGCCTTCTTCCCGGAGCCCACCGTGGAGTCGCTCATCGAAGGCATCGCCGCCATCGATCGGCTGGAGGTCGACCCCATGCGCCTGCACGAGCACGCCACCCGCTTCGACACGGCCCGCTTCGGCCCCGAGCTGGCGCGGGCGATCGACGCGTGCTTGACACGACGCCGGCAATGACGACGTTGCCGCGATGGTCCGATTCGCATCCGACGAAGAAGAGATCCTCGGGATCAGTTGCAGACGCCGTTGCCCGCGCACACGCCCGGCTTTCCGCTGAACTCGGTGCACGGGCACGTCTCCTCGGAAACGTGACAGCCCGCGGCCTGGTACTGCGAGAACAGCGCGTCGAGCGGCGCCACGTTGGCCGGGTTCACGTTCGTCTCACAGTTGGTGCAGAGGAAGGGAGCGCCGGCGGGATCCAGGCTCGCCGTCGCGCGCGAGGTGGAGCAGGAGCCGGTCACGGCCGGATCGCAGGCGGCCGCCACGGGCAGCGCCTTCGCATACTGGAGGAGCAGCTGGGTACACTTGGTAGCCTGCGGATCGCCAGAGCCGCAGGCGGCCGACAGCAGAGCGGCGCCGGCGATGGAGCGGAGAAGGCTTTGGACGCCCATTCGGAAGTACCTCCCGGCAGAGCGAAAGTGACCTCACCGTAGCAGACCGCGGCTGCGCGTGCTACAGGCGGCGCGATGCTGCAGATGACCGTGGCGATCGCCATCCTGGGTGTGACGCAGATGCATGGACAGCACGGAAAGCACGGCAACCCGGAGGACCTCGAGGCGTACATCGCGCGGATGGAGGAGCCCGGCCGCGCGGAGTGGCAGAAGCCCGACGAGGTGGTGAGGGCGCTCGGACTGCAGCGCGGGCAGGTGGCTTGCGACATCGGCGCGGGTCCGGGCTACTTCGCGCTGCGCATCGCGCGTGCCGTGGGCGAGGACGGCGGCGTCTATGCCGTGGACGTGGAGCCGCGCATCCTCGAGGCGCTGCGAAAACGGTTGCAGCCCACCGGCCTGCGCAACGTGACCCCGGTGCTGGCGCTGTCCGACGACTCGCTCCTGCCGCCGCGCGCCTGCGACCTGATCCTGATCGTCGACACGTACCATCACTTCCCCGACGGGCCGGCCTACCTGCGCCGCCTCGGGCGCGCGCTGAAGCCCGGCGGGCGCATCGTCAACATCGACTTCCACAAGCGTGAGCTGCCGGTCGGCCCGGCTCCGGACCACAAGCTGACGCGCGAGGAGTTCCTCCAGCAGGCCGCCGCCGCCGGCTTTGCGCTGGTGGGCGAGCACAGCTTCCTTCCCTACCAATACTTCCTGGTGCTCCAGCCCAAGCCCTGAGTTTCGGGGACACCATACGGAAAGTTTCGTATGGTGTCCCCGAAACCGATGTTCAAGCGGCACAACCAGCTCTTCACCGGACTGCGCGTCGGCCTGGACATGCTCCTGGTGGCGGCGGCGTTCTGGGGCGCGTACGCGCTGCGGTTCGGGTCGCCCAAGACCTGGCCGTACCCCGAGCTGCCCCGGCCGGACGAGACGTTCATCGTCGGGCTCCTGGCCATCATCGTGTGGCCGCTCTCGCTGCGGGCGATGGGCCTCTACCGGCCGCAGCGGCAGAAGACCCCGCTCGACGAGGTCTTCGGCGTCTTCAAGGCCACCGTGGTGGCGGGCCTGTTGCTCGTAGCGCTGACCTACTTCATCCGCGATGCGCGCTACTCCCGCGGCACGCTGGCGCTCTTCGCCGGGCTCAGCTTCGTGGGTATCTCGCTGGCCCGCGTCTTCTCCAAGGAGCTCCTGCAGGCCGCGCGGCGGCGGGGCTACAACCTGCGCTTCGTGCTGGTGCTGGGCGCCGGAAGGCTGGCGCGGCAGGTGCTGGAGCAGATCGATCTGCACCGCGAGCTGGGCTTCCGGTCGGTGGGCTGCCTGAGCGTCACCCGGAAGCGGGTGGGCACCAGCGTCGCCGGCGTCGAGGTGATCGGCACGCTGCGGGAGCTGCGTCACGTGTTGACCTCCCGCGCCGTCGACCAGGTGCTGGTGGCGCTGCCTTCCCGCTCGGTGCACCACCTGCCGCGCATCATGGAGGTGTGCGCCGACACCACCGTGGACGTGAAGCTGGTGCCCGACGTGTACCAGTACGCCACGCTCTTCGGCGGGCTGGAGGAGTTCGGCGGGCTGCCCATCGTCAACCTCCAGTCCAGCGGCGTGCTGGGCATCAACGCCCTCGCCAAGCGCGTCTTCGATCTGGCGCTGACCGCGCTGCTGCTGCTCCTCCTCTCTCCGCTCTTCGCCCTCATCGCGCTGGCCGTGAAGGCGGGAAGCAAAGGTCCCGTGCTGTACAGGCAGGAGCGCGTCGGCCTCGACGGCAAGCCGTTCCAGATGCTCAAGTTCCGCACCATGCGCACCGACGCGGAAGCCGCCGGACCGCGCTTCGCAGAAGCCAGCGACCCGCGCGTCACCGCCATCGGCGCCTTGCTGCGGCGCATCTCGCTCGACGAGCTGCCGCAGCTCTGGAACGTCTTGGTGGGCGACATGAGCCTGGTGGGTCCGCGCCCCGAGCGGCCGGTGTTCATCGATCAGTTCCGCAGGCGCATCCCGCGCTACCAGCTCCGGCACATGGTGAAGAGCGGCATGACCGGGTGGGCGCAGATCCACGGCCTGCGCGGCAACACCAGCATCCAGAAGCGGGTCGAGTACGACCTCTACTACATCGAGCACTGGTCCTTGCTGCTCGACCTCAAGATCCTCGCCCGCACGGTGGCCTTCGGCTTCCTCTCGCGGAACGCGTACTGATGCTGGGCGTCTCCGAGCTGCTTTCGAAGGTGCGCGGGCTGCGCGTGGGGGCCATCCTGAACCCCACCAGCGTCACGCCGCGGCTGGAGCACATGGCCGACGTGCTGCACGGTGTACCGGGTGTACACCTGGTACACCTCTTCGGCCCCGAGCACGGCATCCGCGGCGACGTCCAGTACCTGGAGGAGGTGGGCGAGGCTCGCGACGCGCGCACCGGCGTTCCCGAGCACTCGCTCTACGGCAAGGACTTCGCCTCGCTGACGCCGCGCGACGAGCACCTCCAGGACCTCGACGCGCTCCTCTTCGACGTGCAGGACGTGGGCAGCCGTTACTACACGTACCTCGCTACCATGGGCCTCGCCATGCAGGCCGCGGCCCGGCGCAAGCTGCGCTTCCTGGTCCTCGATCGCCCCAATCCCATCGGCGGCAATTCCGTCGAAGGCGGCGTCGTCCACCCCGGCTACGAGTCCTTCGTCGGCCTCTGGCCGGTGTGCGCGCGCCACGGCCTGACCGCGGGCGAGTACGCGGGCTTCGTCAACCAGGGCATCGGCGCCGACCTCCACGTCGTCCGGATGGAGGGCTGGCGGCGCGACATGTCCTTCGACGACACCAGGCTGCCCTGGGTGATCCCCTCGCCCAACATGCCCACGGTGGAGACGGCGCTGGTCTACCCCGGCATGTGCCTGCTCGAGGGCACCAACCTGAGCGAGGGCCGCGGCACGACCTTGCCCTTCCTCCTCTTCGGCGCGCCCTGGCTCGACGGCCAGCGCCTCGCGGAGGATCTGGGCCGCGAGGCCATCGAAGGGGCGCGCTTTCGCCCCTGCGCCTTCACGCCCACCTGGGACAAGCACAAGGGGCAGCGCTGCCAGGGCGTGCAGATCCACCTCGGCTATGGGCGCGGCCTCAACGCCGTGCGGCTGGGCGTCGCCGCGGTCGTGCACGGGCGCGCGCAGGATCCGGCGAAGTTCCGCTGGCGCACCGAGAAGTACGAATTCGTCGAGGACAAGCCCGCCATCGATCTGCTGACCGGCAGCGACGCGTTCCGCAAGCGGGTGGAGCAGGGCGCCACCGTGGCGCAGCTCTGCGATTCCTGGGAGAGCGAGCGTCAGCAGTTCTTGCAGGAGCGCGAGAGGTTCCTGCTCTATGCCTGAGATCGCGCTCTTCGGCGGCAGCTTCGACCCGCCCCACCTGGGGCACCTGCTCGCTGCCACGTACGTGCTGGCCACCGAGCCGGTGGACGAGCTGTGGCTGGTTCCCGTCTACCAGCATCCCTTCGGCAAGCCGCTGGTCGCCCCCTTCGAGCACCGCCTCGCGCTCTGCGAACGGCTCGCCGCCGCCCTGCCGCGGGCGCGCGCCTCGAGCGCCGAGCAGGAGTCGGGACAGACGCGGACCGTGGATCTGCTGGAGTGGCTCCAGCGCAGGCATCCGGAACATCGCTGGGCGCTGGTGCTGGGAACGGATCTCGATGCCGAGCGTCCACAGTGGAAGCAGTTCGACCGCATCGGCCAGCTCGCCCGCATCGTCACCGTGCGGCGCGGCGGATACGCGCAGGCCGGCGGGACCGAACCGATCATCCCCGAGATCTCGTCGACCCAGGTGCGCGCGCTACTCAAGTCCGACGGCGACGTTTCGCGCTTGGTTCCCCGCGGCGTCCTGCAGGCCATCCGCGACGCCGGCACCTACCGCTGATATCGTCCCCCCGTGCGTCTCCTCGCCTTCAGCCTCTGCTGCGCGTTCGCCGGGGCGGTCCTCGCCGACCAGGAGCCGCGCGAAGTCCCCATCAACGTCCCTTCGGGCATTCCGGTGGGATTCCTCCTCGCCTGGAAGCCCTCCATCCTCTCCGTGCGCGTGGACAGCGGCGTGGGCGCGCAGTTCGGCTCGGACAAGTTCCAGCCCCTGCGCGCGCTGGGCCGCTGGACCACCACCGCGTTCGGGGAAAGGTTCCTGGCGCGGATCGAGCTCGAGGGCGGTCAGTTCCAGACCGACACGCAGGGCACGCACGTCGGCAGCGACGGATTCGATCTCACCGGGCGGCTCCTGGGCGGAATCGTGCAGCGCATCGCGCCCGGGTTCAACGTCACCGCCGCCGCCGGCCTGATCACGCGCTACCAGTGGGGGACGGAGGCGCAGGGAGGCGCGCCGCGCATCGGCATCTTCGGCGGCACCTCCAACGTCGAGCTGGAGTACCGCATCGCGCCCGTGGTCACCATCATGGGATACCTGGAGGGGGCGCTGACGCCGTTTCCCTACGCCGCCCAGGCGAATCTGGGCGTGCTCTCCGACTCCAGCGAGTTCAAGGCGCGCATCCAGCTCTCCATCGACATCGCGCGCAGCGCCGCGGTGGACTTCGGCTACGACTTCACCCGCTGGCACGCGACCTTCACCGGCTCCAACGCCCTCGACCCCGGCAGCAGCCCGGACAAGGCGCTCCTGGTGGAGAGCCGCGACCACGCCCTGACGCTGGGCATCCGCTGGAAGCCTTGAATGGGGCGCGCGCGGGGGTTACCGTGGCGCCGTCATGGCCTTCCCAGCCGACCGTCCACGCCGCCTGCGCCGCACCGAGACGCTGCGCTCGCTCGTGCGCGAAACGCACCTGCGCCCGAGCGACTTCATGCTTCCCCTCTTCGCCGTGTCGGGCAAGGGCATCCGCAAGCCCATTGGCTCGATGCCGGGGGTGTCGCAACTCTCGGTCGACAACCTGGTGGAAGACGCTCGCACCGCCTGGAAGTCCGGGGTGCGGTCGCTGATCCTCTTCGGCATCCCCGACCGCAAGGACGCCGAAGGGACCTCCGCCTGGGATCCGAACGGGCCGGTCTGCACCGCCTTCAAGGCGCTCAAGGACGCGCTGCCGGACATGGTCCTGGTGGCCGACGTGTGCATGTGCGAGTACACCGACCACGGCCACTGCGGCCCGCTGGAGCGCGACGCCCGCGGACACGTGGCGGTGGCCAACGATCGTACGCTGCCCCTGCTCGCGCGCGCCGCCCTGGCGTACGCCAAGGCCGGCGCCGACATCGTGGCGCCCAGCGACATGATGGACGGCCGCGTCGCCGCCATCCGCAAGGGGCTGGACGAGAACGGCTTCACCGACACGCCGGTGATGAGCTACGCGGTCAAATACGCCAGCGGCTTCTACGGCCCCTTCCGCGAGGCCGCCGAGAGCGCGCCCAAGGAGGGCGATCGCCGCGGCTACCAGATGGACCCCGCCAACCGGCGTGAGGCGCGCCGCGAGGCGCTGCTCGACGTGGCGGAAGGGGCGGACATCGTCATGGTCAAGCCGGCGTTGCCCTACCTGGACGTGATCGCCGAGGTGAAGAGCCTCACCGACCTGCCCGTCGCCGCCTACAACGTGTCCGGCGAGTACTCCATGCTCAAGGCTGCCGCGCAGATGGGGTGGATCGACGAGAAGCGGGTCTGCCTGGAGATCCTCACCTCCATCAAGCGGGCGGGCGCGGACTTCGTCCTGACGTACAGCGCGGTGGACGCGGCCCGCTGGCTGCAAGATCACGCTTGATGAATGCCGTCACCCGGTGGAAGATCGTCGAGACCAGCTCGGTCACCGACGAGAGCCTGGAAGCCATCGTGAACGACTGGACAGCGCAGGGTTGGACCTTCGAGGGCATGCAGTTCGCCATGCGCGAATCCTCGAAACGGCCGGCCATGGCGTTCGTGATGTTCACGCGCGGTGACGCTCCACCGGGAGAAGATGGACAACACTGATCCTCCAGGTCCCCGGAAGGGGTACCCGCCCGCCGACTTGCGCCGCCGCGGCGGCGCGCGGGCCCTCGATCTGTTGATCGCGCTGGCGCCGCTGCTCCTCGTTCCGCGCGGGCATGCCCACGCCGCGGAGTTGCTCTGCGCCGGCATCCTCCTCTTCGGCGATTCGCTGTTCGGCGCCGGCCGCTCGCTGGGCAAGCGGATGTGGGGCCTGCGCGTGCTCGTGCTCGCCACGCACCGTCCGGCGGGAACGCGCGACTCGGTGCTGCGGAATCTCGTCTTCGCGCTGGCGCTCCTGCCCACCGCGGCGGGCGCGTCGGCGGCATTCTTTGCCGCGACGCTGGGCTGTATCCTGGCCGTGGAGGCCTTCGTCGCGCTGCGGCCGCTCACCCGCGACCTGGGGCAGCGCCGGCTCGGCGATCTGCTCGCCGGCACCCAGGTGATCGACAGCCGCCTGGCGCTGGGACTCGACACCCGCCCGGCCACCAACGGCACCCGCGCTCCCGCCCCCCTCGCCTCACGCTCTGCCCGCCAGAAGGAACCCACCGCATGCGCATCGCGCTGACGCACAACCTGCGCCTCACCGATTCGGAAGACGAGGCGGAGTTCGATTCCCGCGAGACCATCGACGCGCTCTGCGCCGCCATCGAGCGGCTCGGTCACCGCGTCGAGCGCATCGAGGTCAGCGGGCCGGCCAGCCGCACCGCCGCGCGGCTCGAGGCCTACGCGCCGGACCTGGTCTTCAACACCGCGGAGGGCCGCCGCGGCCGCTTCCGCGAGGCCTTCTACCCCGCGCTCTTCGACGAGCTGGGCTTTCCCTACACGGGCTCCGACGCGTGGGTGCTGGCGGTCACGCTGGACAAGGCGCTCACCAAGCTGCTGCTGCGCGAGCACGGCGTGATCTCGCCGCGCGGCCAGTTCATCGAGGAGGTCTCCGGCCTCAAGCTGGAGGGCTGGCGCTTCCCGGTGATCGTGAAGCCCAACTTCGAAGGATCGTCCAAGGGCATCACCCAGGACTCGGTGGTGGAGGACAAGCAGCGGCTGCGCGCGCTGGTGGAGAAGCAGCTGCAGCGGTTCCCCGCCGGCGTGCTGGTGGAGGAGTACATCCCCGGCAAGGACCTGACGGTGGCTTTCCTGGAAAAAGCGCCCTCGCAAGTGCTGACGCCCGTGGAGTACGTGATCGAGGAGTCCGAGCTGTCGAAGCGCCGCTACCGCATCTACGACTACGATCTCAAGTCGGTGCACTACGACGCGGTGACCGTGCGCTGCCCGGCCGACTTCCCCGCCTACGTGGTGGAGCGGGCGCAGGAGATGGCGCGCAGCGCGTACAAGGCGCTGGGCGTGCGCGATCTGGGGCGCATCGACTTCCGCGTCGCCGAGGACGGGCAGGTCTACTTCATCGAGATCAACGCGCTGCCTTCGCTGGAGCCAGGCGCCGGCATCTACGCCGCCGCCGCCCTGGAGGGGCTGCACACCGACGCGGTGCTGGGCAAGGTGGTGGAGAGCGCGGTGGCGCGCTGGGGCCTCAAGGATCCGCGCAAGCCGCGCAGCCGCCCGCCGCGCCGCGGCCCGCTTCGCGTGGGCTTCACCTACAACGTCAAGCGCGTGAAGCCGGCGCTGGACGGCACCCGCGACGAGGAGGCGGAGTACGATGCCCCCGCCACCATCCAGGCAGTGCGCGAGGCCATCGCGGCGGCGGGACACGAGGTCATCGACCTGGAAGCCACCCCCGATCTCCCGGCGCTGATCGAAACCACCAAGCCCGACCTGGTCTTCAACATGGCGGAGGGCATCAAGGGCCGCAATCGCGAGTCGCAGGTGCCGTCCCTGCTCGAGCTGCTCGACATCCCGTACTCCGGCTCCGATCCTGCCGCGCTCAACATTGCCCTCGACAAGGCGCTGGCGAAGAAGATCGTGCGCCAGCACGGCATCCCCACCCCCGACTTCTTCATCATGACCACCGGCAAGGAGCGGGTCCCCAAGGACATGAGCTTCCCGATGATCGTGAAGCCGGTGGCGGAGGGCAGCTCCAAGGGCGTGCATGCCACCTCGGTGGTGGAGAACGAGGCCGAGCTGCGCGAAGCCGCGCAGAAGATGATCGTCAAGTACGACCAGCCCGCGCTGGTGGAGGACTACATCGGCGGGCGCGAGTTCACCGTGGGCATGCTGGGCGAGCGAAGACCAAAAGTATTGCCGCCCATGGAGGTAGTCTTCCTCGACAAGGAGCAGACACGGCCGGTCTATTCCTTCGAGTTCAAGCAGGACTGGTCGTCGAAGATCCGCTACGACGTGCCGGCCTCGCTGGAGCCGGGCGAGCAGAAGGCGCTGGAGCGGGCGGCGCGCGAGTGCTTCATCGCCCTGGGCTGCCGCGACGTGGCGCGGGTGGACTTCCGCATGGACGAGCACGGGAAGATCTACTTCCTCGAGTGCAACCCGCTGCCTGGCCTGACGCCGGGCTGGAGCGACCTGGTGCTGATCGCCAAGGCGGCGGGCATCGAGTACAACGCGCTCATCTCGGAGATCCTCTCCGGCGCCTTCCGCCGCTACAAGGAGCGGGAGCGCGAGCGGCGCAGCGAGATGCGCGCACCCGAGGTAGTGAAGCCGCTGAACGGAAACGGCGAGGTATCGGTGCCGCCGCCGGCGAACGCGGAGGAGCCGCGGTCGGCTCCGGCGATTCCGGGAAGGTGACCCGTCTCCGCCGGGCGTTGTCGGGTCAGTGGTGAGGCGCTCTCTCTGCACACGGCGCAGTGAGGCGCTGAAGGCGGCCTGACTCACTCAAGCGGCTACGCGATTCGAGCGTCGAAAGTCCGGTTCAGCCGGCTGAACCAGTTGCCGCTGTTCGAACATTGGTCCCCAAGCGGTTGTCCCGTGAAGCACGCCTGTGGGTCTGCTATCCGAAGGCTGGCAAGCCGACGTACCTTCGTGGACGTAGACGTGATCGCCGTCCACGTCAACGACCACGTCCACGAATCCTGTTATCCTGCTTCCGTGGAACAGCGCTCCCGCGCGCGCGACCTGGGGATTCCGCTCGGGCGCTTCAGGCCCGGCAAGTGGAACTCCATCACCGACGTGGAGGGCGTGATGGTGGGGCATTCCACCATCATCCGCGGCGCCGGGCCGCTGCGGCGCGGGCGCGGTCCGGTGCGCACCGGCGTCACCGCCATCCTGCCCAACGAGAAGAACATCTTCGAGCAGCGCGTGACGGGTGGGGGCTTCGTGCTCAACGGGGCCGGCGAGGTCTCCGGACTCACCCAGCTGATGGAGTGGGGCCTGGTGGAGACGCCCATCTTCCTCACCAACACGCTGAGCGTGGGCGCGGTCAGCGACGCCGCCGTGCAGTGGATGGTGGAACAGTTCCCCGGCATCGGCAACGAGCATGACGTGCTCATCCCGCTGGTAGGGGAGTGCGACGACTCCTGGCTCAACGACGTGGCGGGCCGTCACGTCAAGGCCGAGAACGTGCGCGAGGCGCTGGAGACGGCCAGCTCCGGCCCGGTCGCCGAGGGCTCTGTGGGCGGCGGCACCGGGATGATCTCCTGCGACTTCAAGGCCGGCATCGGCACCGCCTCGCGCAAGCTGCCGCCCGCCTTCGGCGGCTACACGGTGGGAATTCTGGTGATGAACAACTTCGGCCACATGCGCGACCTGCGCGTGGGCGGGCTCCCCATGGGCCCCCTGCTGGAGCCGAAGTACAGCGCCTACGCCAAGCGCGCCATCAGCTACGGCAGCATCATCGCGGTGGTGGCTACCGACGCGCCGCTCTCCAGCCACCAGTTGGGGCGCATCTCCAAGCGGGTGGCCCTGGGCATCGGCCGCGCCGGAAGCATCGCGGCGCACGGCTCGGGCGAGATCATCCTGGCCTTCTCCACCGCCAACAAGATCCCGCGCACGACGCAGAAGATGATCTACCACATGAAGCTGCTGCTCGATCAGCGCCTCAACCCCCTCTACGAAGCCTCCATCGAGGCCACCGAGGAGGCCATCCTCAACTCGCTGTGCATGGCGCGGGAGATGGACGGAGTGAACGGCAACTTCGCGCCCGCGCTGCCTCTCGAAGAGGTCAAGGACATCGTCGAGCGCAGCGCGCTCAGGCCGCGGCCCCAGAAGCCCGCCCCGAAGCCGCCGCCGCGATCGGCGCCGCCGCCGGCCGCCGTGCCGGAAGCGCCGCGCGTATCGGAGGCGCCCCCCAGCGCGGCCCGCGGCGCGGAGGGAATGATGACGGTGCCGCTGCCCAAGGAGCCGGGAACCGGTTCCTGATTGCGCCGAGGCCGGGTTTTTCCTATTGTGCCCGGCCCCTCAAAGACCGGGGGACACGAAGGCGCCTTCTGCGGCCATCATGTCCCCGTACAGGAGTCGAAATGTCGCGTTCGAAGAGCAAGCACATCCGGCTGATCATGCGCCGGCGCAAGCAGTGGAAGCAGCGGACGAAGCGCATCAAGGAGGCCGTCAAGGCCAACGGCGGCAAGCCGTTGCCGCCCAAGCCCGCGCACGTGAAGAAGAACCCGCCGCTGCCGCCCCCGCCCCGCGCGCCCGAGGCGCCGCCGGCGTCCGCAACGCATTCCTGAAGCGGGCGACCGCCCGCCTGCCCGGCGCGCGCACTCGCAGGCGTGCCTATCTTCCCGCCATGCTGGCGGAAGCACGCATCGGAACGAGCGGGTTCGCGTATCGGGACTGGGTGGGCCACGTCTATCCCCGCGGATCGACGTCGGGCGAGATGCTGCCCATCTATGCGCAGCGCCTTCCCGCGGTGGAGATCGTCTCCACCTTCACGCGCACGCCCAATCCTGAGCTGCTCGAGTCGTGGTCGGCCTCGGTGCCCCCAGGGTTCCAGTTCGCGGTCAAGGCGCCGACGCGCATCGGCGTGGAGCTGGCCGCCGGCAAGGACGGCATCCGCCCGATGGCAGCGTTCATGGAGGTCGCGGGGCGCCTGGGCGACGCGCTCGGGCCGGTGCTCGTCCAGGTCCCAAAGGCCGGCCGGGTCGATCGGCACGCGCTCGCCGCCTTGCTCGCGGCATTGCCCGAAGGCCTGCGGGTGGCGTTCGAGTTCCGCCATCGCAGCTGCTGCGAGGACGCGACGCTGCGGCTTCTCTCCGAGCACGACGCCGCGCTGGCGCTGATCGACGAGGGCGAGGGCGCACCCAGGCTGGAGCTGACGGCCGGCTTCACCTACGTGCGCATCCGCCGCGACGACGACGCGCCTGAAGCCATGGACGCCTGGGCCGAACGCCTGGGGCTGCTCAGCCGCCGCGGCGTCGACGTCTACGCCTTCCTCAAGCACGACCGCAGAGGGCTCGCCATCGACCGCGCCATGCGCCTGGCCACCCTGCTGCGCGCCGAGTCCTCCATCGGCGAACAAGCGATGCTCAGTTAGTCGGAACGCGACCGCGAAATCGGGCACGAGCCCGAGCACGAGACCAGCACCAGATCGAGCACAGGCACGTTCACTCTGTTTTCTTTGGCGGGGTGGCCGCAGGGGTCGTCGGCGCGTTTCCGGCGTGGCTCGGGGCGCTGCCGCCCGTGGAAGGGGAGGGTGTCGCGGCGGCAGGCGCGTCGCTGGACGGCTTGCTGGTGCCGCCCCCGTCGGACTTGCTGCCCGAGCTGTAGAGGTCCTTGTACCAGCCGCCGCCCTTGAGCTGGAACGAGTTGCGGCTCATGATCTTCGCCATCTTCCCGCCGCACTCCGGGCAGGCGTCCGGCGGCGGGTCGGTGACCTTCTGCAGCCGCTCGACGATGCGGCCGCACGCCTCGCAGACGAATTCGTAGATGGGCACGGTCCGATCCTAACGCAGGTCGAGCAGGTTCTGTAGCCGCTGCGCCTTCTCGCGCGTCAGGTGAAGCTTCTTGGCGAAGAGATCCAGCGCGTCGCGCTTGCCCTTCAGGGTCGCCCACACCACGCCGGCGCGCACCGACACCTCGCGCAGCAACTCGTCGTAGACGTCCAGGTCGCGCAGCTCGCCAGCGTGGCCCAGGACCTGCTCGATGCGCTCGCCGGGCCACTTCTTCTGCCGCGCCGCGCGCCGCAGCCGGTCGCGGATGCCGGCCAGGTCGCGCGCGATGCCGCGCTCGACCGCGATCTCGCGCAGCGCCTCGACGGTGGCCCCCAGCTCGGACGCCACCTTCGACTCCGAGCCGTGGTGCTTGGACCAGAGCGCGCGGATCAGGTCGCGCTCGCGCAGCGCGAATTCGCGCTCCAGGCCGGCGGCGCGGAACCGCGCCAGCAGGGCGCCGCCGGAGGTGCCCAGGCGCTCGGCCAACGCCTGGCGCCGCGGTCCCAGCTCTGCCAGCGCGGTCTTGAGGAGGGCCTGTTCAGGGTCGATCTGCTTCGGCGGCGGCGCCGGAGGCGGTTCAGTAGCAAGGCTCTTCGTCCGGCGGCGGACCGGCGGCCCGCTCGCGCCTTTCACGGGCGCCGCGGCGCGGAGGTCGCGGTCGGTGCCCCGAGCCAGCCGGTACGCTTTGCGGCGGATCCCGAGTTGGTCGAGCTCGGCGTCGAGGTCGGAGAGGGAGACACCCATGGCGCGAGCGACCAGAGGTGCGTCGCGGTGGTACGCGAAGAGGCCGAGTAGGTAGTTGGTCCGCTCGGCCGGCACGTTCCGTTCCGGCGCGCGCCGTGAAGGAGTGGACTCCGCCCTGCGTCCGCGCGCAGGGATCACCTCCGGCGGGGCGGGTTTCCCCGCCAGCGCTGCCAGCGCGTCGCGCTCGGCGAGCAGCGTGTAATAGCCAGAAAGCTCCCTGGCGGCGGCTACTTGCGGGTCGAGGCCGCGGGCGAGATCGGCCCAGGCAAACGGCCCGAAATGCCCCGGTGGCGGGTTCGAGAGCAGGCGATCGAGGAACTTTTCCTCGGCCGGGGTCAGTGGGGCGAGAGCGGCGCGGATCTCGGCCTCTTCCGCACCCCCGGCGCACTCGCGGACGCGCGCCACCAGCTCCTTTTTCACAGTCGAACGATCCCGCGGCATCGAGGCGGCGCACCTTCGACAAAAGAGGGCCGCAAGTCAATCGAGGAAACTTGCATGCACCCTGCCGGGGGGCGGATGCTGCGCCTGTGCGCCGGTTTACGCTCCGTCTCAAAATAGCCGCCTTCGCTGCAGGGCTGGTGGTGCTGGCGACGGGGCTCCTGGCGCTCTTCACCGTCATCCTGCCTTGGCGCGCCAAGCTGAAGGCGCAGGAGCGCACGGCCACGGCGCTGGTCAAGACCGCGCTCCCGCTGGGCATCGATCTCCGCGCTGACGGCGCGCACTTCGACGCCACCCGCGTGCACGCGCTGGTCGCCAACTCCGGCCGCGTGCAGGGCATCGAGGTGGTCTACGCGCTGCTCTGGGACGACAAGGGGCACCTCGACTCCGCCGCCTCCTCGGTCAACGCGCAGCTGCTGCAGCACGTCTCGGAGGCGCTGGCCCAGCTCTACGTGCGCGACCGGCCGCGCGCCCTGGAGCTCCTGGCCCTGGGCCGCAAGCAGCCCGGCATCCGGCGGTTGCCCATCAAGCTGGCCGCAGGCGAAGGGCAGGCCACCATCGGCCGCCTCGACCTGGGCCTCTCCACCATCGCCATCGACGCCGAGCTGCAGCGCAGCCTGATGCGCGACGGCGTGGTGCTGCTGCTCACGCTGCTGCTCGCCATCGTCGGCGCGCTCTGGATGGCGCAGCGGATCGCCCAGCCGCTCACCGATCTGTCCTTGGCGATGGGCCGCGTGCGGGAAGGCGACTTCGAGGTGATCGCGCCGCTCGAGGCGCGCACCAACGACGAGATCGGGGACCTCTCCCGGGCCTTCGACGAGATGACGCTGGGCCTCAAGGACCGGGAACGCCTCCGCGGCACGCTGGGGCGCTACGTCTCCGGCGACGTGGCGGAGCGCATCCTCTCCGAGGAGGACGACCTCTCCCTGCGCGGCGAGGTGCGGCACGTGGCGGTGCTCTTCCTCGACGTGCGCGGCTTCACCACCATCTCCGAGAAGCTGACGCCGACCGAAGTGGTGGCGCTGCTCAACGAGTACTTCGACGTGGTGGTCGATCGCGTCACCGCCCACGGCGGCACCGTCAACAAGTTCATCGGCGACGCCGCCATGTGCATCTGGGGCGCGCCCAAGCCGGCGCCCGAGGCGGAGAGGGCCGCCGTGCTCTGCGCGCTGGAGATCCAGGCCCGCGGCGCGCAGCTCTCCTCGGACCGCGTCCGCCGCGGGCTGACCACGGTGGGCTTCGGCATCGGCATCAACGCCGGCGAGGCGGTGGCGGGCAACCTCGGCGCGGCCCGCCGCCTCGAGTACACGGTGATCGGCGACGCGGTGAACCTGGCGCAGCGCCTGGAGTCGCAGGCCCGCGCCGGCGAGGTGCTGGTCTCGCAGCCGGTCTACGACAAGGTGGCGCGCGACGTGGAGGCGGTGCCGCGCGACCCGGTGAAGCTGAAGGGCAAGACCCATCCGGTGCAGCTCTGGGAAGTGAAGCGCAGCAAGGCCGCCCGCACGGAGGCGGCATGAAGCGGGGACTCGCGGCGGCGCTGCTGCTTGCGCTGGCGGCCTGCGACGACGAGAAGACGGGCACGCCCGACGAGCTCACCATCGTGGTGCAGGGCGACCGGCGCGAGCTGGAACAACAGGAAAAGTCGCTGCGCGAGCGCGAGGAGTCGCTGCAGAAGGACAAATCGCAGCTGGACTCGCGCATCGCCGAGCTGGCTCGCGGGCTCAAGGCGGCGGCCGAAGGGGAGCAGAGGCGGCGCATCGAGGAGGAGCTGCACCAGCAGCAGGCGCTGGAGGGGCAGCTGGGAGTGCGCGTGTCCGCCTTGCAGGCGCAGAAGTTCGAGATGGAGGCGCGCAAGCGCTCCGTGGATGCCGACGTGGCCAAGGCGGCGCAGACGGCGCTGGACGCGCGCGCCGCGGCGGTGGCGTCCCGGGAGGCCAAGCTGGCCGAGCGCGAGTCGCAGGTGGCGACGCTGGAGCGCGACCTCTCGGCGCGGCTCAAGGACGTGGCGCTGCGCGAGAAGGCGGTGGCGGCGTTCGAGCGCCAGGGCCCGCCGCCCGAGTACCGGGACCGCAAGAACGTGCCCAAGGCGGTCGCGGTGGAGGAGAAGCACAAGAAGCTGCTCAAGGATCTGGACGCGCGCGGAATCCTGATCAGCGACCTCCCGCCCGAGGATCAGCCGCTCAACGCCGAGGTCTTCACCGCCCGCCGCCAGCGCGACTTCGTGCGCGCCTGGGATCTCCTGGCGGATCTCTCCAAGACCGTGCAGAAGGTGAGAGTAGACCAGCGCTTCGTCGAGGCGAAGATCACCCGCCTGCAGGGAGCGCGCGGCGGCGCGCGGCTGTCCGAACCGCAGCGCTCCGAGGTGGAGAAGCTGCTCAAGGACGTCACCTCCGCCTTCTCCGACGGCCATTATGAGCAGGCGAACAAGGGCCTGAACCGCATCGCGGTGATTCTGGACGCGGGCGCTGCCTCGGGGTAAAGCCCGTGGCGTGAGCGAGTCCGCGGCAGATCCGGGACGGCTTCGCGTCCGCAGAGGGCTCGCCTTCGTGCAGGTGCTGCGGCCCGCGCTCTATGCGCTGCTGGCGCTGGCCGCGCTCTTCACCTTCTGGTCCGGAGGCGAGCTGGCCGGGCGCCGCCTGCCGCAGTGGACGCAGGTGGTGGCGCCCACGCTCTTCGCGCTCTTCCTCGCCATCTTCACCGTCTACCGATTCGCGCTGGTCCGGGCGAAGAAGTACCCGGCCGCCACCGGCATGTTCCAGGTGGGGCTGGGGGCGCTCATCTGGGTGCTGCTCCTGCCCTCGACGCGGCAGCAGATCGCCCCGGAGCCCAGCGGGATGGACGACGTCCCGGCGCTGATGACCTCGCCCGATCCGCGGGTGCGCGCAGCGGCGGTGGAGCTGGCCGGCTTTCGCGGCGGCGGGGCGCGCTATGCCGCCGTCTTGATCGATCGGCTCGACGACGCGGACGGCCGCGTACGGCAGGAGGCGCATGCCGCGCTGGTGCGGCTGGCCAAGACCGACGCGGGCCAGGATCCCGAAGCGTGGCGGGGATTGGCGCGCCGCCGCGGGTGGATGCGCTGAAGTGGCGCTTGACGCTCGTCCGGACGCCCGGTAGAGTCCGTTTCGATACTGAGAATCAATATCAAGATGAAACGGGCCGCCGACCACCGCAAGCCAGCCACCGCCGCCGCCGCCCGCGAGCGGCTGGCCACCTGGATCGCGGCGCGCGGCCTCAAGACCACCCGGCAGCGCGACTTGATCGTGGACGCCTTCTTTGCCCAGGTGGGGCACCTGAGCGTCGACGAGCTGGTGGAGAAGGCCAAGCAGCGCGACCCGAGCATCGGCGCCGCCACCGTCTACCGCACCATGAAGATCCTCACCGATGCCGGCCTGGCCTCGGCGCGCCACTTCGAAGGCGGGCAGACCCGCTACGAGGCGGCGCTGGATCGGCACCACCACGACCACCTCATCTGCACCTCATGCGGCAACATCGTGGAGTTCGAGAACGAGCGCATCGAGGAACTTCAAGATCGGGTGGCGCAGGAACACGGCTTCACCGTCACCCACCACAAGCTCGAGCTGTACGGCCTCTGCGCCGCCTGCAACGCGCGCGCACAAACCTCCCACAAGCAGCGTTAGCCACTTCCCGCGAGACCGCAATGTCCTCCTTGTGCCGGCAACTGTTGAGAATGAGAATCACAATCGGTATCAGCGCCGCCCTGGCGCTGGGCCTCGCTCCCGCTGCGCGGGCGGACCGGCGTTCGATGATCCGGGCCTACGAATACGCGACCCAGCCCGCCGGCAACCTCGAGCTCGAGATCTGGAACGACGTCGACGCGAAGCCGGCGGAGGGCTTCTCCACCGCCATCGTCACCACGCGGGTGGAGCTGGAGTACGGCCTGACCGACCACTGGGACGTGGCCCTCTACCACGTGTTCGAGCAGTCCCCACCCGAGCCGTTCAAGTTCGACTCCTGGCGGCTGGAGACGCGCTACCGGCTCTTCGAGAAGAACGTGCTCCCCGTGGATCTGTTGCTCTACTTCGAGTTGGAGCGGCCCGCCGACTTCAACGCGCCC